>ODAI012446508.1_pt1 | contig 11331 bp, 9 predicted proteins | sample 1539321 | NCBI WGS metagenome assembly ODAI01 (sample SAMN02144231, study PRJEB22623) | gut metagenome | biome: sheep rumen | host: Ovis aries | place: New Zealand
GCGGGCCACAGCACGATAATAAAGAGGATCGTCGGAATACAGACTATAACTTCGGGCAGTATAGAAATCTGCGGATACGACGTGGAAAAACAGCCCGTAATGGCTAAACTTCAGACGGGGTTCGTTCCGGATCATTACGCGCTTTACGAAAATCTGACGGGCAGGGAATACGTCAACTATATCGCCGACCTCTACGGCGTAAGCGAAAAAGACAGGACCGAGCGCATAGACGAGTATGTAAGCATATTTAATCTTAAATCCTCGTTCGACAATCAGATAAAGACTTACAGCCACGGGATGAAACAAAAAATCACGATAATGTCCGCGCTCGTACACGAGCCGAAACTGTGGATTTTGGACGAGCCGCTCACGGGTCTTGACCCCGAGAGCATATTCCAGGTAAAAGAGTGCATGAAACGGCATGCGGCGAAAGGGAATATCGTATTTTTCTCAAGCCATCTCATAGACGTCGTAGAGAGCCTCTGCGACAGGATCGCGATAATCAAATACGGAAAAATACTCGTTGAGGCAGACTTAAAGGAAATCGAAAATTCGGGCGTAGGGCTTGAAAAATTCTATTTGGATACGATAGGAGAATTATAAAATGACTGCGGAAAGAAACGCAAAACTCAATAATTCTTCGACAAGCGCTTTTAAATCGTTGAAAACCCTTACCGTAATGCAGATAAAAGAGAAGATGGACTTTTCGTTCGTTGGCAGTTTCCGTAAATCTCTTTTTAAACTGATATACTTTATAGTCGAGTTTTCTGTCGTAACGGCAATTTGCGCGCTGCTTATAAACTACGCGGCTTTTTTACAGATTTTCGATACCAATACAAAGGTCTTGCCTTCGTCGGTAATAGGCATAATTTTTACGTTTATGCTGATATTATCAATAATATCGTCAACGTGGAATCTGACGAAATCTTTATATCTGTCGAGAGACAATCTCGTACTGCTGACTTTTCCCGCGAGTTCGTCGATAGTGTTCTTATCTAAAATAGCGGTATACTTTATTTACGAAATGCGCAAAAACTTTATGTTTTTGATTCCGCTGTTTTGCGCCTACGGAATCGTCCACGAATTTGCGTTTTATTACTACTTGTGGCTTTTGCTTTTATTCGTGATTATATCGCTGTTGCCGGTGCTTATCGCGGCGCTTTTGTCAATACCTACGCTCTACGTTTATCTGTTTCTGAAAAAAACGAAAATTTTGCAGTACGCGCTTACCGTTTTGCTGCTCGGAGCGCTGTTTTACGGAGTTATAAAACTCGTTGCCGTTATTCCGATAGATATAAACTTAAAGAACGAGTGGCCGAGCGTCAGCGCAGAAATTCAATCGGTGCTTAAACGGTTTACCGTGGACTTAAAGCCGATGTATTCTTTGACTCAACTTATAATAGGCAAATCGTTGGGACTCGGACGAAAAGGCATTAAGATTTTCCACGACGGGACGCTTTTGACGTCGGTTATGCTTATTGCTTTGTCGGCGGCGCTGCTTTCGGCGTGTTTTTTGATCGCCAAACCTCTCTTTTACAAGATGGCAAGCACTCCGTTCGAATTTAATAAAAAAGTCGTGGACAAAACGCCTGAAAACCGCAAAAAATTGCCGTTTTTGTCGTCTTTGAAAAAGGAACTTCTTATTTCGGCGAGAAGTGGCTCGCTCATATCTCTCGTAGCCGTTCTCGTCGTGATCCAACCGCTTGCTATCGACCTTTTAAACAGGATATATTCGGCTATGGATACGAGATTTATGGGTACGCAGATGACCATTGCGTTTACGCTGTTTATAATGCTATTGATAAATTTATCGAGCAGTATAAGTATTGCGAGCGTGTACAGCAGAGACGGCGCGGCGTCGTACTTGAATAAGGTGCAACCGTCGTCATACCTGCCGATATTGTTTTCAAAACTCGTAATAAATCTCGTTGTAGGTTTAGTGGGTATTGCGGTAACGACCGCGCGTATCTCCGTGTTTTACACTCCGTCGGGCGCGATGACCGCGCTTACGATGACTGAATTCGGCGCGCTTATATATTTTACTTTCGCCTCGCATTTGCTTTGGAGTGCGGAAATGGATATTATGAATCCTCAAACGCAGCAGTATTCTACTTTTAACGAGCAAGCCAACAATCCGAACGAAAATGCGTCCGCGATTCTATGCTTTATAATTTCCGCGGTCGTGTCCGGCGCGTCGTTTCTGCTCGCGCTTGAAAATTCGTATACCGCGTGGCTTAAAGTTCTTGCGGTTACGGCAGGTTTCCTAATTTTCAGAGTAGTAAACTACGTTCTTAAAATCAGAGCGTTTTACAAGGAGAAGTGAGCCGTGAAAAAGATCGTCGTAATAGTTATAGTCGGCTTATATTTAGGCTCTATATTCGTGGTGAACTTTTTCGGGCTTAATTACGTTCCGCACGAGATGACGGTTTTCGTCGACAAAATAGAGTGCAATACCATTTCGGATCTTTCCGGCAAAGATATTCCTTATTACCAAATAACGCAGGATCCCGAAACGCAAAAGGACAAGAAATGGTTCAAAATAAAATTTATCGAGGGCAGTTATACGACTGAAGAAAAAAGTCTTGCCGAAAATAAGAACACTTTTAAAATCAATTTTTCGGTATTCCCGATCGGAGCAAACAACAAGGCGGTTAAACTCAGTTACACGCCGAACGACGCGAAATATATCGTGGACGAATCTCAGATGACCGTAACGTTTTTAAAACGCAGTACGGTAGAGATAACGATAATTGCGGACGACGGTTCGGGAGTTTCGGAAATGATAGCCGTAGAGGCGTTAAAGAAAGTATAAAACCACAGGAGGGTTATATGAAAAAACATTTATTAATTTTATTTGCGCTTATCACGTCGCTTTTTCTGATGGCGGCGGTAAGTTGCAGCGCTACCACAAAAGTCACGGATCTTACCGTGGACGACGGCAAAGTCGTCAAAGAAGTTAAGGTCGGCGACGACGTCGACGTAAGCAAGTTGACCGCTATCGCCTCTTTCGAGGACGGTACTACGAAATCTCTTACCGCAAACGACGTAGCGTTCTATATCGGGAACTCGTTCGACGCGAAAGAAATAAAGAAACAGACCAAACTCGAAGGCACCGTTTTCAAGGGGTTAACCGAAAAAGTCGGACAGGTCAAAATACTCGTCGAATACATGACGCTCGTGCGGACTATAACGATAACCGTAGACGATTTGGTCGCGGTAAACCTCGAAGTGGACGCCTCTTTAATTCCGGAAGTAAAGGTCGGCGATGACGCGGATTTTTCGTCGGTTACGGCTACGGTTACTTTCGACAACGAAAGCACCAAGGCACTCGGCGTTACCGATTTGGAATTTTATTCGGTAAGTCCGTCTTATTCATCCGCGGAAAATAAAAAACTCGAACCGGACGAAGATAATATGGTTTCGGGAATTTCCACGGCTGAAGGCGAGGTAACCATCTACGCCGTTTACAGAGAGGCGACGGCTGAATTTAAAGTTACCGTCATACCCCTTACGATAAACGACATGTACGAATTTCAGTCTTTGGCACTGCCGTCGAGCGAAAACGCGCGCGTCACGCAGGCGAAGAGTTTCCTCGCCGACTCCGACGCTAAGGCAAGACTTGTCGGAAGCGCCAACCCGTTCAGATTTTTACCCGTGCTTTCCGTACACGATTATACTACGGGCAAAGGAACGAATCTCACGGAGTACGACACCGCTTCGGTCATAAAGGACGGCGACGGCGTAGAGCTACGCGAAGAGGACGACGCCGACGAAAAAATCGCGAAGTATTATTTTAACGACGAACTCATTGTAACGGCTTATTACGGCGAGGGAAAGTATCAGTTTACACATAACGCGGAGGGTAAAGTCTACTCCATAACCGTATTGCCGAGAGAGTTGGAATGCGAGGAAGAGGACGCCGTTAAAGTTACCGTTGAAATAGTCGACGGCTTTAACGTCTACGACGCGAAAGATCTTGCCATAATAGACAATACTACGGAAAAGAGTTGGTCGGTAGGCGATTCGTGGGCAAAGACCCCGGACGTCTGGGCGGGAATAAGGCAAGAAAAGGGCTTTACGGTGGAGATGAGCAACTCGACTAAGGCTATCGTACTTCAGATGAATATCGATATAACTCCCGCCGATCTCCCGGATGCTTACGTCGGAACGGTCGAGAGAGATCTCGATTATTACGCTTTCGGTCAGGATAACGACAACGACGGCAAGTACGATTTCGTAAAGACCGTCAAAAACGCAAAGCGCTTGACGCACGACTCAAACGGCAACTTGTTTATATATGAAAGGGTGTCCGATTCTTCGTTTACCGTATACGGGAACCACTACAATTTAAACGCGGCGGAAGTACCTCTCGTCTCCGCATTTAAGGAAAAAGCGGTGGAGAAAGACCAACTCGGTAAAAGTCTTGAAATAAGCGATTACGGTTCGGATACTTCCAACGCCGCATTGTTCAGATTTTGCGGTACTAAAGAGGACGAAACCGAGCGCGCGGTGTATTCATTTAAAGATCTCAACGTTATAGGAAACGCGAACACCGAGCAATGGGTTATCTACGGTCCGAACGACGCGAATAGAACTCAAGATCCTTTGGCGGTAAACGCAGGCGGTTTCATATTCGCTAAAGCAAAGAACTGTAATATTTCATCGACCAACGTAATGATGAACAGATGCTTTATCGGCTATCTTCTCGAGGACTATGTAAAAGCGACTGCGGATTATATCAAAGTTACCGACTCCTATCAGGACGCGGCGTTTATATGGGGCGATTCCGAAATGGATGTAAAACGCAGCGTTTTGAAAAACGCCGGCGGACCGCTGTTTATTATGCAGCACGTCGAGCCTAAGACGAATACCGATTCGAGAATTCCCAAATTGACAGTAGCGGATTGCGATATGGAGAACTTTATAACGGGTGACGAAATGTGGTTTGCGGACAGAGGCGCGAGCGCGCTGATTCCGGGTTTAAAGACCGGCATAAACGGATTTTTGAATGGGATCTCGGCTGCGATTTCGCAGGCTAGCGGGCAGGAAATGCCGACTAAAACCGCGACTAAGAAATCGGGAAATAAAGACAACTGCTTAAATCTCATAGTCTTAATGATGAGTAACGGCTCCGGCGCGGCCGCTCTCGGAACGACAGAAACGCAAGGGTATTGCGAGATAACGCAAAACGGCAAAACTTACGTTGCCGACAGAACGTCAAATTCCCAATTGAGGGCGGGAAACAACGTCTTGAGTTTAGGTGCGGCGACGTTTAACGTAGACGTATCGACGGGTTTCTTCTATACGCCTGACGCAACAAGCATTGCATACGCCGGCGCAAATCAGAACTTGGCGGCAGCAGCGGTATATCAAGGTGATTATATCGTGTTTAATCAGACGGGAATGGGTTTGGTCCTCGGAACGTCTTTCATGTAAAATCAACGGAAAACGCGCTTTTGCGATTTGCAAAAGCGCGTTTTCCGTTATAAAAAGCACAATACGTCGTTTTCGGTTGTAAAAAATCACAATATACTGTTTTTATATTCTCTCGGCGTCATAGTCGTAACGCGCTTGAAAGTTTTGGTAAAGTGCGGCAAAGAATCGAAACAGAGCAGATTCGATATTTCCGAAATCGGTTTATTTTCGCGTATTAAACGCTTGCTTTCGTCTATTTTAAGTTCGAGATAATAATTGATTATCGATTTGTTCGTTTTCTTCTTGAAAGTTTTGCAAAGCGTCGTCTTGCCGTAGTGGAGTGTTGTGCAAAGGTCCTCTAAAGTCAGTTTTTTATAGAGACTGTTTTCGAGTATCGCTATAATTTCGTCCTCGAGAGCCGAAGAACTTTCTATCTTCGATATGAATATCTCTTTGGAAGTGGGTTTCGCGGTTTCGGTGCGGATAATTTTTATCAGCAATTCTTCGAGATTGTTTTTTATAATCTGCGCTCCGCCGATATTTGCGTTTTCTTTTAAAACGAGTTTGTTCAAGTACGGGTCGAAATCGGGGAGAACGAACGTGTTTTTTGCCTCGGTCATAATAGACGCGAGCAAAAACCGTAAATCCTCCGGAAGAACGAAATGTTTGTTCTTAAAGTATTGCATAGTCTTGGATCTGCAATAAAAACTTATTATAAAGATATTTGAATTGTCCTGTCCGTTGCCCTCTACGCTGTGAGGCAGGCTCGGAGATATAAAAGTTATTTCGCCCTTTTTCAGCAGTTGTCTGTCGCCCTCGACGTTTACGAACACCGAATTTTTGTCGCAGTAAATTATCTCCCAAAAATTGTGCCGTTCTTCGGGGAAAACATAGTTTTTATCGAGTTTTTGATAGTGAATCGTAAATATCTCGGATATGGTCAGCATGCTCGATATTTTATAAGTGTAAAAAATTTTTTCTTCCATAGCAATCCTTTCGGCTAATATGATAACACATATATATTTTTTTTGCAATATATATTAGATATTTTTTTATGAAAGAATGTATAAATTAAGGGGAATATTATGCCTCGCATTTTCAGATATTAGTTGTATAATATAAATACAGAATAATATACGGAGGGTCTCGGTAATGAAATTTGTGCCGACGCTTGATAAGAACTTTAAGCCGCTTGTAGTGGAATACCGCAACTACGTCGAGGCGGCGAAACTAACGCAAAATCACACGCTCGATATTTTAGTCGAACGCAACGACGGGTATAATTATTCGTTTTCGTATCCCGTGTTTTCTTCGCCGGAAAAAAGGGAAGAGAACTTGAAAATGGCGGAGAGAATAATCAAGACCATTTTATGGGTAGTTGGCGGATATAAGATATATCTTCGCGGAGACAAGGAGATATACGACTATATCAAAGCCGCGTATACCGCGCAAGGAATAAGGAAATTTGACAAGCAGTTTATGGAGAGGGTATACGAGAGCGAATTCGAGGTTATCTACTGCGAGAACGAACTTCCGAAGGAAAAGAAGTGCAATCTTTCCGTCGGCGGGCATTTGGACGGTTGCAGAATAGGTTTCGACGCGGGCGGCAGCGATAGAAAAGTGAGCGCCGTAATAGACGGTAAAGTCGTTTACAGCGAAGAAGTCGTATGGTTTCCGAAAATCAATTCGGACCCCGAATAACACAGAAAAGAGATACTTACCGCGATGAAAACGGCGGCGAGTAAGATGCCGAGGGTGGACGCGATAGGCGTGTCGAGCGCGGGAGTATACGTCAACAACAAGATAATGGTCGCGTCGCTGTTTTTAAAGGTGAACGACGAAGATTTCGAGAAGAAAGTCAAGACCATGTATATAGACATCGCGAACGAGATCGGCGCCCCGCTCGAAGTTGCGAACGACGGCGACGTAACGGCTCTTGCCGGCGCGATAGACCTTAACGATAACGAGGTCTTAGGTATCGCCATGGGAACGAGCGAGGCGGTGGGATACATCAACTCTAACGGCGGACTTAACGGCTGGCTGTCCGAACTTGCGTTCGTACCCGTAGATTATAACGACGACGCCATGGTCGACGAGTGGAGCGGAGATTACGGCTGCGGCGTTAAATATTTCTCTCAAGACGGCGTGATAAAACTTGCCGAAAACGGCGGGTTCAAATTTGAAGAGGGACTTTCTCCGGCGGAAAAACTCAAAGTTATACAAAAACTCATGCAAGAAGGCTCGCCTCTCGCTAGACAAATCTACGAGGACATAGGCGTATATCTCGGTTACACTTTGCCTTATTACGCTATGTTTTACGATATAAAACACGTTCTTTTACTCGGCAGGGTAACGAGCGGCGAGGGCGGAAATATCATAATAGAAAAGGCGAAAGAGGTCTTAAAGGCGGAGTTCCCCGAATTTAAGTTCAAACTCGAAATGCCTGACGAAAAGAACAGGCGCGTGGGGCAGTCCATTGCCGCTGCGTCGCTTGCGGAAAGTAAAAAAATATAAGGAGCAATTATGAAGGTAATAATAGCGAAAGATTACGACGAAATGAGCAAAAAGGCGTTCGAGGTCATGAAGAGCGTCGTAAGCGCGAACAAAAGCGCGGTAATAGGTCTTGCGACGGGTTCGACGCCTATCGGCTTGTATAAAGAAATGATAAAAGACCATAAGGAAAACGGAACGAGTTATAAGGAAATAAAGACGGTCAACCTCGACGAATACGCGGGGCTTGACTATTCGAGCGACCAAAGTTACGTCTACTTTATGAGAGACAATCTGTTCGACCATATCGATATAGACCTTAAAAACACGAATATCGAAAACGGCAAGGCGAAAGACAGACAAGCGGAGTGCGAGAGATACAACGCGCTGTTAGAGAAAATGCAACAGGATATACAAGTACTCGGCATAGGCTCGAACGGGCATATCGCGTTTAACGAGCCGGGAACACCGTTCGGCAGCGTAACGCACATAGTAGACCTTACCGAAAGCACGATAAAGGACAATTCGAGGCTGTTCAAGAGCATAGACGAAGTGCCTCGTCAAGCGTTCACTATGGGACTTAAAAACATAATGAACGCAAAGAAAATACTTATTCTCGCAAACGGCGCGAACAAGGCGAAAGCGGTATACGGCTTAGTTAAAGGCGAAGTAACCGAAGGGGTTCCGGCGAGCGTACTTCAACTTCACCCCGACTGTACTTTGATTGTAGACGAGGCGGCGGCAAGTTTGATCTAACTAAGCCTATTATTTAACGGCGATAGCCGTGAGAAAAAATTCTCGCGGCTATCGCCGTTAAGTTTTTAAATATTATTCGAATAGATTACGCAAACGCCGAAACGATGATTATCGCGACTATGACACCCGAAGAAAACGCTTTGACGCCCTTTTTCACGTTTATAAGGTCTCCGAATATCACTAACGCGATATAATACGGCAGAAATAAAACGGAAGGAAATTGAGTCGCGGTAACTCCGCCTAAAAACTTAGCCGCGATAGAATATATTCCGTCAAGCGCCGCGTAAGGCAACGTCAAGCCCACGCTCAAAAAAGGCAAAATCGAATTAAAAAGCAGTCCGATCCATAAAAAATAGTAGACTATCGTTACGATGGGCAACACGATAAGGTTTAAAAGGAGACCGACTGCCGGCATATACCCGAAATATATAATCGATAAGGGGAAAATCGCAAGTTCCGCAGCGACGAGCGCGGATAGCGCGCGTGAAAACTTAGACCCCAAAAACGCCGTTTTCCGACTTATAGGCGGACTTACGGTTATAAGCGAGAAACAAACCGCAAAAGAAAGAATAAATCCCGCCCGAACTACGGACGTTGGGTCTGTCAGCGAGATAATAATCGCCGCTACGGATAAAGCGTTTATTCTGTCGTGTTTTTCGCCGAGCGTTTCGGATAAGAGCATACACCCGCACATAAATACCGCACGCATAGACGAGGAAGAAAATCCGCATACGCCCGAATAGAGCAAAAGAACGATAAAAATCCCGACGCTTTTATACCGACGCTTAAGTTTTAACGGCTCTAAAACGAATAAAAGCGCCGCGAACAGCAGTCCGACGTGCATGCCCGAAACGGCGAATATATGCGCGATACCGCCGAGGCGAAACGTCGTTAATTCCTCGGCGCTCAGCGCCGAAGTGTCGCCGATAATAATCGCGATCGCGATTTTCGAGGCTACGCCGCCGTCGTTTAAGGTAAGTCCGCGTTTTATCGCTTGTCGGACGGTATAAAATATTCCGCCTCTAAAGCCCGTAACTGTAACCGAATATACGTTTGTGCCCTGCATACTCGCGCCGATAATCGCGCTATAGGTAAACTTCCCGTCCTTACTCAAGGCGGCGGGGTACGCTCGGCATTTTACGCTGAGTCTGTCCCCGACGTTTACTCCGTCAAGACCGTATAATAGAATATTTCCGCCTTTTACGCCGTCGTAACTGCATTCGGAAAGAAAAACCGTCTTGCCGTCGTCGTTTACGGAAATATCGCTGACGACTCCGCTGACCGTGTAGTTGCCCGACGGGACTTTATCCGCCTCGGTTTTAAGAACGCTATAATAAAACCTGCCGTAGCCCAAAACGGACAAGAGTAAACATATACCCGCTACGACGGCGCGAGAAAATCGCGAACGCGATTTTAAGAAAATTTCGGAAAGAACAAAGGATGCCGAAAACACGCCCGCAAGAATCAAGACGCCGTAGCCGCCGAGAGACGGGGAGTAATAACTTACCGCCTCGCCGCATATAATGGATATAGCGAACAACAAAAGCGGTCTTAAATTAAACCGCCTTTCAGAATTCATAGGTTTCGCCCTCTTGGGCAATGATAAAGTTTCCGCCGGCGCGCTTTGCCTCGGCAAAAATATCGCCCTCGTTATAAAACGGATTAAAATGGGTAATAATCGACTTATTGCCACACTTTTTTGAGAGTTCGGAGACGTGATAAACGCTTAAATGCGGCTTATTTTCGTTCCAGTCTTTAAAAAGGAATCCGCCGTCGGCTAAAAACACGTCGGCATCGCATACGAAATTTTCAAGCGGCTCACAGACGTTCGTGTCGCCGGTATAGGCGAAAGTCTTGCCGCCGCACTTTATCTTGACGCCGTGATCGACCGCAGGGTGGCTAAGCGCGGTAAATTCAAACGTTATATCGTCCTCGAATTTAAAACCGTCGAATATTACGATCGCGTTAAAATAGGGTGAGCGTATCGCGTTCGTGATAATATCCGAGCCGTCGTCGAACGCAAAGAGGTATGGTTTATCGAATTTTTTGCCGCTACGCGAGAGAAACTCGAAATAATAACTAAGCACTCCGAGATCCGCGGTATGATCCGCGTGCGAATGAGAAATAATTATCGCGTAGAGGTTTTCGGGCAGAATTTCTTTTACAAGGCGCGAAAAACTGCCTTCGCCCGCATCCAACAAGATATTTTTGTTTCCCGCCTTTAAGAGGTACGAACTCGTTCCGCCGTCCGCTTTCGGAAACGGACCGTATTTACCTAAAATTTTCAGTTCCATAAATTCATTTTATGCTAAATAAAAAAATAAGTCAAGAATAACGGTTTATTATTTTTAAAGTCTTGCAATCAAAAGGGATATTTGCTATAATAAATGAGTTAAGCGAAAACTCGCCGAAAAGGCGGGTTCGGATATGAATTGACTTGTGGCTTGACAGGCTAACGTTAAAAATTCCTGCGGCGTTCGCATCGGGGTTTAATTCTTTCCACAACAAAAAATAAGGGAGCGACTCGTCTTACGGAGAAGGCGTATCTTGCGGTTTTTGTCTTTGAGCAGACCGTTTTATGCAAGAAGTCCCGAGACCTTAAGCGGCGCACCCACCTGCAATAGAGCGGGTTGATTTATGCCCAAGAACGGCGCAAGCGGGAACCGCCCC
>ODAI013035987.1_pt1 | contig 11331 bp, 7 predicted proteins | sample 1539321 | NCBI WGS metagenome assembly ODAI01 (sample SAMN02144231, study PRJEB22623) | gut metagenome | biome: sheep rumen | host: Ovis aries | place: New Zealand
ATAATTTATTATTTTACTTAATAAAAATAATTAAGTAATATTTAAAATTTATTATAAAAAATAATTAAACAATAAAAATAATTGAAAAAAAAACATCCACAAAAGAGAGATAAAAAGAATAAAAAAGAGCTAAAAATAAATAAAAATAGAAAAAAAGAGTTAAAAATAAAAAAGAATGAAATTATAGAAAAATAAATGTGATTAAAGTTCTATATCTATTTCAATAGGAAGATGTTTTGAACCTTCCACATCAACTAAAACTGTAGAAGCTTTAACTTTATCTTTTAAAGAGTTAGAAACAAAGAAATAGTCTAAACGAGCACCATCGTTTTCTTCCTTATTTTTGAAATAAGTAAATGACTCATCATCATTAAACAATCTTAAAGCATCCACATATCCTAAAGATTCAAGCTTGTCTAAAACAGCTCTTTCCTCTTCAGTGAATGTAACTTTAGTGTCTTTATTGAAAATGTCTATTTCCTTATGAGCAATATCAAAATCACCAGCAAAAATAACATTCTTATCCTTATTTTTCTCTGCAAAATATAATAATGAATTAAAGTAATCTAATTTCTGATTAAAATTAGCCTTCTTACCATTTCCTGAAGGAGAATAAACATTTACTAAAATAAATTCACCATAGTCTAAAACACAAGTTCTATGAAATGCATCATTAGCCTTTTTAAAGAATCTTTTAATGATTTTAGGCTTATCTTTAGTAAAGCTTGCTAATCCACCAGATCTAGCACTTTCAGATTTCAAGAAATAAAAGTTATAAGAACTATTTTCTAAAAACTTCTTATCCATTTGTTCATATTGAACTTTAGTCTCTTGCAATAAGATTACATCAGGCTCTTTTTCAAAAATTGGATTTATATCCTTATTTTTTATTCTAGTCCTTATACCATTTACATTCCATGAAATAATTTTTAATTTACTCATTATATTTCTTCCTATAATTCCCAATAATTAAATAGTGTCTATTAAATAATATCGATTAAAATTATTAAAAATAATTAAATAAAACCTAAAAAATTTATAAACAATATAATATTAGATTTTAAATCATATAAAGTTTTTTGAATATGAAATGATTTTTTTAGATTAAATAAAATAAAAATAAAACTAAAACTAAAACAAAGTCCAAAAAAATAAAAGAATAGAAAAAACTAGATAAAAGAAAAAATAAAAAGAATCGAAAAAACTAGTAAAAATATAAAATAAAAAGAATAGAGAAATAAGTAAAAAAAGAAAAAAAGCAAAAGAAAATGAAAATTTATTCCTATGCCATATTTTGTAAACCATCAATAATTGGTTTTATATTATCCCTATGTAAACCATAAGCGATTTCATCATCTTCAATGCCCGCATAACCTCTAGAACCACTGCATGCTAAAGTAGCATTAGGCTTTCCAGTTACATAAGGTCCACTAACTGCATCTGCACATAATGATTGAATTCCAGCAAATTTAGCTTCAAACATTTCTCCACTGTTGTAGACAATAGCTTGTGTAACTTTCATACCAAATTTAGGATTAGTTATGATAACAACAACATCAGGTGCAAAATTAGCCTTTTCCAATGGAGCATATACTAAACCGTAGCTTTTTTCATCTTTTCTGGATATATTATCCAAAACGCTTTTTGCAGTTTCTACAGATTCAAATCTGCCTAAGGTATAGTAAAATTCCCCAGATGCAATTTTAGGAGGAAGTTCAGTCAATCCCATTGCAGAAGATCCACCAGTACATTTTTGCTCTTCAGCAGTTGAGTAGAATGAGTCTCCTTTGCTTGCTTTTGCAATCATTTCACAATGTCTTAAGGATTCATCAATCTTTTCAATGCCTTCAGGAACTTCATCTTCTCCATTAATGAACTTGACAGCAACAGGCAATCTTGTCAATTCAAGCTCATCAATAAGAATCTTAGAATAATTTGCATTTTCTCCAATATCATAGTCCATAGAATCACCATCATTTTCTTAACTTAATTATATATTTTTGTATCATACTATATTAACATTATGAATTATTATTCATTATCAAAAAATATTGAATAAATTAAAAAAAAAATAAAACAAACAGATTACCATTTAAGGAATTGTAAATGGAACTTTGCTTTTATCATCATCACTCTTTTTCTTTTTATTGCAGAATGTTCTAAAGTCACAAGCAGTACAGGTTCTTAACTCTGCATCAGCTCTCCAAGCATCTTTAATGCTAGAACCATTTAATTCCTTTATCATAGAGCTTTCTATCTTATTAACTACCTCATCAAACTCAAGCAATGAATCTTCAATTAAGTCCTCTTTGATATTCACTATCCTAATAGACCGATCCATCTTAAACTTATCAGACAAATCCCTATGAATTGGCAAGTCTTCTTTTTCATTCCATTGGTTTAATAATGTCCAATCCTCTTTTGATATTGAATCAATAGGAATGTCTGACTTATTATTTCTTAAATCTTCCCTAATGGCAACTAAGTCTCCAGTAGATGGAACTAATTCATTTAAATAGAAAATTATACCGCATATAACAGGCTTGGCATCCTCTTGCATAGACCTAAGCCAAGCATATGTTAAAATCTGCCATTCATGTTGAATCCAAGTCTTATAATCTTCCAATGAACTGTTTTCATTTATAGAATCATCATTCAACAAATGAATATTATTCTTATCCAAATCTTTCTTATTTGGAGCACAAGGCCTTCTCATTCCCTTATAATCTATGATAATCTCATATTCCTCATCAGGGAATCTTTTTAGGATATCATTAAACTCCTTATCATTTGCCAAATATTCTAAAATCTTATTGACATCCTTATTAGATGAAGAATCGTCAATATTTGAATTCTTAAAATCATCTATATCATCAGAGGATACTACTAAAAAACTGTCTAATGTTTGCTGAAATGAATTTCTTTTAGAATTATTGCTTATTTCATTATCTGAAGATTTTATCTCATCATTACTTGAATCAAGCTCATTTTCCACATCATTATTTTTATCATTGATTATAGAAGAGATCTCATCTAACTTTAATGAGCTTAATACATCTATTACACCATTTATTGAATAATACTCTGATCTTGCATTTCCATCCTCATCCAAAGGCATATTACGAATACCTTTTATCAAGACTTCAGCATCCTCAATTAAAGGAAAGAGGTGAGGTCCCCATATGTTAATTGACCTATCTACCCTTGCACTATACATATTCTCCTTTGGACCATAATTATTTACATAATCATTAGGAGGATTAAGTCCCTTAACCTTTAATCTCTTAGTGATGATATCCTCAATTGGCTTTATTTCCTCTTCCCAATCCCAAGGAAAAGTTTTCTTATCTGAAGGGTTATTCCATTTCAAATAAGCCTCTTCCATAACTCCATGAATGAATTCTCCAAACCACAATTGGATAGGCATTGATGGAGGAAGATTTCCCTTATTCTGATAGCGATACTGTAGATTACATGTGAGAAATGATAATAAATCTCCAGTTAAGCTATATTCTGGAATAATATACTCTTTAGAACGTGTTGATAACTTCATTTTTACACTCCAAATAAAATATTATTTTTTAATTCATAAAGTATTTATATAACATAGTAATTTTTAATAAGTAAAAATATATTAGCTTAAATCAATCAAACATGAGATGAAAATTATTAGAATCTTGAATAATTTAACAATCATTTAATAAAAATATTCAATAAACTTAATATATTTTAGTCAAAATAACGGCTGATTAAATTAAATAAATATCATCAAAGCCTATAAATTCTTCCTCCCTATTCCAACCTAATGCAACATTAGGTATCTTATGCAATTTATCTTTTGTCTTATATCCATCAATATTCGGATTTAATCCAACCAGCAATAAAACATCCTTAGCTCTTGAGAATGCAACAAAGTATAGCCTTGTCAAGTCATCGAATGCCCTATCCTTTGAGTCTCTTCCGCTGGCTCCTAAAGAACTGTACTTACGTATTCTATCCTGTATCAATGAGGACTTATCTGGCTTTTTAGGAAATCTTAAGTTGGATTCTCTAACGGTATTCTTTTTAAATCGAGACCCTACATCCACAATTACAAGAGGAAACTCCAATCCTTTGGATTGGTGAATTGACATGATGTTTAATCTGTTTGGAGGAACGATTTCAAATAGGTTCTCATCGATTTTCACTCCGCCAGTTGCTATAGGAACAAAAATATTCATTAAAGCCTCATTGATAGAGGCTTCCTCATCCTCTGCTGATGTGAATAGAATATTAGAGGAATATTTATTAAAGAAACTTGTCTGATTGATTGTTTGGGTAATCGCCTTAAGATAAACGACTCCCTCATCATCATTTTGGAAATCCTCAAGCCAAGTGACTAACTTATATGCAAGTTCCATTAGGCTAGCCTTTTTAGGCCATTTCAGGTTTTTAGAGTCTATAGAATTGAAAGGCTGTCTGACTTGCCAATGAATAATAAAGTCCTCAAGGGAAATAGGACTGTGTGGTTCTGGATTTTTTTCCTTAACATATGACTGTGCCTTTTTCCTCCATAATGCCATATTGCGTGTAGCAAGACGAGGCAATTTCTTATATTTGTTTTGATATGTTGAACTTGGATCTATGCACTCAAGCATCAAACCACAGAAGACTGCAACAGATTCTATATCCTGCAAGTCCTGGCCTCTTGGATTGAATACCTTAATCGGATGTCTAAGCTTTTCCAAACGCTTTTTAAGTATGAACGGGAATTTTCGGCTGCTTGCAGTAACCTCTTTAGGAGAATATGTCAAGAATGCTATATCTTCAGGAGAACCTGATTCCTCATCAAGTTCTATGACTATGCTTTCCTCTTTTTGAGCAAGCTCAAAGCCTGATTTCTTAAAATCCTCTAAAGCGGTTTCACTTTCTGAATTAAGAGTCTTATTAATATCCTTATTCAAGACCCTTCTGACTTTACGCTTAACCTTTCCTTTTCTGTTCAATTCATCCAAAAAGAGAGCCAAATCATTTGCAAGGAGCTCCTCACTATTTCTAAACATTCCAAGAATTGGAATCTTAGGAGTTTCTTTTTTCTCTAGATTATCACTATCTTCAGAATTGATGCTTTCAGGATAAATAATCTTAGGCTTTTCCTTTACACGGGCATCTTGATAATCATCATCCAATTCAACAAAATCATTACATAAGTCAATGATATTACTGCTTGAGCGATAATTAGTCTTTAGATTAACTTCTCTTGCTTCTATACCTATTCTGCTTACCCTTTCAATGAAATCAGTGAATAAGTCAACGCTAGCTCCTCTGAATCTGTATAATGACTGATCATCGTCACCAACAACAGTGATATTTCCATCATTTTTGATTGCAGATTCTGCTATTGCAAAGTAAATGCTTTCCTGAAGAAGGTTAGTGTCCTGATACTCATCAACCAAGATGATCTTAATCTCATCTAAAAAGCCATCTAATTTGCCTGCATTTAACCTGTTTAGGAATTCTGTCTCAAGCATAGCAAAATCAAATATGTTTTGGCTTTTAAGGATTCTTTCATAATTTTGAATAATGTCTAAGGCTATTTTTTTCCCTCTTTCGCTAGCCTTTACATCCTTCAAAATGTCATTGATATCAACCATGTTATAATAGATATGCTCCTTGATGTTAAGTAAAATGTCTGCCATTGCAGTCAAGTTCTTAACCTTAGGCTTTTGTTCAATTTGAGATTCCTTTCCAGTGATTTCCGCCAAATATTCCTGTAATGCCTCATGCATATAAATGTCATCCTTCAAGAGACATTCATTAATCATTACTGAGTTGGCTACAAAATCTTCAATTAGTATAGGAGGGCTTGTACCAGGGTCTCTATGAACCCTTAAGAGCTCATCAGCTATACTGTCAATTGTTCCTACATTGATTTGATTGAAATCAAGATTCTTAAGCTTTTTTAATGCAGAGTCATCAGTAATTTCACCATTTACTATCTTATTCATGATGACAACACTCATTTTCTTTTTAAGCTTATCTCCCCAACTTAATATACGAGATAAAAGCTCAGATGCTGCCTTTTTTGTAAATGTGGTGGCCATTATTTCCTTTGGCTGAACATCATCAACAAAAATGAATTTCAAAATCTTCAATACCATAACTGTTGTCTTACCAGAGCCAGGCCCTGCAACTATGAATAATGATTCTGATTTATCTGATGAAATTGCTGCCTTTTGGTCATTATTTGAAGAAATATCTCTCTCCAATATTTCCACAACAAGTTTTTCAAATTCTTCATAGTTTATCAACTAATCACCCCATAAATAATAGTAATAAATAATTAATAATTAATAATTAATAATTAATAATGAATATAAATAATAAATTTGAATAATGAATATAAATTATAAATTGAATAATGAATATAAATTATAAATTGAATAATGAATAATGAGTTATCAAACCATTTACCATAATATGCCAAACATCATTTAAAAAGTTTTCCTATTTAACAAAAATGTAATAGTTTTAAGCATATTAAATTCTTTAATTCTTAATTACATTCTTTATATTTATTTTTGGTTTTTTATACTTAATATATTTTATATAGAGAGCAAATGAAAAGTAATATTTTTATTAATTTAACCATATTAAATCCAAATTGACATGAAATAGAATAAAATAAATGATAATCTTTATTATGAAAAATAAGCAAATATATATTTGTTGTAAATTTTTTCAAAGATAATGATTTAAGAAATGTTTAAATCAGAATAAAATCAGAATATTTAAATTAGAAAATTAAATAAGAATATTTAAATTAGAAAATTAAATAAGAATATTTAAATTAGAATATTTAAAATAATAAAACCATAAGCATTTTATAATTAAAATTGTTGATAATATGTCTACTGAAAGCAAAAAGAAAGAAATGGAAAAAATCGACTTGTTTAAAAACGATATTCGTTTTAGACGAAAAATCGAACATGTTGAAACAATTCCTGGAAAAAAGGCAAGCTATAAAAAAGTAGACAAATTAAATAAAAAGATCTTAAAGTATCTTGAAGATAATAAGATAAAGCTCTATAAGCACCAGGCATTAGCCATTGAAAAGACAAGAGAAGAGAAAAACATCATTATTACAACTCCTACAGCAAGTGGAAAAACCTTGGCATTTAACTTGCCTGTATTAGAGGAGCTAATCAGCGATAATGATTCCTGTGCATTGTATATCTACCCTGCAAAGGCCTTATCTTACGACCAACTTAAGGTATTAAGAAACTATGAAAAGGAATTGGATGTGGAACTTAATGCAAATCCCTATGATGGAGACACTCCAAAGGCAAAAAGATACACAATCAGAGAGGAATCACGGATAATCCTTACAAACCCATATCAGATACACCATATTTTAGCTTGGCACCATCAATGGAAAAGATTCTACTCTAACCTAAAGTATATCGTCATTGATGAGGCTCACTATTATAAGGGAATATTCGGTTCAAATGTTGCATTTTTAATTAGAAGACTTAAGAGAATTGCAAGATATTATGGAAGCGAACCTAAATTCATCCTTTCATCTGCAACACTTGCAAATCCTATAGAGCTTGCTGAAAAGCTAACTGGAGAGGAATTTGAACTTATTGATGAGGACTCTTCACCAAGCGGCGAAAAGGATTTCATTTTGTATAATCCATTTAAGGCAATAAGAAAAGATTCAAAGGATGAGTTCTATATGGACGAATATTCCAACTCTGTCCATATGGAAACAGAACGCATCTTCCTATATCTGCTGCTAAAGGACATACAAACACTATGTTTTACTGCATCAAGAAAGATTGCAGAGCTTATTGCATTATGGACAAAGCGTGACATGGCAAATGTAAAAAAGAGAAACGTTGATAGAATTGCAGCATATAGGGCAGGTTATTTAGCTGAAGATAGAAGGCATATAGAAGACGGACTAAAATCAAGAGAGTATTTAGGCGTAACCTCTACAAATGCCCTTGAACTCGGAATAAATATCGGAAGCTTAGATGCAGTTATCATTTCAGGTTTTCCAGGCTCTATGATTTCAACATGGCAACAGGGAGGAAGGTCCGGACGGACAAAACAGAAATCTCTTGTCATTCTAGTTGCATTTGAAAATCAATTGGATCAATACTTTATGAAAAATCCTGAATTTTTCTTTGACAAGCCTCATGAGAATGTTGTAATTGACTTAAATAATGAAAAGCTACTTCATAATCACATTATCTGTGCAGCAAATGAGCTTCCTATTACAATAGATGAGTTAAAAGAAGACTTTAATGTAGATGAGGAGTTTGTAGACAATATAGTTAGAAATAGGGACTTGAGAAAGAATATGGCTGGAATCTATATATATCCCTATGACGATAGCCCATCATTCAACTTTTCCCTTGATCAAATTTCCAATGAAATATTCACAGTTATGAATGGAAACCATGTGATAGAACATATGGAAAAGTCAAATATGTATAGGGAAGCCCACGAAGGAGCTATCTTAATAAACCAAGGCCAAACCTATATTGTAAATAGCGTAAACCTAAAGACACACTTCATTAATGTTACAAAAAAGGATGTTGAGGCACATACCTTAGCATTGAAAAGAACAAGTATCAGCATAACCAAAAAGATCAAGAAATATAAGATAGGGGAATTTACAGTCCATTTCGGAGAGCTTGAAGTTGAAGAGGACTACTACAAATACAAGCTAATGGAATATTCCAAGGTAATTGGAGAGTATATTCTTGACTTGCCTCCACTTAAGTTCAATACAAAGGGAATATGGTTTACCATACCTGATAGCGTAAAGGACAAGCTGGAGGAAGTCTATAAGAATGATGATGAGGTATTTGCAGGCGGCCTTCATGGAACTGAACATGCAATGATAGGCCTTTTCCCACTCCATGTAATGTGTGACAGGTTTGATATAGGTGGACTTTCCACAAATTACCACGAAGACACACAAGAAGCCACCATATTCATTTATGATGGTTATGAAGGTGGAATAGGCATTTGTGAAAAGGCAATTGATGTGATTAAGGAGCTTACAAATTCTACAAGAAACCTTCTTAAGAACTGCGGATGCAAAAGCGGATGCCCTTCATGTATATATTCACCGAAATGCGGTAATGATAATAAGCCTCTTCATAAGAAAGCCACAGAGTTCATTTTAGACTATATGTGGGAGGAAATGAATAAGATATCTCCTGAAGAACTAGCAAGATTAGAAAATGAAGAATTCGATAAGGAAGACGCTGATTATGAGAATTTGAACAATTCTTCTAAAGAAAAAAATAATTCTGCAGAAAGTGATAATGATACAGAAGAAAACAATGAAGACTCTAAAGAGGACATTATTAAGGAAGAATATGATAGGGCTTTAGAAGAGTATGAAAAAGAGAACTATTCCATTTCAAAGGATATTCTTACAGACATAATCATTAATTATGATAATCAGAATGCAGATGTTTATTATCTTATTGGAAAAATATTAAGCAAACAGGGGGACAATCAAGGAGCATTATCATTTATTAAAAAAGCCATGACCATTGAGCCAGGACATGAATTGGCTAATGAGTTTTATTTTGAACTTAAAAAATAAATAAAAACAACACAAAATAAAAATAATAATTTAAATAAATAAACAAATAAAACTAAAAGTTTCAAAAAAAAAGATAATTCAGGTGAAAAAATGGAATTAACTGCTGAAGAACGAAAGGAATTACAGGAAAAAGTTAATACAGACATTAATTCAATACTTGAAAAGCATGAATTGCCTTATAGAATGGATGGAATTTCAGTAATGAAAACATCTAAAGGAACAAGTTTCTTAGGAAACATAAGGGTTCATGACCCATATAAAGTAAAAACAGTCAGAAAAGAAGTTGAAGACTACTTTGAAAGTTTTGGAAACGTGACAATAACCTCAAGGGATGTTGTACCTTGCTGTGAATTACCATACACATACATTACTTTCCATATTGATTATCTAAACGAATAATCTATATGCTCTTAAACGAATAATCTATATATTACGAATAAACAAATCAACTATTTTTATTTTTAATTATTTTTTGATATAATGACATCCCGTAGAAGCGAACATGAAAGATATCTAAGACATATATTGTCAAAATCATTATCCTCTAAAAATCCTTCAAAAGAGACCTTCGAAAAAGCAAGAAAGGAATCTCCAAGTTATTTTAATAAATTGAAACTCGGATTAATGAACAAATACAAGGATTGGGATTTATTAGACATAGAGGGCAGTCAAGTCATTGAAAACATCTATGGAGAAACATTAAAGATAACAAGAAGAGAAAGAATAGACTTCTCCCTAAAGGATAAAAAAGAAGAGATCAAAGAGGAACTTGCATCTAACTTGAAGCTAATTCCGGGAATTGGAGTTCAAACTGAAAGAAAATTAAAGGAAAATAACTACAACACAGTTTATGACCTTTTAGACAATAAGAAATATAGGGATAAGGCTCAAGACCTAATTGATGACATTGAGATTAACTGTTTCGTTAAGGAATATAATCTATTGAAGGACTTAAGCAGATACACAGAGAAACAAAGCAATAATCTCCAAAAGAACAAAAGCCTTAAGGCATTAAGTTCACTTGATCCATTCAATCTAAAATTTATGGATATTGAAACATTAGGACTTTCAAATGTTCCAATCATTCTTATTGGTATTGCTGAGATTAAAGGCAAATACATCGAATCAAACCAATATCTTCTCAGAAGCATAGAAGAAGAGCCAGCCCTAATTGAAGCATATCTATCCCATATAGACGAAGCAAGCGTTCATGTAACCTATAACGGTGCTAGCTTTGATATCCCCTTCATAAAAAACAGAGCAAATTCATTTAGAATGAATTATAATCTCGATCAAATTCACTACGACCTGATTTACCCTGCACGTAACCTTTGGAGAGATACACTTCCAGACTGTAAGTTAACCACTATAGAAGAGGAACTGTTCAATATAAAAAGGGTAGATGATGTTCCAGGAGGATTTATTCCTGGTTATTATCAAACTTACCTTGAAGAGAAGAACATTGGACCTTTAATTCCTATAATTGACCACAACAGAATGGATATCGTATCATTAGCCAGCTTCTTAATGAAAATATATGAAGACTCATTTTAATTTGCCAGCCACAGATAGGATAGAAGAAAATAATTAAATTAGACTTAAAAATATCTAATAAGAATTTAGTAATAACTATTTTTAAAATAGTATTAAATTAACCTAATCCCAATATATCTATTAATATATGCTTTATTTAATTTAATTCCCAATATTCTTATTCAAAA
>ODAI013131257.1_pt1 | contig 11331 bp, 8 predicted proteins | sample 1539321 | NCBI WGS metagenome assembly ODAI01 (sample SAMN02144231, study PRJEB22623) | gut metagenome | biome: sheep rumen | host: Ovis aries | place: New Zealand
CGACCTTGACCGCAACGGAACTGTAAACGGCAAGGATTCAAGTATCCTCAAGCGTTATCTCTCCGCTTGGGATGGCTATGATAAGTATATTATCACATTTGATGTATAATCATTAAATAACTAATAAAGCTCCTCTCCAAAACGGAGGGGAGCTTTTGTACATAAAAATTTTGAATAAGTTTTACATTGACGCGATTTGCCTCTGCAGCATGGTGACATCCCGAATGGTTATTTTGCCGTCACCGTCCACATCCGCAAGCTCTTTATAAAATGTCTTCATACTCCATCGTGCAATATGTTTTTGAATATCTGTCGCGTCATTAATATTCACAACCCTGTCGTGATTAACATCACCTGTAACGTATGGTTTTATCGGCTCAATGTTAAGGTCAAATTTGCTCAAATCGAGTACGCCCCAACCGTATTGGGTGTCGAAACCTTTTTCACCGTAATCAACCGTATAATGCTTAAGTATGCCCAAAACCTGCTCTTGGTTCAATGATTTATCAATGGTTTTCAGCATCGCTGCTGCCGCAGCTGCGTGCGGAGCTGCCAGCGAAGTTCCCGAATCAACAAATGCAAAGGTTTTGTAAGGCGCTGTTATATAAGAACCGGGCAGGGCAAAGTCAACAGCTTTACCGGTATTCGCTTTATCGGGTATCTTGTTGTTTTTATCAATTGAGGTAATTGTAAGCACATTTTTCTTGTTTGCCGGGTATCTGTCGGCAACGTCGCCGCCTTGGTTTCCCGCCGCGACAATAACAACAATACCTTTTTTAACTGCGGCGTCAATTGCTTTGTCAAGTACGTTCATAGTGTGATCTGCGTCACTCGAGCTGAGACTTAAATTTATTACGTCTGCTTTGTGCTCAATTGCGTAATAAATGCCTTTTTCAACGTTTGACATTTTTCCTCTTCCGTTTTTATCATTAACCTTAATCGGGAGCACCTTAACATTTGACGAGGTTCCGTCTATAATAATACCGCTCACCATAGTGCCGTGCGTTCCTTCATCGTTAATATCGGTATTATTGTTCAAAAAGCTGTAACCGTCGTTGGTATATCTGCCTTTAAGATATTTATTAGATGTGTTTAGTCCCGAGTCAATAACGGCAACACGTACCTCTTTAAGGTTTTTCCCGCTTTTTTCAATTTTTTCCTGCATCGAGTCAAGTCCGATATGCTTAACACCCCAACTCATATAACCGAAAAGATAATTACTGAGCGACTCCGAAACAACCGGAATATCGGTATTTCCGGTTTTCTCGGGATTAATACACTGAAAGCCGATTGAGCCTGCTAAAAGTATAGCTGAAAGAATTGCGGAAAACAAACGTTTTTTTAACTTCATGTTCTCATTTCCTCTCAAAATTATTAGTATCATTATATATTACGTATATGTTTATTGTCAATACAATTTTAAAAGCTTAACTAATTATTTAACTATTTTTATTGACTTTTTAGGCTGCTTTTTGTTATAATTTTTATGTTAAGGAGAAAACTTAACACAAAATTAAACTATATTCAAAGGAGAAACTATATGCGTTTATTGAGAAAAGCAATCAGCGTTACGCTTGCTATCGTAATGCTGGCAAGCACGGTTTGCGTTGCCGCGTCTGCGCAGACCGTTGATGATAATAACAGCAGTGTGCCTTATTAAGGAGTTTTTTATTATCGTCCGGGAACAGGCGAGTATCTTCCGGGAACAGACAGCGTTGATTATTATATGTATTCAGACCAATTATTCAAGGTGTCAGGTAAGGAATATAATTCACATCTTTCAACATTAAGCATGGCTTTGGCTGAATCCTCTGTAAGCAGTACGCGTGAGCCTTTTACTAACGAAGGATATTTAAATAAAAGCAGAAACGCAACAGCGTTTTTGGAGGACAACGGCTTTGGCGACATTGAAATCAATGACGATTACAGAATTAAGCCGACTAAGGATACAATGGGCATTGGCTGTGCTCATAAAATGATTAAAGACGGCGATAAAACATATACCTTGCTTGTAATTATGCCGCGTAATGCCGGATATGAAGCTGAGTGGGGCAACAACTTTGTCCTCGGAGCCGACGGCGACGCTTACGGCTTTGATCATTGCTCTGACACATGTCTTGAGTTTACAAGGACTTATGTTGAGAAGCATCAGATTTCAGGCGACATCAAGGTGTGGACAATGGGCTACAGCCGCGGAGCCGCGGTAGCTAATATCATGGCTAAAAAGCTGATTGACAATCCCAACGCTTATCTCGGTGACGACGTTACTTTTGACAGCGATAACCTTTATGCTTATACCTTCGGCACGCCTTCGGCCGCGGATAAAGATAATATTCCGCGCGCTGAGAAATATGCAGGTATCTTTAACTCATATGAAAACACTGAGCTTGCTTCCGCAATGGCTCCCGCTGCTATGGGCTTTGAGCGTTACGGAACAGACAGAATGATTCTTAATCACGAGCGTTATAATGATATGCTTGCAAATCTTGAAATCACAAATAAATATGTTCACGATACTTATGAGGCAAGTATTAACTCAAAATACTACAAACCCAAGAAAATTGGTTTTTCAGACGGTTCAATAGCGCTTGTTAATGATGATAATTCATACATTCCAACCGATCCTGCCGAGTATCTTGAAGGTCTTGGTACGTACCTTAACATAGTTGTAGGCGGCAGAGAAGAATTTGCTAAAACCTATGAGCAGCCATTCTCCGACTTGTTCTCTTATTATGAGTCCCTAACCGGTGATGACGCCACAGCGTTCACATCAGGTCTTACATCCAACACTGATTCACTTTATCTTCTCGCCGGTTTGTATTCTTACTTTATGAAATGTAAAGTTAATAACAATATTACATTGGCAAAGGAAATTGCGCTTGCAAAGGCAAAGGAACTTGCGGCGGTTGCTGTAGGAGCGGACGACAGCGAAGAAGCCGGAAGCGGTATTGACGCTAAACTGATTGCCGATATTGCCAAAAAGCTTATGGTATATCTCCTTCAGGATCCTGAAACAATCAAGGAAGACGCTGCAAAATATTTAAGCTCGGTTCTCACCGAAGCCATGAGCGCCAGCGGCGCTACACCCGAGCAAATTGAAGCAGTAACAAACGAAGAAGCTTCAACGGCGCTTGTTCATTTAATTTCACATCTTCTTCTCGGTAACATTTGGCAGAGCAGCTCGGTTCATCCTTTACTGCTTAATAACGAACAAATCAAAAATGCCGCTACACTTATCGGAAATGTAACTAACCTTTTTGTTGACCACGCCAATGAAATTATTATATCATGGCTGAGAACAGAGGATGATTGGTATACCGATTACGCTTCGCTTACCGACGCTCAGCTTGCAGGTTACCGCAGAGTATATGTAAACTCCGGCAACGCAAATATAAACGGCACAGTTTATGATAAAAACAATGAGGTAATAGGTGAGATTAAAAACGGCGTTTTGGTTTCCTCGGATGACGCGTGGGTAGGATTTACAACTTCAGATCACGGCGGTTTCTTCCGTATTCCCGTTGACAAGAAATACTCAATAGAATTAAAAACCGATAACGATACTGACGTTTCGGTTAATATCGGTGAATACAATCCTTACTTCGCTGAAACCGCAATGCTCTTTGATAAGACAGTATCCGCAACTCAAAGAGATAAGGTAACAATTGAGCTTCCCTCTCTTGATGATGAGTACACAATGCCTTCTGATGTTGAATATTCCGTAACAGTGGGCAAGAGTTTCATTCTCGGCGATGTAAACGACGATAAAACAGTAAGCATTTCGGACGTTACTCTTATTCAAAAGTATATTGCAGGTCAATCGGCGCCTGTATTTATCGAAGAGGCTGCCGACATTAACGGCGACGGAGATATCACGGTTTCAGATGTAACTCTTATTCAAAAGTATCTTGCGGGTAACGCAAGTCAATATCCTATCGGCAAATAAACACCCAAAATAGCAAAACCACAGGATTTGTTCTTGTGGTTTTGAAATTTAAAAATACAAATATAAATATTGGAGAATTAATATGATTATTGTAAATACAGAAACTATTGAAGGAAGAAGAACACAAACTCTCGGTATGGTTACAGGAAACACTGTACAGTCCAAAAACGCTTTTAAGGATATCGGCGCCGGATTCAGAAATCTCATAGGCGGCGAAGTAGTTTCTTATACCAAAATGCTTGCAGAAGCAAGGGACTTGGCAATCAGCCGTATGATTTCTCAGGCGCAGCAGATGGGAGCAGACGCAATTGTTAACGTAAGATTTTCAAGTGCGTCAATTATGGACGGAGCAGCTGAAATACTTGCGTGGGGGACAGCTGTTAAATTTATTTAATACTATTCTCTGTTAAATAGCAGACATCTTTCTAACATAGTAAAAACGCTTAACGCGTTTTCCATTGCGCAAAAAGCGCGTAGCCTTAACGGTTACGCGCTTTTTTAATGAAATTTATTTTTTCTTGTTGTTACCTACAATTTGTATTAGTAAATCAAGAACCTTTACATAAATCCACAGTATGGTGAATGCAAGACCAAACGCGGCCATCCATTCATATTTTGCGGGCAACTTGTTCTCTACAACATTATCAATTGTTGCAAAATCCGATATAAGGAAAAGAGTTGAAAGCACAATTGAAGCTAATGTAAGTCCGAGCGAAATCCAAAAGTTGCCGAAAATCAAAGATACAAACGGTCTGGTTAAGGGAATAAGGAAACCGATAAATGAAAATATTGAAATACATATCATTGCCGTGAATAGTGTTCCGATTACGGTTCTGAATTTATTGCTCACCCTTATAATTCCCTTTGTGTAAAGCAAAGCCATACTTAAAACAACAACTACGGTAATCATCAACGCAAGCAGACCGAGATATTCATATCCTTTAATAATCGTGAAAATAGTATATGATATGATAAATCCCTGACAGAACGAGTAAATTGTTCCTGTTACCGGAATAGTTCCGCGCGCAAACCTGGCGATAATTTGAGTGATAATTGCCAAAATGCCGGCGCCTATCATAAACCATAAAGCGATTGATGATGTTGTTACCTCGAATTTTTTGTAATAAAACGTCATCGTTTGGGGCTGAGCCGAGAACAAAAAGTTGTTAAGCATCAGGTACGCCATCATACCCAATACTGTAATTAAAAGGAAAAACGCGGTTTTTGCTGTAATCCTTCCGTAGGTTGCGGTATTTCCGTCAGTTGCTACATCTTGAATTCCGTCCAGTCTGTTCATAACAGGATTTGAACGGAAAAAAGATTTTCTTTGTGCAGGCTGTCCGTTTAAATTTTGAAATCTGCTCATAAAATCTCCTTGATATTATTTTAGCTTATTTATTAATATAACAGAAGCGGTAATTGCTGCCACGGCCGCAACACCGCCGACAATCTTTCTTACAAAAGGTACATTGTAGTTAAGCTCGGCGTATGACGGATTAATCATGTAACGCAGAAGCGGGAACAGCAGATTATGCTGTTGTTTAAGAGGAGCCTTTGCGGTGTGCGGTTCTTTTGAAAGAATAATTGTGGTTCTGTCTTTGGCTGTATATGCAGGCCATTCAATATCTTCCGTTGAAGGATCGCCGATGCGCGCAAAATTTGTCCACATCTGCATAACAGTATCGGACAATTCCTCGTCGGCGCGTTCTCCTATGTAAAGCGTTTCGTCTATGTTACCGAAGACATACGCAAGCTCAACAGCATGACAGGCTTTCATCCTCGGAAGCGCGGAGGGTACCGTCCAATAATACATAAATGATTTTCCGCCGTTAGCGGCGTGATCCTTTGCTTGCTTAATTGCAGGCAGACGGAACATTATTTCGTTATAAAACTCCGACAATTTCCAACGGTTCTGACCTTCCAACAACGACATAAAATACTTAACGCGATCTCTGTCGGTGCTGCTTAAGATTTTTAAGTCATTTTCGTATTTTACCTTCATGCTGAATTGGTAGGGAAGAAGTCCGCCGACTTCGTCAATCCAATAATTCATCTCGTTTGAGTTTGTACCAATGAGAATATCAACATCTTTGGTATATCCATTTTCATACGGAACATAAGGATTCAGCGGAATCAGCTTGCCGTCGCGCTGGGGAAAGTTGTTGTAGGAATTTACTTCTTCATTAACTGCTTTAAGCTCGTCTTCGGTCAGCTTCAGTAAATCGTCAACGCTTTTGGCTCGGGTAATATTAACAATCTTTTTGGTGAACAACTGACATTCTTTTTTTGAAAATGTCAGCGCCACAGAACCGCTTTCCGCTATTACACGCCTGAACAATCCTTTTGCGGCAGGGATAATCGGAAGCAGTGAAACGCTGCCGCCGCCTGCCGATTCGCCGAATATTGTAACATTGTCAGGATTTCCGCCAAATGAAGCGATGTTTTTTCTTATCCACCGCAGAGCTTCAATTTGGTCAAGTATTCCGAGGTTGGGAGCGTCGGGGTATTTATCACCGCCCTTAAGCGATGATAAATCAATAAAGCCCGTAATTCCGATTCTGTAACCGACAGTCACTAAAATTATATCGGACTGTTTGCTTACAAGATTTTTGCCGTCATACATCGGGTCTGCCGTTCCGCCCCAACCGTACGAACCGCCGTGAAAGAAAACCATAACGGATTTGTTTTTGTAATTATCAGCGGTATTTGTCCAAATATTTAAGTATAAGCAGTCTTCGCCCTGAGGATAATAGGAAGCCTGTTCGGTTCTCCATTCTGTTTGAATCGGAGATTTGCCGTTGTAATAGGCTTCAAAAACCTTATTGCTATATTCTACAGGCCGGGGTGCCTTCCATCTTAGATTACCTACAGGCGGCTTTGCAAACGGAATGCCGCGAAAAGCAACTACGTCTCCTGTTTTTGCGCCGACGAACACTCCGTTGGTACATTTTGCCGATAGCTCTTTGTCATATTCACCGTTAATTTGATTGTTAACGCCGTATCTGTTTAGAAGAAGCTGCTTTATTTCATTCATTATTTCTTTCTCCCGAATACTCCCTTGATAATGTCAAAGAAGTTAAATGAGTTTCCGCATTTTCTGCGGATTTCATCGACTGTAATGTCTGTTTGTGAATTGTGCGTTACCAGTGACTGAGCAACGCGGATGAATATATCCTTGAATTCCTCCATACTGTCATCGTCATACTGGCTGGAAACATAGTCAATCATCAGCACCAAACCGTCCGCGCCGTCCAGAATTTCCATATCCAAAATTGTCTGTGACGCAGCTTGGTTTTGTCTTACGTCAATTGTTTCAATATTCATGCCGTCAAGTCCGCCCATATCGCGAATGTCCTGTTGATAAAGTACATAAGCGGTTTCGTCTTCGCCGGCTCCGCTGATATCAACATACGGATAGCAGCTGTGCTCAATACCTTTTTGTACCTGAAGGTGAACATCGGCAAACAGGTCGCGCAAGGTCAAATCATAACTAAGCTTTACTCCGACAGGCAATTCGCGGAAAAGCAAGCCAACGGAATTCATGGCAATCATGTCTTCACGGCCGTTATAAACCCATGAAATCTTTATATTGTCTTTTTTGTTATAAATGCTGATAGCAAGAGCGGCAACAGTAATGAAAAACTCATTGCGGCTGATTTTGTACTGACGTTCAATAGCCTTCATCTGAGGCTGTTCAATTCCAATCGGAACAAGCAGCTCTCCCATTTCGTTTTCACGGGATTCATGGTCAATTTCCGGATAACATGACCAGTCAATATTGTCGTACTTATCTTCAAAATACTTGCGGCTTTCTTCATAAAAAGCGGTTTCGCGTTCTTCCTCACGGTTTTGCAGAATTAAGTAATACAAATCCGGGTCGGGCATCATTCCCATGTATGCCTTGCCAACGTTACCCATAAACACCTTAAGCGAAGTACCGTCAAACAGAGTGTGGTGTACGTCAAAGAAAACATATCCGTTCTTTTCCGTTTCAAATACACGACAGCGGTGCAGGCATCCGCCGATAATTTTAAAGGGCTGAACAAGATTGTCCTTAATTGTGTCGAATTCAAACTCACTGACCTTTTCTACACGGACATCCTGTAAAACCTCCGGTGTATAGCGCTGGATAACGTCGCCGTCGTCATTAAAATGGAAGGTTGTAAGAAGAGCCGAGTGATTGCGGATAGCGGTATGCATAGCCTCAGCCAATTTCTGCATATCAAACGTGTCCTTATCCACTTTCATCATGGTAAAGAGATTGTACATTGTGGATTTCGGAGTATAAAGCTGATAGTCAACCATATAAAGCTGCTCGGTAGTAAGCGGATGGTCAATCTTCATAGACTTCGCGTTTTTAATCTCCGGAGCTTCGCCGTCGTCATTAGCGTGATTTTCTTCATACATCTCGGCAATCTTCTTCGGAGTTCTTCCGCGGAAGATTTCGCTTGCGTTAAGCCCGGGCAAATCGCTTTCGGTAATAACTTTAATTGAACTCAACGAATCGCCGCCAAGCTCATAGAAGTCATCGTTAATGCCTACCTTGTCAAGCTTCAAAACTTTTTCCATTGCGGAACACAGCTTTTCCTGAGTTTCATTTTCCGGAGCTACATAATCGGTCTTGAAGTCAGATGTGTCGGGCTTAGGAAGGGCTTTTCTGTCCATTTTACCGTTTGCCTTAAGCGGAACAGAGTCAATCTTAATGTAATACGCGGGAATCATGTAGTAGGGAAGGCGTTTAGAAAGCTCTTCGCGCATTTTGTCAGGATCGACCTCAATATCTTCCGTATAATACGCGCACAAAAAGCTCTTGTTGCTATCTTCAAATCCGCGAGCGGCCGCCCATTCAATACCCAGAACCGATTTAATCGAAGCCTCAATTTCGGCGGGCTCAATACGGTTGCCGTTAATCTTAATCATATCGCCGGATCTGCCGAGAAGAACATAGTTTCCGTTTTCATCAACACGCGCAAGGTCGCCGGTGTGATAAACGCCGTCAACAAACGCTTTTTCTGTTTCTTCCGGAAGATTTATATAACCGCGTACATACGGGTTTTCAAAGCAAAGCTCTCCGGTTTCATCCTCTGACGCAATTTTTCCTTCTTCATTAATAAGAGTAATATTTGTTTCAATTTCAGGCTTACCGATGGGGCAGGTGTCATATGCTTTATCAATCCTAAATACTCCTACCGCAAAGCCGCTTTCCGACGCCGCGTAAATATTTATCAAATCAAGATTTTTGTTGTAAATATTGTTGGCGGGCTCACTGCCGACAAAGAGCATTCTTAAGAACGGACCTGTCTGATTGCCGAGCATACGTACATATGAGGGCGTGAGAAATGTGATTGAAATACGCTTTTCAATAAAGAAAAGCTTAAGCGCCATCGGATTTTTAATTGTTGCGTAACCTACAACATATAACTTGGCTCCGGAAAAGCTTAACAGCTTTAAAATTACAATTACCGAAGCAACGAAGTTCATAGGAGCAAGCAACGCAACTCTGTCCTTTTCGGAGAAGGGATTTTCGCCGTTTATCCTTATGGAATCAATAGCGCGCTGTAAATTTCCGTATTCATGAAGTACGCCCTTGGGGTTTCCTGTTGTACCTGAGGTGTAAATAGCGTAAGCGGCGTCATGGTCGTCAGTTGTCTCATGACCGCTCAGCGGTTCGGTCTCAAGAATGTCGTCCAAAATATCTGAGCAAAGTTCAAGTTTGCAGCCGCAGTCCTTGCGGATGAAATCTATACGCTCGGGAGCGTATGTATCCTCAACAAGCGCCCATGCCGCTCCTGCCTTCCAAACTCCTATCATAGCAATAATGGGCATTATACCGCGCGGAAGATTAATCAAAACAAAATCTTCCTTTCCTATGCCGTTTTTCTTAAGATATGCGTAAACTCTGCCGCTAAGGTCATCAAGCTGCGCATAGGTTATGCCCTTTGAATGAGCCTCGTCAAACAGAATAGTCGCGTTTGGTTTTTCGGCTGTAAATTTTTCCAATTGGTCAATAATAGTCATAATCAAACTCCTTTATCATTATTTATAATTACTTAAATTTATTGAAATTATATATTTTTATTATCTAATATATTTAGATTTAAGTCAAGTGTTTTTGTAAAATAAAATAGATTGTTTTATATATCTTCACTTATTTGAATGTTATTTTATGGACTTTTTATACTTTTTCTGCTATTATATATTCGTAATAATTATTATGTGAGGATAAGATGTTTAACGGTTTCATTATAAAAAGCAAAAACGATTTGATTGAAGCTATAGACGAATACGGTTTTTTACCGTTCTTTTCAAATTCCATAGTAGGTTTCTCCGTTGAAGAAAATATTTCGCCCGAATGTTGGTATAACGGTAATGACGGCATTTGGCACGCGTGGGAGTGGAAAGGTCCTGTTATCCGTGAAACAGGCTGCGCGTACGGCAAGTTTTTTGAGAAAAAGGCATGTTATATCAGTAAAAAGTGGTTTCCGGACTTTGCGAATTACCGACGTGACGGCTATGATTTTGACGCAAGGTATGACGACGGACTTGCAAGCTACCGTGACAAGGTTCTTTATGAGCTTATTGATAACTCCGCGCCGGTTATTTCCAAACGTCTTAAGGCAATCGGAAATTATAAAAAGGGCGGCAATAAAGGTTTTGAAACAATGATTACGCGTTTACAAAGTCAGTGTTATGTAACAATCAGTGATTTTGTATATATGAAGGATAAATACGGAAAGCCTTACGGTTGGGGAGTTGCCGAATACACTACTCCCGAAAAATTCATGGGAAGTAAATTCACCGATAATGTGTATACATCGCGTCCCGAAGAATCCTATAACAGACTGTTGGAGCATTTTGTAAAGCTTTTTCCAAACGAAAGTATTGATAAAATCAAGAAATTTTTAAGGTAATTATGAACAGTATTAAAGTTAAAAGCAAACAAATATCCCAATATGAGCGAATGACCGGAACACCGGTTTCAAAACTGATTATTTCTTTATCCGTGCCTTCGGTAATCAGCATGATGGTTACCAATATTTATAATCTTGCCGACACAGCGTTTGTGGGACAGCTCGGTAACTCCGCAAGCGGTGCTGTAGGAATTGTTTTTGGCTTTATGGCTGTGCTTCAGGCAATCGGGTTTATGTTCGGAAACGGCTCGGGAAGTATTATTTCCAGATTGTTGGGAGCAAAGGAAAAAGAACAGGCGTCAAGGGTTGCTTCAACAGGTTTTTTCTTTTCTCTGATATCGACGGTACTGATTTCTTTAATAAGCTTTATATTCTTAAAGCCAATGGTGATGCTGCTGGGAAGCACCGAAACAATTGCCCCGTATGCCGAAACTTATATATTTTATATACTTATATCCGCTCCGTTTATTACCG
>ODAI011734312.1_pt1 | contig 11330 bp, 12 predicted proteins | sample 1539321 | NCBI WGS metagenome assembly ODAI01 (sample SAMN02144231, study PRJEB22623) | gut metagenome | biome: sheep rumen | host: Ovis aries | place: New Zealand
CCAGAAAATTTTTCGCCTCGTTCCAAAGCGTGGCGCGTTTGTCAATCAAGCTAAGAATATCCATGTGTTTACCTCCTCAACAAATTCAAACGTTTATGAAGTTGAACGGCGTCGACGCGATTGTCGGACGCTGATTTTTTTTCGGCGGCAAGTCGCGCTTTAATCGCGTCCGTCAAGCAATTCATAACCTGTCGGCGCGAAGACATATTGTTGACCGAATCGCCCGCCGATTGATTTTCCGCGAACATGATTTTATCGGCGAATCCCAATTCAACCGCCTTGCTCGCGTGAAACCACGTTTCGTCGTCCATCATTCGGGATATTTCGTCGCGCGGCAATTTCGTCTTAGTCTCGTAAGCGTTGATAATCGTTTCCTTAACGTCGTCAAGAAAACGCGCCGCAGTCCGCATTTCGTCAGCGTCGCCCTGCGTCCAAAGCCACGGATTGTGAATCATAATCATTCCGACGGGCGAAATTTCTATCACGTCGCCCGCCATTGCAACGACGCTAGCCGCGCTCGCCGCCAAGCCGTCAATCTTCACCGTGACGCGTCCTTTCGTGTTGCCGTAGTCTTTGAGCATGGTATAAATCGCCGCCGCCGCAAATGCGTCACCGCCCTCGGAATTTATCCGAACGGTAATATCGCCGTCTGCTGAATTTAATTCGTTGCGAAAATATTTCGGCGTCGCCGCTTCCAATCCGAAAAGCTCCGCAAAAAAATCGCTGTCGGTTATCACGCCGTCAAGTCGTAAAACTCGTTCGCCCGTGTCCTCGTCGCGTATCCAGTTCCAAAATTTATTCATGTGTATCACCTGCCTTTGAATAAGCCGCACCCGCGTCCTCAAGCTTTACGACGTTGCCGTTGACAAGATGCAAGTCGCCGCCCGCCGACGCCGCTATCGGATTCATATCCTCAAGCTCGCGGACTTCGTTGACGCTCATTATGCCGTTTTGTATCGCAAGCTGATAGCCGCGCATTCGCGTTTCATAGTCGCCGCGCAAAAGTCCTTCGACGCTGAACTTGACGAAATATTTCCCGCGCTCCGAATTCAGAAACAACGCCTTGCAAAGCCCTTGTTCCCAACGAACGATCCACGGCATAAGCGAATACATTACGAATTCTAAACTCTGGTGCGTTATGTTGCTGAAGGTCGCGCGCTCAAGGTCTGCCAGCATATGCGGCGGGACGCGGAATATCCGCGCGATTTCGTTCAGCTGAAATTTTCGCGTGTCGAGAAATTGCGCGTCGTCGGGCGGGATTGAAATTGATTCGTATTTCATGCCCTCTTCGAGAATCGCAACCTTGCCGGTATTTTCACTGCCGCCGTAGACGCTCTGCCAACTTTCGCGGATTTTGTCGGGATTTTTTATCGTGCCGGGGTGCGTCAAGATACCGCTCGGACGTGCGCCGTTCTCAAAAAATTTCGCGCCGAATTCCTCTGTGGCAATGGCGACGCCGATTGCATTTCGCGCCATTGCTATCGGCGAAAATCCGACAAGTCCGTTAAAGCCCAGCGCGGGAATATGCAACACGTCCTTCCGCCGCAACGTCACTTGCGCCGATTTGTCGAATTGCCTTTCAGCGGTCGTCGGCGTGTAGCGGTAAATTATTTCGCCGTCATCGTCACGCTCAACGGTCATGCGATTGGGCAACAGCGGATAAAGCCCGATAACTCCGCCGCCGTTGTTGCGAATAATTTGCGCGTAGCAGTTGCCGTAAAGTAGCAGGTGCGTCATCAGCGTTTCGCGGAAGATAAAGCTTGTCATTTCGTGATTCGGCGCGTCGTGGAGCAAAAAATAAAGCGGGTGTTTAGGTACCCGCTCTTTGCCGCCGTCGTGATATTCGTAAACGTGCAACGGCAACGCCGCTATTGATTCGGCTAGGATTCGCACGCAAGCATACACCGCTGACACGCGCAGTGCCGAAAATTCGTTGACGGTCTGCCCGCTGATTGACCTGCCGAACAGGAACGGTGCGCCGCTGAAAAAATATCTGTCCTGCGGCTTGTCCCGTGACTTGAACAAACCGCGTATAAAGTCAAAAATTTTCATGTCTCCTCCAAACAAAAAGGCGATTGCTCACTTTTGGCAACCGCCTCGGCTATGCGCCGTTGTGCTATCTCAAAATATTTCGGTTCTTTCTCAAAACCTATAAATCGTCGGTTGGTATTAATCGCCGCAACGCCCGTTGTTCCGCTACCCATTGTCGCATCCAATACAGTCTCGCCCTCGTTCGTGTACGTCTTGATTAGATATTCCATTAAGTCAACCGGTGTTTGCGTCGGGTGAGAATGGTCGCCTTTGCCGCCGAACGCGGGAACTTTGAAATGCTGAACGTCCGTCGGATAACGCAAGCCACCCTCTAAAGATTGTTTCTCTTTGTAGGTTTTGCCGTGCTTGTTGTACAGCTGATAATTGCCGTTCGACCAAACGTAGCCTTTGAACTTCCACGGCTTGCCCGGTGTGAATTGCGGATTGTATGTCGGGAGGGCGCGATAGAACACGAGAATGTTAACGTGTGCCTTGAACGGCATTTTTTTTACGTTGAGAAAACCGCACGGGCTGTTTTTGACCCAAATCCACTCGTAACGATACATCTTGCGATTCGCGCTGATTAAGTCGACGGCAAGCAACATGTGACTGAACAGCACGATAGCGGCGTTGTGCTTAGTCACGCGCTTGAGCTGTTCCCAAAGCGGCTCAACGGGGACGCATGAATCCCACGAATTTGCCGTATTCCCAAACGGCAAGTCTGTGCAAACCATATCGACAACGCCATCGGGAATTTCTTTCATAAGTTCGAGGCAGTCGCCTTGCTTAATAATAATCATAATCTCTCAATCCTCAAATGAATAAAAGCCCGCGTTCGTCGTAAACGCTGGCTTGACTTGCGCCGTTAATCGTCGCGCGTGCAAGTGACATAATCAGCGCGACAACGCCGTCAATTTTCTCCGTCGCCTTGCGCTTTGACGGTTTGATATTGCCCGCCGCGTCGGTCTCGACGACAAGATTATCGACGTTCCAACGTAAAACCTCGTGCCCGTTGTGAGCAAGCCTCCGCTCCAGAATCAAGCGTTCAAGCTCCTTGGTCGGTGCCGACATTGACGAAAATCCTTGCCCGAATTGCACCATCGTAAAATCGTATTCGCCTTCAAGTCGCTGTGTAAGGTAGGTAGCGTTCCAACGGTCGAATGCAATTTCGGCGATTCGGTAGCGGTCGGCAAGCTCGGCGATAAATTTTTCAATGGCGGCGTAGTCGACGACGTTGCCCTCGGTGACGTTCAAAAGTCCGAGCCGTTGCCACGTGTCATAGGGCACATGGTCGCGGCGGCTCCGCAAGTCTATCGTCTCTTCGGGCAACCAGAAATAAGGCAACACGAAATATTTATCGTCGTCGTCAATCGGCGGGAAGGTCAGCACAAAGGCAGTCAAGTCCGTTGTTGAGCTCAAGTCTAAGCCGCCGTAGCAAATGCGCCCTTCAAGGTCTGCCTCGTCGAAGTCAACCTTGCACTCGTCCCATTTGCGAACTGAAAGCCAACGTGATTCTTGCTTTACCCACTGATTCAAGCGCAACTGTCGAAAAGAATTTTCCTCTGCAGGATTTTGTTTCGCCGATTCATAAGCCGCTTTGACTTTCTCAATGTCAATCGTAATGCCTAAGCTCGGATTAGCCTTTGCCCAAACTTTAGGCGAAGTCCAATCTTCATTTTCTGCCGCGCCGTAAATGACGGGATAAAATGTCGGGTCAACCTTGCGCCCTTCGATAATATCAAGTGCCTTTTGATGAATTTCGTAGCAGATTGAATTTGTATCGTTGCCGGCGGTCGTGATTAAAAAATATAGCGGTTGCGTCCGTGCGTCGCCACTGCCCTTAGTCATAACGTCGAATAAATTTCTGTTAGGTTGCGCGTGAAGCTCGTCAAAGATAACACCATGCACGTTAAAACCGTGTTTAGTCGGAGCCTCTGCCGATAAGACTTGATAAAAGCTACTTGTTTCGGGCACCATAATTCTTTTGGAGGCGTCAAGTATTTTAGAATTCTGATATAAGAACGGGCACATTCTAATCATATCGGCGGCAACGTTGAAGACAATCGACGCTTGCTGACGGTCGGCGGCGCAACCGTAAATCTCCGCGCCCATTTCGTCATCGCCAAAAGAAAGATAATTGGCAACAGCCGCCGCAAGCTCGCTGTTGTGCGTCGGTATCATAGACCTGCCCACAAGGTACATGTGGCTTTTACTGTCAACCTGTATACACCTGACTGGCACGGAAGCGATTTCTTTTGCTGATACTATGTGCACAACGGACGCCCGCGTTTTTTTGCTTTTTTCTTTTAGACGTTCCACTTTTCGCGGAAGTGTAAAACACGGCGTCTCTTTGTTGCCGTGAAACCGTATTCGGTATTTTGTGCCGCATTTCTTACCATTATATGTTGATATTTTTGCGCCGTATGTAGCTTTTATGCCGAGTGATGATAGTAGCTCCAAGACGCCGTCTTTCAGTTTTTCTGACGTGGTAGTAAATTCGCATTGTCCAGCTCTTGAGCAATAGCCGTCTGTGTCCATAAGACCGCGCAAAAGCTCTGTCCTTTGATGTATTGAGGCTTGCAAGTATATATCCGGAATATGCTTGTTTTTCAGCACGCCCAGCTTTTTTAGTTTTTCCTGAATGGTTGTTCCGTCATGCCTACTCCCCCACCCTGTCGAAAGACTGTAGTCATAGGTTTCAGTTCCCGCTTTTTTACTTGAAGGGTACAGTCTTGCAGGAACACCCTCTGTCCTTATCCTTTCAACAATGCCAAAATCGTCAATGTGGTTTGTAAGCCTTGCATTGTGTGACGACCCGTCGCCTAACCATGCGCCAAATGTATACGGAGGTATCGGCAACTCCTTTTCAGTGTATTGCAGAGGCTCCGCGAGCGTGATTGAATGATTATGTGTCGTTCCTCTGTTGCACAGTAGCGAATTTGCAATTTCTTCTGTGGTTCGTATTCTCGCAATAGAGCCGCGATATTGTCTTGTCGAACTGCTAACACGCGTATTCATTTTTTTTGCGCCCGGTCTGTCAATCCATGCGGTTGTTAGCCACTGATGTTCAGCGTCGGCTATTATTTGTTCCCCGTTGAAAAATTCCAGACAGTAACACTTATGCCCTCGCATTATATCTGTTGTTTTTACAATTTTACACGGACTGCCTGTTTCGTCGAATACGCTATCGCCAACTTTTAATGTCCCCATTGTTTTCCAGCCAGATGGCGTAGGCACGGGGGTATCTAAGGCAAGAGCTTTCCCGCATTTTTTTGGAATTTCAATATAAGCCGTGTTGAATTGGCGGTAACCGTTCGGCTTGACGATACCGAACAGGTCACGAACAATTTGCTCTTGCCAATCTATCAGTTCAAAAGGTTTACCTGCCCAACGTCCTTTTGTGTGTCTAAGGTTTTGAATAAAATTGACGGCGAAGTCTGCTTTTGACGCGTCATAATGTGAAGTCTCCGCCATAAATTTTGTCGGAGTGTAATTTTCTAATTTGCGCATTGTGTTCAATCCTTAACGTTGCCTTTTTGCCCGAAACAGCATTTCCATACCGTCAGCGTGTGTTGTCATTGAGCATTCCATAGAAGAATTTTCTTTGACGATAGAATAAATCTGATAGCGCAACTGATTAATTTGCCGCTGATAATCTTGAGCCATTTTGACGTAAACAGAAATCATTTCGCCGCCTGTGGTCGGGTGTTCGCCAATAAGCCCCAGCTTTGAAATATACTCTTCGCATTGTTGCCAACGTGCAACGCTCATCGCGTATTGTTCTAATAGCTGATTATCAATCAAATTTTCACAACCACGGGCGACAAGCCAATTCCATATCTCCTCGTAAATTTTCGCCGTTTGAAGTTTTTCGCCATTTCTTTGTTTTGCCGTCATAAATTTTTTCAACGCGGGCATATCAACAGAATTTTCGGGCAGATTAATTACGGGCGTCGTAACTAAGTGCTCTACCTTACCTTCAAGGATTTTTTCGTCAAGTGACTTAGATTTTTTGCCGGCACCGATTCTCGCTCCGCCGCGATTTGTGCCGTCCTTAGCCATCGTATTACCTCCTCAAATTTTCCGTCGTCAATGTTATTCGGCTGTGGCACGATTTGCAAAGTGCCATAAGATTTTGTTCGTCGTTGGTGCCGCCGTCAGCAAGCGGCTTGATGTGGTGAATTTCGGTTGCCGCCGTGTATTTGCCGTTCAAGCGGCATTGCTCGCACAGCGGGTGACTGTTCAAAAATCGCGCCCGCAACCGTCGCCACTTTGAGCCGTATCGCTGATTGTGTTCGACGCGGCGGGATTTTTCGTATTGCCGCAGGTGAATTTTTTCATGCTCCGCGCAAAAACCACTTGGCAAGTCCGTTAATCGCGGGCACCCTCGGTAGCGGCACGGTCGTTTAGATTTTTTCGGCATTTCAACTGCTCCTTAACAAAAAATCTTATTTTATTCTATAACAGTATTGTATAGTTTTTTGTATGTATAAACTTTCACATACTCCGTTTAGAACTCGAAAAACCTATACCAAAATATACATAATTCGCCACAGGGGCGCACAGGGCGCGAGAGGGCATATTTTTTTTACGTATTTTTATACTAGGAGCCTTTTAAAATCGCCATACAGGGCAAATGAGGGGCTAAGTTTTTCTCCGCGTTAGAATGTTAAAAAATTATGCAAATTATGTTATAGATTGTTTTTCTATATTTCTTGCAGAACGTTCAATCTGAATGCCTAATTCAATCGCTTTAAGAATAACTGCTATAGGTTCCGCGCTTAAATCTTTTTCTTTTAACGCCTTTACTCCTTCGGCTTGTAGCAATCTGCCGAGGCTTATCTGTTGCGCCGCCATTTTCTTTTGCTCTTGAGTTGAATTTCTTTTTTCGGTTTGTGCGTAAAAAAAATCAAACAAAGCGGCACGGCGTTCCCATTCGTATTTTTCCGACCATTTGATTATTGTTTCGCGAGTTTTGGATAATTCTGATGCCACGGCTCCAAGGTCGCGTTCCTGCATTTCAAGAAAAATTTTAAACGCTTTATACGCAATAACTGATTCGCATTCTTGCCGTTCCCAATCAATTCTGGGGGGGGGTATTTGTTGGCATTGTTTATCACCTGACATTTTTGTAAATCACGGCGCGAGAATAGCCGCATACGCCCTTTGTCATTAGGTCCAAGAATTCTTCGCGATTAAAGCCCGATAAGCGGAAAATTTCTTCGGGCTTCATGCCGAGTTGTTTGCTGATTTCTTGTACCGATTTGCCGCCGTCAAGTAATTCTTTGACGATAGCTTTCATCGGTTCGAGCAGATGAATTCCTCTTGCACGATTATGTGTTATCGTGCCGTAAATATCGCCGTCGCGATTTTCATGCTCAACGATTACAACGGGTACTTTGCCGCCTAGCATTGATTTTAACGGCTCTTGACGGGCTATTGTCCAGCGGTGAAAACCGTCGATTATCGTATAATCGGAGCCAACGACGATAGGCAAAGTCCAATCGTTTGAAAGAATTGACTGCTTGAGCAGTTCCAGATTGTCTTGACTGACTTTGTTGGGGTTGTAGTCGTTCGCTGTCAATAGTTCGGCAGGTATCCATTGCAGACTATTGAGCGGCGCAAATAATTTATCGTTCGTCACGTCGGGCTTGCTCCTTTCGGCTTATTTCGGCAAGATTATTAAAAACTTGTGTATAAATTGACCTGAAAGTTCTTTTTTTAGGGTCGCCGCTTAAAAGTGCCTCACAACAGCTTTTACAGATTTTCGGCGACAAGTAGTCTGAAAAACCCTGTACCATTCTCCGCCAATCGGCAAGCCAATTTAACGTATCAACCGGTATCGGGTAATTTTTCGTATTCAAAAAAAGTATGTCATACAGCTTTGCTTTATAATCTTGCTCGGATAATTCACGTTCCAAATCGGCGCGTTTTTGAGTTTGACGCTTGAACATTTCAGAATCCCAATACAGTAATACAAGGTAAGCGTTGGGATAACGGCGTTCGATTTTCGCCCAAAGTTCGGGGTCAGTCTCCGCAACCCACCTCAAGCCCTGAATTGAGCTGTCGCCGAAAAAATTACACAGGCGCAGACGGTTTCGCGGAACGCCCGCTTCGTATAGCCGAATATAGGCGTCGGGGAACGGTAGATTGTTTTCTTTGATGTAAAGCCAAACGTCGGTATCATGCCAATCATAAATCGGATATTGCCGCTGTTTCTCTTTTTTGATAAACGAAATGCTTTTTAATCGTTGTACCGATTCAGTTGCACGCATACCAATCATCTGCACGCCGTCATAAGTCCGATTAATGCAGAACGTTTGATAGTTACAATAGCCGGGGTAGGGTACAAGCGGGTGTTCCATAATCGCAAAAGGCGGCGGTTCACGCATCCAAACGTCGCGCTTGCTTTTTTCCCACGTTATCCAACTTTCCGTCGCCGACAAATTATCTATGACGCACACTTGCTTGACTTCAAGGCAATACCATTCAAATTTTGCTCCTACGCGCAAAAACTTTTCGCGCCAACGATAAGCCGCCTCAAGCATTGATTGATAAAGTCCTTCTTCGTCGATAAAAATTATCGTGAGCTGTTTGGCGTCAATTTCTCCGCGCAAGATTAAATCAAGCGTCAAATGCGACAAGCACAGCGAATCTTTTCCGCAACTGAAAGACAGGTAAACGGGTAGATCGTTGGCGAAAATATTTTTGATTCTTTGCCGCGTCGCCTCTACTACGTTTTGCGTGCCGTAAATTTTTTTCACAGCCATATCTTTTCACCACATTGCGGGCAGGTAACGAATCTTTGAACGCTTTGCGGCGTCTCCGATTGTTGCGGAGGCATTAGCGGTTGTTGCTGAACTTGCGGCGTATAAGGTTTTGCGGTTTTCATTGCTTGAACAGTTTCTTCGCTGAAGGTGCCGTAAGAATTTATTATTTCATCGGCTTCTTTAGCGTTAGCGGTCAAGACTTTCAAAAGCTCGTCATCGTAACCGGGTATATCAAGGTCGCCGTCAAGTTCGCGCAGTAATTCATCAAAAACATTTGAATCGTTAACGCCCAGCTCAAATATTTTGTTGTCGACAAGCATTAATTTTTTCTTTTGATTCGGAGTTAAATTGCCTACAACGTAACAATCGGCAGTTTCGCGTCCTAATTGTTGCAGAGCCGTCAAAAGCCCGTTACCGGCAAGGACGGTATCGTTTTCATCGATAACAAGCGGGCGAATTTGCCCGAACATTTCAATCGAACGCATGTACTCTTTAATTTGTCTGTCGCCGTGCAGACGGACGTTTTTATCGGGGCGGCGAAGTTCGCTAAGTTTTTTCGTGACGGTTTGCATTGCTCAATTCCTCCAGAAATTTTTTTGCACTCGGCAATTTCTCTGCGGCTTGAATTACAACCGACGGGTCTATATCATACACTTCTCGCCATGCTTGATTAACACTTCCCGCCGTTCGCTGTGCCCAGCCGCAAGTACCGTTGTAAAAGCCTCTGTACCATTTGTACATAAATGGCAATTCGATTCCGTTATAGTGCAGATAAGCAAAAACAAGTTCATGCGACCAGTCGAAAATTGGAGCGAAGAGGATGCCGCCGTCTTTTTGAATTCTTATCCCGTCTTTACCGCAGACGTTACCGTCAATCGTCCTGTGCCCCAGAACTACTACATCAAGATTTTCTTGCTTAAGGTATTTTCTAAAATAATTTTGTTGAATATCTCTAAGCCAACGTTGTCCTATTTTCCCGCGTGCAAACAAAAGTTCTTCGTGCTCCGCAAGATAGTCTAAGTCAAAACCTACTTTCAAAAAGTGGCAATTCGGCGGTGCGTTTTTTATCAACCACTCCACCCAAGCGGGAAATTCCGTATACTTTATCAAGCATTGGCAGTCCGTTATACCGACGCTTCGGCATAAATCGGAAATTACGAGTGAATCTTTCCCGCCGCTCCATGCGTAAGCCGCTTTCTTGGCATTGGTAGCTTTCAAAATGCGAGCCCGCGCTATATCTGTTGCACGGGCTACTTCATCTTGACTTACGTATTCTTCAATGTGGTTGATGACGTCCCACCAGATTTTTTCATCGGCGGGCTTCATGCTCTGCTTGCGCCCCAATACTTTTTTCATTTTGTCTCCTAACTGCTATGACAATCGCCGCCAAAATCATTGCTCCGACAAGATACGAGCGAATTGACGCCAGCAACATCCATACTCCCATAACGCCCATATCCATAAATTGAGCCCAGCCGATTATTGCCACAGTATCAATCAGCAAGCCCAATTTCCTGCCGAACACAAGATAAACCGAAAAAATAAATGTGGACAAAGACGACACCGCTACAAGCGACAAAAGCACGGCTTTAATCAAGTTCAATTCGGGCGGGAAGTTGACGAACGCGAGCGTGAATGCGAATATCATGTACACGCCGAAGAATACGCCGCCGAGTGTGAAAGCTTGCCGCATATCAACTTTTTTTGTTGCGTCGGTATTGGCGTCATTGTAATTCAACAGCTCATAGAAATAGATGTAAGTGAACGGTCCCGGTAAAAGCAAAAACGCTTTGTGCAACCCCATGAGCAACGAATCTGATTCAAGCCCCGTAGGGCAGGTAACGAATTCACCGCTACTCTGAATAACTGCCGCTATTGTGATAAAAATAATCAAACCGTAGACTGCCAACCAACTTGCGCCGTCGGTTAAGATGTTGCGAATCATGCCGCGCCATAACAGCAGAGTAACAAAGAATATCGCCGTTGCATACGCAAGAATCGTTCCACCCAAAAGCCCTAATGTAGTATCGGAAAAGACTTCCCTGATACCGTTCATGTTCAGCCAGATTTGGAAGACAGCCATTAGCGATATAATACTGCAGACGGCTTTTGATTTGACGACTTCGCGCAAGGTTGGCAAACGATTTACAATCAGCCCGAACAAAACGCAAGCAAAAATATTCGCCGCCGTCCAGATGAGCGCGGGGGTTATGCCGAGCGTTTTGGTTATCGTGATTGTGTTGAGTAATGAGCCGACGCCCGCCCAACTTGCCGCTATCGATAATCCGTAATAAATCAGCGGGCGTTCTTTGAATCTTTCACTTAACGTCATCAATATCGAATCCCCCTTTGCATGCGAAAAGCCGCCTGCTCCCCGTGAACAGACGGCTCTTCGTTGCTTGCACTTATTCTGATTGTATACTACCAGAAATTTTGGACTGCCACAAGGTGCCATTTAGTGCCATTTAGTGCCATTTAGTGCCCTGCGCCGAAAAATTTTTCAATGCTCGTTCGTGAAGTTTGTAGACG
>ODAI010948627.1_pt1 | contig 11329 bp, 5 predicted proteins | sample 1539321 | NCBI WGS metagenome assembly ODAI01 (sample SAMN02144231, study PRJEB22623) | gut metagenome | biome: sheep rumen | host: Ovis aries | place: New Zealand
CTGCCCCATTTGGCCACTCTGGTAACCACCCATTTTCATGTTTTCAACGTCCTCTACTTTCGGAGAGCCTCTTGTCGGATTCGAACCAACGACCCCGAGATTACAAATCACGTGCTCTGGCCAACTGAGCTAAAGAGGCAAATCCTTGCAGCCGTCATACGGACTTGTTTAAGGACTGATTGTAAAACGGCTGCAAAGATAAGGTTTTTTTTTTATTCCCCAAAACTTTTTCGGTTTTTTTTTAATGATTTCGCTGTTTTTCTTTAAATTTCGCCAATTGCACCTTCATGGCATCCACACATTGGTCAATTCCTTCTTCAAAAGTGTCGCATGTCTTTTCCACGAACAAAGTCGTCCCCGGCACTGCCACGCTGAGGCTTGTCTCCTTGTTCATCGCCGTTGCAGGCTTCACTACTTTCAGCAACACGTCCACATCTTTAATGTCTTCAAATGACTTTTCAAGTTTTGTGACTTTCTTCTCTATGAATGCTGCCAATTTTTCGGTCGCATCAAAATGAATAGCTTGAATTTTTAGGTTCATAAATACCTCCTGTTTTTAGGTTATTGTTTTTTCTTATTTCTCGGATGTGTATGTTTGTATACACTTCTTAGTTGCTCAAAAGTTGTGTGCGTGTAAATTTCGGTGGTTGCAAGGCTTTCGTGCCCCAGCAGTTTTTGTACGCTCTCTATTCCCGCGCCATGATTCAGCACCACCGTCGCAAAGGTGTGCCGCAACACATGCGGCGACTTCTTCTTCAACGTGCTGACCCGGGACAGAAGGTTGCGGATTTCATAGCGCACCTGGCCGGGGTTCATGCGGCATCCCTTTTCGGTCAAGAAAAGACCCGCCGTGCGCCGCACGACTTCTTCATCTCTCACCTTTATATACGCACCTAGCATTTCCGCCAGCTTATCTCCGAAAGGGATTATTCTTTGTTTATTCCGTTTTCCCGTCACTTTTAACTGCCGGTTTTTGATGTCAACGGCCTCGTCGTCCAACCCGGTTAACTCGGATAGACGCATTCCCGTCTCATAGAACAGAGCCAGGACTGTCTTTGCGCGCACGTCCTTATAACTCGTGCTCGAGACTTTTGCATCCAGCAGGCTTTCGACATCTTTTTCTTTTAAAAATTGCGGGAGCGGCTTCTGCTTTTTAGGCCCCTGTACTCCATGGGCGGGACTTTTTCCCACCAATTTTTTTTTCAATGCAAAACGAAAAAAGGAACGCAACGCACTTAGCCTTCGATTAATTGAAGTGGCATTGTTTCCTTTATCCATCATGCTTTCCATCCAATCACGGATGAGGTCAGCATCTACATTTGCCCAAACGATTGACTCATCCTTCTCTTTACAGAACGCTTGAAAAGCCCGAAGATCATCTCCGTAGCTTTCCACCGTCCGGCACGAGCACCGACGTTCATGCTGCAAATATTCTAAAAAACGTGCAATATCTAGTGTTTCGTTGCCTCTCATCGTTGGGATTTGTATTCGGCAACGAATATACGGAATTTATTTGAATTCCGCAAGATTTAGCACATTTTTTTTATTCTTCAGTCTGTCGAAGTTTTTGTACATAAATAGCGCGTTCCATCTTGAGCCTTTTCAAAACAGAAGGTTTGTCATATTGTTGACGACGTCTCAATTCTTTTACGACACCTGTTTTTTCAAATTTTCTCTTGAATTTTTTCAATGCTCTTTCGATGTTCTCGCCATCTTTTACTGGTACAATAATCATATTCTTCTTTTTGTCTTTAAAAATTAAATTATTAAAAATCGGCTTATCACCGGTAATTGCGGCTGCAAAATTACACTCTTTTTTTGAAACCACCAAGAAAACTTTTATTTTTTTTAGTTTTCTCCATTTAAAAACGTTTTGAATAGGATGATTAATTTGGTGTGAGCTAGGGTTGTTGGTCGACTCTTCTGGCCCTGGTGCTAAAAATTGGGCTTGGCAGCTAAAAAATTGACGATGTGCAAGTCTGCCTCTGTCCATTTCAGTTGCTCCAGCTCTTCCGGAGCCAGCCATTTGAAGTCAAGATGTTCCAAAAGCCTGAAATCGTCTGTCGGCGCAAGGCACCAATAGGCACTGAGCTCTATTTTCTCGTTGGGATATTCCTGCTCAATTGTCATGATTTTCTTTCCAACATAAACGTTCCAATTGAGCTCTTCCTGGAGTTCCCGGATGAGCGCCTCATGGTCGCTTTCTTTTTGTTCAACTTTTCCACCAGGAAATTCCCACCGCTCTGAGATGTACTGCTTGTGCGAGCGGCATCTTTGTACACAAAAGTATCTTCCGTCGCGCACAATCACCGCAGCTACAACTTTTATCGTTTCTTTTTGAGGCATATCGGCTTTGTTATTTGAAGAATTTGACGATTCTGCGTGCTAATTTATAAAATAAAATGTATTCTTGATGCTTTTTTTCATTTTTTCCTCATTTTCCGATGTTTTTTTAGTCATTTTCTTTCCTCAAGGACTTTTGGCAGGCACGAAAAACGGGTGAGGCTATCAATGCCCCACCCGCCATTGTGCATCACGATCAAAAAGGATTTATCTTGTCACAATTTTTCTCGTGGTTCCATTCTTCATCTTCACGATATTGACGCCTTTTCTTTCCTTATTGACACGTCGCCCGTCTAATGAATAGCGCTGTTCAATGCCATCTCCTTCGACTTCGTTGATGTATACTCCCGTCACCACACTTACCGGAATACGGATATATTCGGATTTTCCACGTTGTGTGATTTTGATGACAAACTCAAAGTCATCTGTCATCGTCCCGGAGACCGTCACTATTCCATCCGCCTGCACATCGATGTCAAGTCCTTGCAAACTGTTGTCCACAAGTTCATAGGTTGTCGTTGCGCCCGGCTCGTTAAGCGTTTTGAAAGTATTCATGTCAAGTGTCAACCTGCCATTTTCCATGAATTGAGTAGAGATTGTTCTTTCATTGCGTGTGCCGCCAAAGTTGTCGAGGCAGAAGTACGAGGGCGTGTTCATGCCGTAGGCACCATTGTCGGAGCTGCTCATGGCGAACGAGATGCTCTTCACCTGTCCCAGCACGCTGAGGTCGAACCACTGCCATGTGTCGAGGATGTAGTGGTCGGCGGGGTTGTCGGAGCGGAGGTCGGCCAAGTAGAACTCGGCGGTGTTGCCGTTGTCGCCCGTGGCGGTGAGCTTGAACCAGTCGCCTTGCTCAAACTTCTTGGCGAAGCCGTCGCCGTTGGTCATGGAGTTGATGGCGTAGGCTGTGTTGGTTACGTAGAAGCCGCTGATGATGTCGCCCTCAGCGTTGTTGAGCACCTCGATTTTCTGCGGTGCGTCCCATGCGCTGACGAAGTGCACCACGTAGTTTTCCGAGCCGTTGTAGCCGCCGCCCGCTGCCGAGCGGTATTGGTCTTTGAGGGCGGTGTAGGCGGTTGCGGTTTCGTTGCTCAGCGCGTAGCCATACCAGTAGGAGCCGCCATAGAGGTTCCAGGCGGGGAACTTATAGGAGCCGCTCACGAACGATGCTGCATTGTCGGAACCATCGGCAGTTTGGGCGTTCCAGAAGCTCTCGTTGTCGAGGTAGAGGTTCTCGAAGGTGGCCGTGATGGCATCGCCCGTAACTATTGCTCGCACCGTGGCGGTGGTGGTGTTTGCCGCGTTGTCGCTCACCGCGGAAATGTAGTCGGTGCACTCGGTGGGCGTGTGGGATGTGGTGAACACGGGGTCGATGTCAGCGGCTGCTGCGTAGGTTTGGGAGAGCAGCACGTTGCGCTTGCTGTCCATCCACGTGAGGGTGTAGGGGGCGGAACGCTCATCCACGGTAACCATAGCCATCAGCGTAACGCTTTCGCCCTGAGCAACGCTCCATTCGGTGGTGGAGTTGTTGATGTACACATCGGCCACGGGAACGGCAATGGGAGCGGGCGTTTCGGCCATGGTGAATGCCGTGGTTTGGCTCATTGTGCCATCGGTGCCGCGCAGGCTAACGGGTAGGAGGTAGGCAATGTACTCAGCACCAATCTCAAGACCGCTAATCTCGATGCTTGCCTCCCTATCGGCAGCCACATCCAGTTTGAAAGCCGATGCCTTTAGCTCATCGGCGGTGGGGGCTGCCTCGGTGGCTTTCAGCACAATGCAGTACACCGTAGCGGCCACATCGGTGCGCACGGCAATGCTTGCGTTGCCATCGATGGCGGCAAGCACCTTGGGATAGCTGGTGAGCATGGTGGGCTCCATGTCGGGCGTGTACTCGTAGGCTCCAATGCTGATGCCCGTGGCGGGACGCGCTTTGCCCGCAATGTCGGTGCTAACGTAGCTCAGGGCCTTTGCGGTGAGCAGGTCGCCAGCGAGGTTGTTGGCGGGCTCAAGCACGTTGTCGCTGAGGAAATCAACCTTTTTGTTTATACAACCAGTTGCACCAGTGGCTGTTACGAACGCATCGAAGTTGCCTTTGTTGGCAGTTGCGGCGCGGAATAAGTCAGCACCAGCGGTGTAGATGATGTTGTTCTGGAAGTTGATTTTGCTCAGATTGTCGTCATGGTAGAGGTTTACAGCGTAGCCGCTGGTCTCGTTCTGGATGATGTTGTTCACCACGTTGATGTTGCCGTAGCCCGCTTCGAACTTGCTGCTGACCCAGAACGCTGCGCCACCGTTGGTTCCCGTCATGCGGATGGTGTTGTGGGCTATGTTCACGTGCTTGCTTTTTGCATTGTCGAACTTCAGTCCGCTGTAGCTGGCGTTGAGCGAAGCCATGTTAATCACATTGTTGGCAATGATTGCAGGCGCATTGGCCGTACCCTCAATTTGACGCAGATTGATTGCTGGTGCATAGGTTTTGGGGGCTACGTTGAAGATGTTGCCAGTGATTTCGGTGCTTTCGGTGTATTCATCGCGCAGCTGTATGTCGAGAATGCCCACGCTGATTTTGGTCTCAGCATCGGCATCGATGCTGACGGTGTTGTTGCGGATTTTTGCGCCCAATTCATCCATCACGTAGATGGCCTTTGTGCCGTTGTTCTTGAAGGTGTTGCCCTCCACAACTGCGCCCACCTCCTTGGGCAGCCGCACATAGCCCGTACCGCCAATGCGCACACCGATATAGCCTCCCTCAATAAGGTTGTTCCTAACGGTGATGAAGTCGTTGTTGCGGTTGGCCTCGTCGATTGGGGTCATGTTGATGATGTCGATGCTCTTCTGCGCATCGGTGCTGGTGGTGGCGTGCAGGTGGCAGCCCTCGATGGTTACGTGGCGGCTCTCGTTCTTCACTACAATCACGCCCGGATAGGTGTTGTCGGTGGTGGTTACCTCCACGTTGCGTAGCGTAAACCAGTCGCAGCCGTTTACGGTTAGCACGCCGTATTGGCGCAGCTGGTAGTCGGTGCCAGTGCCGAAGTTGTCGTAGTTGTTGTGGTATATTTTCACATCGTTGCGGTTGCCGCTCTCCGATTGCAGCGTTATGGTGTTCACCGCCGATGCGCCGAGGATGTGCGGCACGCTCACCTTCTCGTTGTAGTCGCCGCTCTTGATGTTGAGCACCACGGGGCCATCTACGCCCGCCGAAATGGCATCCACGGCGGCCTGTATGGTGGGGTAGTCGCCGCCCGCGCCAATGGAGTAGGTGCCGTGAGCACCAGCTGCAACGCTGATGTTGGCGGTAATATCCTCAGATACAGTTGTTTGTATGCCATTTATGGTGAACGCCGTCAGCTTGGCCGAAGCCTGTGCGCCCACGGTGGCATCGCCCTTCACGTTGTAGGCTATCCAGAAGTTGTACACGCCATCTTTGGCCATGGTGTAGGAGCCCGTAACGCTGCCTGCGCCCTGCGATTCTCCAAACTTCTGCACCGGTGCAAAGGCCGCCTCGGTGCCAGTGGTGTAAACCGTAACGCCATCCAAAGCAGCGTTCTGCGTTGCTTCGATGCTGAACTGCTGTACGTTGAGCGGCACGTAGTCGCCCACCACGGTCATGGCCACGTGCAGCATCTGCACATCTTGCTGACCCGCCATCACGTTGGCTGGGCTAACGTCGGACACGGTGTAGCTCTTCACCTCGAAGGCCTGCTTCTGGTAGCCCTGCACCTCAATGGCGAAGTTGGGGCGGGTGTAGCTGCCCTTGCCCACGTATTTGATGGTGATTTTGCCATCGGGTGAGTTCGATATGATGGGATCGTCGAACTTAGCCGAAGTGCCTTTTATGTCGGCAATTAGCTTGGTGTCGTCCACAGCGTCGCCCTCGTAGATGTAGAGGTGCGCCGTGGCGACGAACGTAATGCCCCTGTCGATCAGTTTAATAGTTGCGCCGTCCTCCAGCGGGGCGAAGGTGATGGTGGCCTCAAAGCCATCGGCACCATCGGCATCGGGGCCGCCATCGTCGTAGAACATGATGCTCTTGCCCGTGGGCACTTTCACCTCACCGTTGTTGCCAGCGGCGATGATAATCATGTGCTTCACCGTGCGGCTACCATCGGGGTCGCCGCTGGTGGCGGCAATGGTGTTGCCATCAATAGTGGCCGAAACCACCTTGGCATCGATTGTTGCGCCGTCTTGTGCGGTTGAGGCAACATCAGCCAATAGGCTGAAAATGTTGTTGCCCTCGCTTAGTTCGAATGGTGTTGCAAATGTTACGGTTATGGTTTGCTCGTCGGTAACATCGGCCTCGCCGAGCACCGTGCCGTTTTGGGCTACATACACCTTCTCCAGGTTCTGCTGTAGTCCCTTTAGGTCGAAGGTCAATTCGCTAACGGACAGTGCGTTGAGGTTGCCGTTTGTGAATACATTCACGTTGAGCAGCTCCTGCTTCTTGGCCCCCACCGACACGTCGGCGGTTATGGCTTGACTTGCCTCCACGCGCTCCACCTGCATGGGTTGCGACTGGTATTCACTAACGGTGGCCTTGAATCCCTTGTAGTAGTAGTACGAGTTTTTGGGGCTGAAAACGATTGTCAAAGCCCCGTCGGCAGCCGTTGAGCGCACAATGCGGCCTGGACCGGTCATCTGCTGGTCGGTGCTGTTGAGCTCCCACAGCAAGTCGCCCGTGGTGCCCTGTCCAGCGTAGATTTTGAAGGTCGATTTTACGCCGTATGAGGTTGATGCGTATTGCACTTCAAACTCCTTGAAATCGATTTGGCATACCATGCCAGCGTGCTTTGGCACAAAAATGTTGATGCGCTCGTCGCTACCGCTCTCGCAGTAGTCCGATCTGCCGCTTTTTTTGGTTTCGAAGCGCACCGTGCCGCTGATGGTCTTAGTGAGCGTGCCCATGTCGGCATACGACAGCACTGTGTTCTGCACCGTGCGATGGCCGTCGGGGTTGCCGTTTGTGGCGTTTTCTGTTTTCTCGGCACCGTTCACGTTGGCGGTTACCGAAATCAGCGCCGCATCAACGGTTTGACCGTTTTGAGCTTCCTCGCTGATGTCGTAGCACAGCCAAAAGCGGTTGTCGCCCTCGGTTAGCGTGGCGGGCGGGTTTAGCGTAATTTCAAAGGCATCGGGGGGTATTGCCGTTTCGCCCACCTTGTAGGTTTCGGAGGCGGAGAACTCGTTGCTTCTCTTGGTGTAGAATAGCGTGGCCTTGGTGGCAATGGCGTTGGTGTTGTTGGTGCTGAAGCACATCTTTTGCACCTGCATGGCGGGCTCGGTGTTCTGAGCCTTGATGTTGATGTCGATGATGCGCTGGTTTTGGTCGCCGAAGCAAACCGTACCCTCTTGGTATTGAGCTACTTCTATGCCGACAAAATCCATTGGCTGTGGCGTGAACAGGCTTACTGTGGCCTCCCAGCCGTCTTCGGCGTAGTTTTGCATGGCGGCGGTGAGCACCACGGTTAGGGCACCGTTGTCGGCGGTGGAGCGCACCAAGCCTGTTTCGTTGCTACGGAATTCGCGCAGCAGGTTGGCCTCGGTGGTCTCGGTGCCGTTGTACACCTTGAGCGATTGGAAGTAGATGGAGCCGTTGTTGATGCCGATTTTCGAGAAATCAACCATCACCTTTTTGCCCGCCACGCCCGAGAGGAAGGTTACCTGTCCGCTTGCCGTGCCGGGTATTACACCATCGATTCCGCCCTCGTCGTAGAAGTTGAGCGGCGTTTCAGTAACCGTAATGGTTTGAGGGTCAGCAGCCATTAGCACTACGGCTGGGGTCGATACGGCAATGGCCGTAGCGGCAGTGAACGGCGCAACGCCGTCGGGGTGGGCGGTGGTCGTAATTTTGGTGATGTCGATCTGCGCCTTAGCGCCAATTGCGGCGGTGCCAAGGAAGTCGCCCTTGATGGCAAAAGTGTTCGTACCCTCGTTCAGGGCTTCGTCGAGCGTGAATTTGTAGCCCGTGCCATCGGTGGCCACGGTTGCGCTCACTTGTGCGTTGCCCTTGTAGAGCCTGAGCGCGGTGGGTTCCACTGCGCCCTCGTTCTGTGTCAGGTCGAAGTGTATGGCGGTGATGTGGTCGGCATTCATCATGCCCGTGGTTGTTACGTAGGCATTGGCCAGCGCGACGTTCTGCTTCGACTTGGGCGAGGCCACCACGCCGTCGTAGTTGCTGCCTGCGCCCGTAACGGCCATGTCCTCCAGCTTTACGGCCTTCACCGTGGCTGTCCATCCCTTGCAGGCATTAGCGTATTTGTAGATGAAGCCAACCGATAGGCTGCCGTCGGCGGCAGTGGAAAAAAAGGATTCGTTGGCGGTGGTATATCGCACCTTGTCTTTGCCTCCCATTGTTTTGAGAACGTTGCCAGCGGGTAAATCTGTGTCAGATTTAACGTCCGAGGTTGTCGAGACAAACGTGAATGAGCCATCGGCGTCGGGATTGCCGCTATAAACGTTCATGTACGCAAAAAAACTCGCGCCGTCGGGCGCAATGTCAATCTCGCTGAACGTGATTTGGATGCTCATCCCGCTCTCTGCCGGCTGGAACACCGTGAGCGAATGCGAGTTGTTGCTGCTGGACGAGGAGATGTCGTCAGTTCCTTTGAAGTCGTAGAATGTAATGACCTCACCGGCAGCCACCGTGATGGTTTGCTTGCCGAACTGCAATTGCTTGACTTCCCTGTCGGCAAAGCCCTGTAATGGGATGCCCGACAAAAAGAACATCAAAACAAGAAATTGTAGTAAAGTCTGTTTCATAATTTTTTTGTTTAATAATGGTTTTATATTTCAGGTAATCAATTTTCTATCCGTTTTTTCTCTTTATTTCAAAGGCATCTTAGCCGTTTTATAGTCAATTCTTTCTTTTTTTTAAATTTAAGGAGCATCCGCTATCCCAGCGGGTGCTCCTCCTTCTGTCAAACATCAAAATATTTATTTTTGAATAAATACTTTCTTCACCGTACCATTGTTCATACGCACGATATTGAGCCCTTTCTGCAAACGCCCAATGCGCTGACCGTCAATGGTGTAGATTTCTTTTGGCATAGCTTCGCCCACGCCTAAAGCATCGTTCTCAATGCCCGTGAATACATTGCGGATGGCATCCAACGACTGCTCCAAGTGCAAGTCTTCCGCACCCGTGACCTCCGTACTGGTCTCGCCAAGGTGTCCTGAGACCTGATTGACAGCCGTATAGACACGGACAAAGTCGATAAAGTCGAGTTCCACAGGCTTGCGGTCAGCATCCACAGCCCACTCAATGTTAAAGCTGTTGGCTATTGAGTCCGTATTGGCTTTATTGTCCACATAACCGTATTGGAATGACGAGAGCACCCAGAATTCTTCATTGCCTTCACCAATGTTCTGGGTGTTCTTAGGCAGGCAAGTGCCCGTAAAGGTCAGCGGGCTCGCCATCCACAACGGGAAATACTCCTGTTTGTGATAATTATTGCGCGGGAGGACACCGGTTGTCCCTTGATTGTCGATCCAAGGAATGTCGTTCATCGAATCGGCAGTGTAAGTTATCTGATAGTTGTAAGTCACTTTGTCGGGACAGTCCGTGTCAGCACTGCCACAGAGTTCGTACCAAGGGTCGTCGGGCAGCCCGTTGCCGTTCATGTCTTTTGATACCATGACGATGCCTGGCTCACCGTTACCGCTAAACGCATTGCCTTTAATGTACAAGTCGTGCTTGCCTGCCACATTGGCAATACTATGGTCAAAATGGAAGGTGATGTATCCCCCAAAACCGCCTAAGCACACCATTCCGCCCTTGTTCTCTGCCAAGGCAGCGGTACACTTATTCGCCATCGTCTCGGGCGTGTCGCCTTCATCGTATTGAGGCAAAGTATTGATGAATTGCCCGGGCGCAGGACAATACTCGTCAACAGCTTGGATGAACTTGCTGTGCGTCGCCTTTTCATCCATTCGCTGACCGCTGACAGAGGTCAGGCCTCCAAAAGAGGCGATAACAAAAAATAGTAGTTGTTTTCTCATTGCGATATTTTTTCTTTTTTAAATTAAATTTGTAAACCGTTTCTATTGCGAGTTTTTTTGCTTATGGACAAAGGCGGCATGACCCGGTATGTCGCCGGTCCAAACTCGCCAGTCAAAGGTGCCGTCAGCATGAAAGTGGAGCAATTCACCGCTGGAAACATAGTCTTTGGCATCCATTAGATAAAAATCTTTATGGATTGGATTGACGATGATGCCATAAGGCGTTTCAATGCTACCCATCTCAGATGCCAGGCTGAGCCTGTCGGCAATGACCTGGTGCGTACGCACATTGATGATGCCGTAAGTGGCTTTGTTTGAGAAAGTTTCCATACTAAAATCCACGCCAAAGAAATACAACGAATCGCCCACGATACACATGTCGGAGACATTGGCCTTAATGGTGTCGGCAACGACCATCTCGCCCTGCCCGTTTTTGTGCAGGCAAACCAAAGAGGCTGTAGAGCTGGTATTTTTGCCGCGCGAAGTAACCCAAAGCTGACCGTATTTGTCGGCCCTGATGCGGTGCAAGTTGGGCGCAACGTCAATTGTACGCTCCACACGGAAAGTCGCCAAGTCAATCTGGCTGACGGTTTGGTCGTAATGGGGAACGCGGTAGCCGCCACTATTGGCCACATAGAGTTTTCCCTCATGGACGACCAGCTCGTCGGGCTGATAGCCCACTACTACAGAATCGACCTTCGCAAAAGTCAAGGTGTCAACCTTGTAAACCCTGCCCAAAGGGGCATTGCTGGACAAGGACACCGGCCCCACATACGAGCTAACGTAGGCATAGCCCTGGTCAAAAGCCAGATAGCGGCAGTTGGGAATGTCGATTTTAGCGATTTTCTTGCAGCTGTCCACCGTGGCAACCTCAACTTTGTTGGAACAATTGATGACCATCCATAGCTGACTGCCGTAAACCTTGATGTCGTTGCCAACATAGCCCAGTTCCTTCAGCTCATGAGGATGACGCTCAGAGTGATGCTTA
>ODAI012813108.1_pt1 | contig 11329 bp, 9 predicted proteins | sample 1539321 | NCBI WGS metagenome assembly ODAI01 (sample SAMN02144231, study PRJEB22623) | gut metagenome | biome: sheep rumen | host: Ovis aries | place: New Zealand
CACGCTCAGCGCAGACGAAAAAGCGCTTCTGAATCACCGTGTAGGCGTGTATGAGGGAGCCGGCTATCAGGCGAAGGGCGTTTACAGGCCCGTGCAGGAATGCCGGATGAAAATCAACGAATGTGAGGAGTTCTGCCCCGTATGCACCCGTGCCCTGGTGCGGATGATCGACTACTACTGCGGAGAGTGAATTCCTCCGGGGCACGGCAGGGGAAGGATGCCGTGAAACTGCTGGACTATCACAACCCGCTGAAAAAGGGGCTTTCCCTGCTGATACTCCCCATCGCCATCCGCAAGCACGCCCGTCTCAAGGCCAGCATGCTCCAGGATATCGAAAAGGGGAAAGCTTACGTCTGCATGAGAAAGGGTTTCACATACAGACGTAGCAAAAGGCTGGGTAGAAAAGGGCGGCTGTGCATTTCGGCAGCCGCCCTGATTTCATACTAATATCCGAAGATTTCCTCCATGGACACCTGCTGTACAGGGCCCAGGGTCTTGAGGAAGTTCATGTCCAGGTCTGTGGGGTCTCCCAGGATGGCGTACCAGTAGGTGCGGCCCTTGACCCACTTGGCGTGGGTGGCCAGGAGGTCTTCCATGGTCAGGGCGCCCACTTTCTCGAACACCTGCTTCTCCCGCGGCTCCTTGAGGCCCATTTCCTGGGCGGTGAGGTAGCTCTGCAGGACAGCGGCGCCGGTGGTGCGCTGGGTGCGCAGGCGCCCCAGCAGGGAAGCCTTGGCAATCTCCAGGTTCTCGGGGGCCACAGGGAGGTCTTCGATAATCTCGTCAAAGCCGCGGACCGCCTTCTCCAGCTTGTCGTTCTGGGAGGCGATGGTGGCCCGGAAACCGTAGGAATCGCCGGGATAGGCGGGGCTGCTCAGGTTGGCGCCGGCGCTGTAGGCCAGGGCGCGGGACTCACGCATCTCCTGGAACACGATGGCGTTCATGCCGCCGCCGTAGTACTCGTTGAACAGGTTCACGGCGGGATCCTGGCTCAGGTCCAGCTGCTCGCCGCGGTTGGAGTACTGCATGTAGTTGAATTGGCGGGCCTGGAACGGGGCCAGCACCACCCGCTTGTCCGGGGTGAGCTGCTTGACGGGATAGCTCTTGGCCACTTTCTCCAGCGGACCGGCAACGGGGTGGCTGGCGGCCAGGATGTCCAGCAGTTCCTGCTCGGAGGCCGGGCCGTAGTAGAGAATCTTGTGGTCCTTGGCCAGGAGGCCGCGGAGGGCATCCAGCAGCTGGGCCGACGTAGTGGCGTTCAGGTCGGGATTGCTCAGGGTGGAACGCCGGATATAGTCCGGGCCGTACATCACATAGGCCTGGAGGGCGCTGTTGCAGGCGCGCTGGTTCATCTTGGCGTCGGCGCGGGAGCGGAGCATGTCGGCCTTGAGCTCGGACAGTACGGTCTCGTCTGCCTTGGCGTTGGACAGCAGGTCTTCCACAATGGCGAGGGCCTTGCCGATGTTCTCTCCCAGGCCGTTCACGCTGAGCTGGCTGGAATTGGCCCCGCTGCGGAAGGAATAGCTGCAGGCCAGCCCATACATCTCGGTGGCGATGTCGGCCTGGCTCTTGGTATCCGTGCCCAGGTAGTTCAGGTAAGAGGGCGCCAGGCCCAGGTACGGGTTGCTGTCGGTTCCCAAGTCGCTGCGCAGGATGAGCTGGGCGATGTCGTTCTTGTCGTTATGCTTGTAAAGCACCTCCAGCCCGTTGTAATTGAGCACGGACATGTCCTTGGAGAAGTCCGGGAATACCGGCTCGATGGGAGCGGGCTCGCTGGCGGCGATCTCCTGCAGGAAGGCGCTCTGCTTGTCGCGGTTGGTGACGATGGGGGTGATGCGCGGGGCCTCGATCTTCTTCTCGTCGGGGTCTTTGCCGTTGTGCTTGTACACGATGGCGTAGTTGTTCTCTCCCAGGTACTTGTTCGCCCAGGCCACTACATCGGCCTTGGTGATGGCCATGACGCGGTCCATCTTCCCTACCTCGGAGGCCCAGGTGGTCCCGTTGATGAAGGAATCCACGAAGCGGTCGGCGCGGCTGCGGTTGCTGGTGAGCGCGCGCATCTGCTGGAGCTTCCAGTTGGCCTTGGCGGCCTCTACCAGCTCCTCGGAGAAATCACCGCCGCGGAGTTTGGCCATCTCTGCCAGGAAAATGTCACGCACTTCCTGCAGGCTCTGGCCCTGCTTGGGATAGGCCTCTACCATGAACAGGCCGTAGTCGGTGCGGCTGTAGGGGAAGACGCCGAGATCCAGGACCTTCTGTTCCTGGATGACGTCCAGATCCACCAGGCCGGCCATGCCGTTGTTGAGCACGGCGCTCACGATCTCGGCGGCGTCACTGTCCGTGGAACGGGCGCCGGGGGTGCGCCAGCCCATGATCAGGAAGTCGGACTCGGGGCCCCAGACCTCGGCCACCTTGGGCGTGGTGATGTCGGCGACGGGAGCCACTTCCCATTTGGGGAGGTTGGGATTGGACTTCCAGGAGCCGAAGTATTTCTCTACGAGGGCTACCACCTGGTCCGGGTCGAAGTCGCCGGACAGGCAGATGGCCACGTTATTCGGCACATAATAGGTATCCTTTTGCTTGCGGATGGCCACCAGCGAAGGATTCTTGAGGTGGTCCTGCGTGCCGATAACCGTCTGCGTGCCGTAGGGGTGACCCTGGAACAGCATGGAATCCAAGGCCTCCATGGCATTCTCGCTGCCAGAAGCCATGCCCATGTTCTTCTCTTCATAGACGGCCTCCAGCTCGGTGTGGAAACCGCGGAATACGCAGTTCATGAAGCGGTCGGCCTCGATGCGCGCCCAGTTCTCCAGCTGGTTGGAGGGGATCTCCTCCACGTAGCAGGTGACATCGTTGCTGGTGTAGGCGTTGGAGCCGCGGGAGCCGATGATGGACATCAGCTTGTCGTACTCGTTGGGAATGGCCAGCTTGGAAGCCTCGTAGCTGATGGAGTCTATCTGGTGATACAGGGCCAGGCGCTCTCCGGAGCCGGTGAGGGTGCGGTAAACCTCGAACAGGGAGTCGATCTGGGCCAGCATAGGCTTCTCCGCCGCATAGTCCTGGGTGCCGAACTGCTCGGTGCCCTTGAACATCATGTGCTCCAGGTAATGGGCCAGGCCGGTGTTGTCGGCAGGGTCGTTCTTGCCGCCGGAGCGTACTGCGATGTAGGTCTGGATGCGGGGCTCGTCCTTGTTTACGCTCATGTAAATCTTGAGCCCGTTGGCCAGGGTGTACATCTTGGTCTCCAGGGGGTCTCCCTTCACGGTCTCGTACTTTTTGCCGCAGGATGCCAGTGCGAGCACCGCCACGGCCAGAAACAGGAATTTTTTCATTGTCAACAGATTTGAGCCGTAAATATAAGGAAAAAAACAGTAGGGTGCACCGCGAAGTGCACCCTAATCGTAAAAAATTTTAAGAATTTGTTTATTTCTTGCCGAAAATGCTTCCCAGACCGCCCAGGATGCTGGTCGCTGCGCCAAGAAGGCCGCCGCCGGCGCTGGAGCCGCCCTTGAGGGAGAGGATGATGTCGTTCAGGTCCACGTCGCCGTCGCCGTCGCGGTCTTTGAGGATGCCGCCCAGGTTGCCCAGAATGGTGGGGATAAGGCCGGAAAGGGTGGTACCCAGGGCGCCCAGGTTCAGTTTGGACAGGACGTTGCTGTTGAACAGGCTGCCCGCCAGCTTGGTGATGGGGCTGGAAGAGGCGTCCGAGGCTCCGGTGAGGAGTCCCTTCACCAGGTCTACTCCGCCGGGCTTGGCTACAGTTTGGGTAAGGCTTCCCAGGATGGAGTTTCCAAGACCGCCCAGAACCTGGTCTTTCACATTGGAGGGAATGTTTACGCTGCCGGCAGATGCTTTCACCTGCTGCATGATAAGGTCGGTAATAGATGCCATAATGTTATAGTGTTAAAAGGTAATTCGTGGTATATACACTACAAAAATACAAAATAAAAATTTGAATTGAAGGCTTTTTTGCTTAAAATTGTACCCCCGTCCTCGGGCGGGCCAGAAGAATTGAACTATGAATACACATGTAGTGATTATGGCCGGTGGCGTGGGCAGCCGTCTTTGGCCGCTTTCCACCCCCGATGTGCCCAAGCAGTTTATCGATGTCCTGGGTGTAGGACGCAGCCTGATCCAGCTCACGGCAGAGCGCTTCGCTCCCCTGTGCGCTCCGGATCGTTTCTGGGTGGTGACCGGGGAAAAGTATGTGCATCTGGTGCATGAACAGCTGCCATTTATCCCTGAAGACCAGATCCTGGCAGAGCCGGAAGGGCGGAACACCGCCCCCTGCATCGCCTATGCCTCCTGGAAAATCCAGAAGAAAGACCCGGAGGCCAATATCGTGGTCACCCCGGCCGACGCCCTGGTCTTAAAGACGGCGGAATTTGCCGACACCATCCGTAAAGCCCTGGAATTCACGGCCAAGCGGGACGCCATCGTCACGGTGGGCATCGCCCCCACCCGGCCGGAGACAGGGTACGGATACATCCACGCCGCAGAGGCCATCCACGGGCAGGTGCTCAAGGTGAGCGAATTCCGGGAGAAACCGGACCTGGACACCGCCATCGGCTATTTGGAAGATGGCAAATATTTCTGGAACGCGGGCATTTTCGTCTGGAACGTGAACACCATCCTTTCCGAGCTCCGCGCCTATGCCCCTCAGATTGCCGGTATCATGGACCAGCTCTCCCCCTCCTTCTTCACAGAGCAGGAAACGCCTGATTTGCGGCGGCTTTTCCCCACCTGTGAGAAAATATCCATCGACTATGCCGTCATGGAAAAGTCGCCCCGGATCTATGTGATCGCGGAAGACCTTGCCTGGAGCGACCTGGGCAGCTGGGGATCGGTGAAAACCCACCTGCCGCAGGACCCGGACGGCAACAGCGTCGTGGGCGGGGATGTCCGCCTGTTCGACTGCCAGGATTGTTTCGTGCATACCGCCTCGGAAAAGACCGTTGTCGTGGAAGGGCTTGAAGGTTACATCGTTGCGGAATCCCGGGACAGGCTTTTGATTTGCCGGCTTTCCCAGGAGCAAAGGATTAAAGAATTTTCGGCATAAAAAAACTGCAAAATCTTTTGCAAGTTTGCAAAAAATGCCTACCTTTGCAGTCCCGTTCACCAAACGAGGAAATGGAAGACTCGTTAGCTCAGTTGGTAGAGCACAACACTTTTAATGTTGGGGTCTCGGGTTCGAGCCCCGAACGAGTCACAAGGAAACGAGTCTTTCCTAGTTAGAGAGATACCAGCACTCTTAGCTCAGCTGGTAGAGCAGCTGACTCTTAATCAGCGGGTCTAGGGTTCGAGTCCCTAAGAGTGCACGAAAGGCGGTCTGTGAAGGCCGCCTTTTTAACATGCACACCTGGCCCGACTTTCAGGCTGGAGAGTTTCATCGGCTTACCATTCGTTTGGATTGTACTTCAAGGCGTCTGAAGGCCATCCCTCCAGATTATGCCCGGTGTCCAGCGTGCGGACAGCGGCCATTTCGTTTTCGGCAAGCGAAAAATCAAAGACGTCCATGTTCTGGATCATCCGCTCCTTGTGGACGGACTTGGGAATGACGATGATTCCCTGCTGAATCAGAAAACGGAGAGCGACCTGCGCGGCGGTCTTTCCGTGCGCAGCGCCCACTTCCGTCAGCACCGGATTGGAGAATATTCCGTTCATGCCTTCGGCCAGCGGCCCCCAGGACTCCACCGCGGTTCCCTGCTCCGCCATTAGCTGAATCATCGGCCGCTGCTGGTAGAAGACGTGGGTCTCTATCTGGTTGACGGACGGTATGACGGAAGCGTTTTTCACCAGATCCGCATAGGTCTTGGGATAGAAGTTGGATACGCCGATGCTGCGGAGGTACCCTTCCTTCACCAGGTCTTCAAACGCCCTCCAGATGCCGGAGTCGTTTCCCATGGGCCAGTGAATGAGCATGAGGTCCAGGTAATCCATCTTCATGCGCCGGAGAGAGCCTTTCACATTCTCTTTGGCCTGCTCGTAAGTAGGCCGGGACAGGCAGAGCTTGGAGGTGATGAAAAACTCGTCGCGGGGGATGCCGGACTTACGGACTGCCGAGGCTACCATGGCCTCATTTTCATAGTACTGCGCCGTATCCAGAGAACGGTAGCCGACACTGATGGCATCCAGGACGCAGCGTTCGGTGACGGACGGGTCCACCATATAGCCTCCGTATCCGAGAACAGGCATTTTTATGCCGTTATTAAGGGTGATGGTCTCCATAGTTTATAATTTGCTTTTCAGGTCATAGGTTCGAGTCCCGTTCAGATCGGCCTTTGCAAGCCGGATCATGGCCGATGCTACTTCTTCCGTGGGCATCGGCTTCCAGGAACGCATCAGGCCGATGGCATTGAGCGCCTTCAGGATTGCCACGCCGGCTTTCTCGCCGAAGCGGTCGCTGCCTTTGCGAATGAGGGACGGCGGCCGGAGGATGAAGCAGCCGGGGAAACCGAGCTTGGCCACGTCCTCGTCCAGTTGCCCCTTCATCCTGGAGTAGAAGATCCTGGACTTGGCATCGGCCCCGATGGAAGAGACCAGGACCAGCTTCCGGACTCCGTTGTTCCGCCACAAAAAACGGTCCAAAACGTGGACGAACTGGGCTGCGGGGCGTGTTCGGCCATGAAAAACGGCCAAAATCGTGGACGAGCTGTGGACATTCTTCTGGCATTTTTAGTAACTTTGCCTGTCCAAGAGAAACCTGAACTTCAAACGACTGAAAAGCATGTTCAATACACACGATATCGCCCGCGATGCCTGTCAGCTGTACGGCGCACAGGCCAGTAAAGGCTACGACTGGTGGTGGCACTCCTTCACCGCCCACGATGCCGAAACAGGGGAAGCCAAGCCCTTTTTCATCGAATTCTTCCTTTGCAATCCTGCGCTGGGCACCGATGAACCCGTCTTCGGTCAGATACCCGGGAAGCCGCAGAAGCCATCCTACCTGATGGTCAAGGCCGGCGCCTGGGGCGAGGATGCCGCCCAGCTTCACCGCTTCTGGGGCTGGAACCGCATCCAGGTGGGCTGGGATGTTCCCTTCAGCATAGAGGCCGACGACTGCTTCCTCACCGAAGACCGCACCCATGGTCACGTGAAAGTGACAGACGCGGCAAATCACCCCGAATGGATGTGCCAGGACGGCGAGATGTCCTGGGACCTCAAGATCCGCAAGATCACCGCTTTCAACGTAGGCTTTGGGGCCGACGAAGTGTTCCGCCACGCCGAAGCCTTCGAGATGTTCTGGCACGCCGAGGGCATGAAGTCAGCATTTGAAGGCGTAGTTATCTGGAACGGCCGCCGCTACGTGGTCCGGCCGGAGGACTGCTTCGGCTATGCCGACAAGAACTGGGGCAAGTACTTCACCAGCCCCTGTGTATGGCTGTCCTCCAACCACCTCACCAGCGAGATCAGCGGGAAGAAGCTCACGGACAGCGTCTTCGATATCGGTGGAGGCAGGCCGAAAGTCGGCCCCCTGGCTCTTCCCCGCAAACTTCTGTCGGCCTTCTGGTACGAGGGAAAGCCCTATGAGTTCAACTTCTCCAAGGCCTGGACGGGTGTCCATACGGAGTTTGACTGCAAGGAGACGGACACCCAGATAATCTGGCACGTGGAGCAGCGCTCCCTTTCCGGAAAAATGATTACCGACATCACCTGCGAGAAGAAAGACATGCTTCTGGTGAACTACGAGGCCCCGGACGGCGCCAAGCGGCACAACCGCCTCTGGAACGGCGGCAACGGCCGGGGAACCGTCCAGCTGTTCGACCTGAAGGGAAACCTCGTTGACCGCATCCACGCGGAGAACGTCGGCTGCGAATACGGGGAGTACTGTTAGACTTCCCTGATTACCTCGCACCCTTCCGGAACCCAATACTCGTTTTCCAGTTCCTTGGAACGGATGACGACTCTTTTGAGCGAGGGACAGTCGGCAAACGCCACAAGAACGCACGAGCGCACGTGAGTACACAAGCGCACAAGCACACAAACGTACACGTACACACGAGAACGCAGGCGGACAACGGGAAATTATCGGCCCGCCTCCAGGCCGCGGTGCCAGAAGCGGGCGGAGATGTCTTCCCGGACGCCGGCCGCGATGCGGTACAGGCGCTGGTTGGTGGTGGGTTTGTTCAGCGGGCCGCACTCCGGGCGGTAGGGGCCCAGCTTGATGTAGTCGAAGGCCTCCCAGAAGGGATCCTCCACCTGTTCGCGGCCGCTGTACAACGCAGCCTCCAGGCCCAGGGCATGCACATGAGCGGCCAGCGCAAGCAGTGCCTGCGGGTCCCTCCCCTCTCCCAGGAAAAGGAAGCAGTTCACCCCGAAATTGTCGGCAACCAGGGCGTCGATCACCTGCGGAGTCAGTTCCTCGCCGATGTCCTCTTTCAGGAAGGGGGAATGGCAACCTGCGCAGTTTCCCCGGCAATTGGAGATATCCACTGCCAGGGAAACACGGTCCGGAATCTCTTCCAGGACCACGGAGGTCATTTCCGGGACGTACTTGATCACTACCGGTCGATGTAGAACCTGTGTTCCGCCTCTTCCTGACGCATTTCCGAGAAGGAAGAGATGCGCTTGAGATAGCCGATGACCCGGGTAAGGTAATCCAGGTTGGTGCTGCCGCACTTGGGGCAGACGCTCAGGGTATCCTTGGAGATGTAGCCGCAGTCGTTGCAGACGGTGTTGCGGCAGTTGAAGGTGAAGTAATTGGTGCCGTAATGGGCGGCCGTATTCAGCAGCTGCCGATACTGGTCTTTGGTCAGGTGCTCCGCGATGTTCATGTGCAGGGCGCTGCCGCCGTCCAGGTATTTCACAAAGTCTTCCCCGTGCAGCTTGAACTTGTCTATCATGGACAGGCTCTCGTCTTCCGGATTGTAGAAGTAGGAGCTGTACATGTTGTGCTTGGGGCTCACGAAATAGCCGTCCTTCTTGTCCCACTTGTAGTTTTTGCCGGACAGGTTCTCTCCGGGCACGAACTCCGTGTTGAACATGGTTTCCTTGGTGCGGTCTTTCCGGTTGCACACGTTGATGGTTTCCAGCAGCGTGTTCACGAACTCCTTGTAGGCGGGGTTCGGGGAAATCTTGAGCCCCAGGAATTCCGCCGCGTCCGTGAGACCGTTCACGCCCACGGTGAGGTACTGCTTTTTCATGTCGATGAACCCTGCCCTGTACACATCCAGCATGTCGGCCTTGAGGAAGTCCTTGATAATCTCGTTGAAGGCGGTCTGGTACTTGTGCACGCGGACGGTCTGCTCGGTGACGGCCTCTGCGATATACTTATAGAGGACGTCTTTGTCGTACATGGAGGGCTTCAGGGGCATGTCCGGGGCGATGGCCTGGCCTTTCTCCACCTTGAAATACCGCCGCGTGGCATCCTGGATGAGCCGGTTGAGGTTGATGGTCATCACGCTCTTGGAGCCGGTGGCCACCGAAGCCGTTCCCATGGAATACTGGTGGGTGGTGTGGTTGTGGCTGTCGTCGTCCAGGTCCTTCAGGGAATTGCGCAGGCGGCAGCAGCTGGACAGGCTGTCCGGGGAGTTGGAGATGTAGCAGAAGAAGCTGTGGCCCTTGGCCCACATCTCGGCGGTGAAGTCCGCGTACTCCTTGTCTGCGTAATCGTCTCCACCGTCGGTGAGGAGGGCCATCGTCTCTACCGGGAAGGTGAGGATGTAATGGTTTCGCTCCTCGTTGAACCACTGCATGAAGTGTTTCTGCAGCCAGGAGAGGGTTTCCCACTTGGGGGCGCTACCGTCCGGGAAGCGGAAGTCTCCGAACACGCCTTCGAAATAGGGCTTGTCGAAATAGCCGATGTTCCAGAACACCGTCTGGTAACCGCGGTTGCCGGCCGGCATGTTCATGGAATGGACCACCTGCTGGAAGCAGTTGTCGATGACCTTCCTGAGGGTCCGCTGCTTGGTGTTCATCTCCACCACCTGGTCCAGGCGCTCCAGGTAATTGTCTCCGTAGTCCTTGCGGATAAAGTAGTCCAGGTACATCAGGAACTCCGGCGTGGCCACCGCGCCCATGAACTGGGAGGAGATGGAATACACCAGGTTGATGAATTCGCCGCAGAAACTCTTGAGGTCCGTAGGGGCGATGGAGACCCCGCCCAGCTCCTTGAGGCCGCTTTCCAGGAAAGGATACATGGTGATGGCCACGCAGTAAGGATAGCCGGGGGTGCCGCTTTCGTCGTGCTTGTACAGGACATGGGACTCCAGGTCCGCGATGTACTGCTGGGCCAGGCCCTTGCCGTACAGGGACTTGATCTTGTCCTGCATGATATAGCGGTTCTGCTTGATGTTGTTCTCCTTGTAGAGCTCGTTGCCCAGGGTGACGATGTTCTTGTGGGTAATGTTGGCGTTGGAGTCGAACTTGGAACCGGTGGCGGCGTTGGAAGCCTTGATGTAGTCCCGGATGAAGTCCCGCTTCTTGCGCAGGTCCATCCCCCGGTCGAAGGTTTCGATATACTCCAGGGCCGCCTTCTTGTTGATGGACATGAGGCTTTCCACCACCTGCCGGCGGATTTCCTGGCTGGACATTTTGTCGTAAATGAACAGGTTGTCCACCACGGACACAACCACGTCTTCGGGGACGGGCTGGCCGGTGTGCACATAGGCAAGGCGAATCCCGTTCATCAGTTTTTCCTTGTCGTACTCCTCGTAGGAACCATTGGTTTTACGAACCTCCATAATATTGATTATTAATTATTTACAAATTACAACCGCCCGCCAGGGGCGAAAATTCACGGACTGCCGCAAGGACAATCCGCCATTCGATTACAAAGTTAAGCCCCTTATCCGGGGATTCCACCACCTGGGCGGAGAAAGTTTTCAACAATCTTATAAACACGGCGAATTACAGATAAAATTTGTACCTTTGTAAGTTTTAAGGTCAATAAGAATCCGATGAAGAATTTTGTAGAAGAACTCAAATGGCGCGGCATGATCCAAGACATCATGCCCGGAACCGAAGAAAAACTGATGGAAGGCCCCCAGGCCGCCTATGTAGGAATAGACCCCACGGCAGATTCCCTGCACATCGGGCACCTGGTGAGCATCATGATACTCAAACATTTCCAAAGCTGCGGACACAAACCCTACGCCCTGGTGGGCGGGGCCACCGGCATGATCGGGGACCCTTCCATGAAAAGCGCGGAGCGCAACCTCCTGGACGAAGCCACCCTCAACCACAACGTGGCCTGCATCAAGGCCCAGCTGTCCCGCTTCCTGGACTTTGACTCCGACGCCCCCAACAAGGCGGAACTGGTGAACAACTACGACTGGATGAAGGATTACTCCTTTATCAACTTCATCCGGGACATCGGCAAGCACATCAC
>ODAI013756768.1_pt1 | contig 11329 bp, 12 predicted proteins | sample 1539321 | NCBI WGS metagenome assembly ODAI01 (sample SAMN02144231, study PRJEB22623) | gut metagenome | biome: sheep rumen | host: Ovis aries | place: New Zealand
ACTATTACGCCTCTACGGATAGTGCACTTATCATTTCGGAACGCTTTTTCGTCGCTGATACAATAGTTTCTTAGGGCGGAGGATGAGACCCCGATGGCATCGTTGTCCCGAGGTTCGGTCAGGGGCTTCAGGTTCCCGTAGTAATGATGGCCGTCCTTCTCAAGTTGAACATCCTCGGTTCGATTTTCAACGGAAAAATCGTTTTCGAAAATGAAGCCCCTCGAACCGCGACACTTTCTCCGCTCGTTTCTCTAATCGTCGGAGAACCAAGCGTTTACAAAGCCCATAAAACAAAGCAACCCTCGGATTCCTCCGAGAGTTGCAGAGAGGGGTGGATGATGGGGCTCGAACCCACGACACTCGGAACCACAATCCGATGCTCTACCAGCTGAACTACATCCACCATGTAAGGACTGCAAAGGTACGAAAAAAATCGTTCCCTGCAAGGGGTCGCCGGAAAAATCCGTCAAAAAATCAGTTGGCGGACGGAGGCATGTAGGCGCCTTCCCGTTCGTAGAGGGTCAGGGGACCCCCTTCCAGGGTACGGGCTGTCCATTGGAAGAGGACGGGGGCGGGATAGACGCCGCCCTTCTTGCCGATGGACTGGGCGTATTGGTCATAGGACAGGGCGGGTTCATCCATCGGAATGGAAAGGAAGGCGTTGATCATGGAATTCGTCACGTTTTCGGAATCATGATGCAAGAGCCGGATGACGATCTTGTCCTTGTCCACCAGGTAGGATGCTGAGCAGCGGTGTTTGTCGGAATCCTTGCCTTGGGAGGAGACGAGGAGGTTCAGGAATCCTCCGCTGAACCAGGCGTCGGTTACCTCGATCGGGCTTCCCTCCGGCTGGTCGGACAGGGCGTCGACCGGAGCAGGCTCGCGGATGACGGCATCCTTCAGTCCCTGGAGGTTGATTTCGATATGGTCAGAGTTGGAGACCGAAAGGGTCTCGTACTGGATGATGACCCGGCGGGCGCTGGTTACGTCCAGATTCTGCTCGTTTACAGTTACATACATCTTCGTTCCGCTATCGGAGGAGAAGACACCGCCGGCCATGGTCCCGGCTTCGAAACCGGAAAAGACGGGCGGTTCCTGCTTGTTGCAGCCGGCGATCGCCAGGAGGCCGGCCAGGAGGGGAAGGAGGATCTTTTTCATACGGCCTTGGATTTCCGGGTGGGACGGGCGATGAGCTGGATGTCGATGTCTTCGACCGTGAATCCGCGGAACTTGCGTCTTTTCAGGTGGGACTGGACCAGTTCCATCAGTTCGTCGTCGAATACGTCGCGATAGTAGTGGTTCTCCTTGTCGTACAGGTGGATATGCCGGAAGTTGTTGATGTCGAAATACATCTTGTTGTTGTTGCTGAGCCGGCGGGAGTAGATCCTCAGGTCCGCCAGATGCGACAGGATGTTGTAGACCGACGCCACGGTCACCTTCACGGTGGCCCGGCGCCGGATTTCTTCGGTCACCATGTCGGCCGATGCGTGTCCCAGCGTCATCATCGCCCCGTGCACCTCCAGCCGCTGGCGGGTCGCCTTGAGGCCGTGGCGCTTGAGGCGGGTGCGGAACTCGTCCACGGTGGGTACGGGAGAATTGCTTTGCGTTGCCATGGATGCAAAGATAGGATTAAATTTGAATGATTCAAAATCAGAAGAGCGAAACGCCCAGCAGGGCCTCTGCGTTGGCGACGGCGGCATCGGTTACGACCGATCCGCTGAGCAGCCGGGCGATCTCCTGCACGCGTTCCTGGGCGTCCAGGTGCCGGATGGACGTCTTTCCGTCCTGCTTGCTCACCAGGTAGTGGGCCTGGCCCTTGGCGGCGACCTGCGGGAGATGGGTGATGGCGAACACCTGCATGTCCGCTCCCATCCGGCAGATCATCGAACCCATCCGGTCGGCGGCACTGCCGGAGACGCCGGTGTCGATTTCGTCGAAGAACAGGGTGGGCATGGCCGTATAGCGGGCCATCATCGCCTTGAGGCTGAGCATGATACGGGACAATTCACCGCCGGAAGCGACCTTGGAGAGGTCCTGCGGCGCTTTGCCCGTGGAGGAGAACAGGAAGCGGACGGCATCGTGGCCGGCGGGCCCTTCCGGGGCGTCGGCCAGGTCCACCTGGAAGACGGCTTGTTCAAGTTCCAGGAAAACCAGCGATTCCGAGATGGCGGCGGCAAAGCCTTTGGTCGCCTTGAGGCGCGCCGCATGCAGGGCGCCGGCGGCTTTTCCATAGGCGGTCTCCGCTGCGGATACGGCTTTCTCCAATTCGGCTTTCCGGTCCAGAAGGGCCGTGGAATCGAAAAGGGCTTCGGCCAGGCGGTCCCGGATTTCGATGAGTCCGGCCACCGTCCGCACCCCGTATTGGCCCATCAGGTCATACAGGAGGGACATCCGGTCCTCCACCTTTTCCAGGCGTTCGGGGGATATCTCCACGCCGGCGTTGACTCCCTGGATTTCGTCGGTGATGTCTTCCAGTTCCACCCGGACCGATTCCAGCCGTTGGCACAGGGATTCCAGCGAGGGGATGTGCCGGGCAGCCTTTTCGACCTGTTTTTCCACCTCCTTGAGACGGGCGGTCATCGGCGCTTCCCGGTCGTCTCCCGGGGTAAGGTTTTCTTCGGCGGCCGTCAGGATCTCCTTCAGCTCTTCGGCGTGGGCGAGCTGCCTTTGTTCGGCTTCCAGCTCTTCGATTTCGCCGTCCCGGAGCCGGGCACTGTCCAGTTTGGCGAACCGGGCCTGGTTGTAGTCCTTCTCGGCGGCCAGGCTGTCAATCCGGCCGCATACCTCGGCGAGCGCTTTCCGGTTCTCCTGGAGAACCTTCCAGGCTGCCTGGCAGGCGGAAAGCCGTTCACCGTTGCCGGCGTAGTGGTCCAGGAGTTCCAGGCGGAAGGCAGGATCCCCGAGCCGGAGCGTCTGGTGCTGGGAGTGGATATCGATGAGCCGTCCGGAAAGCTCCTGCAGGAAGGGCAGGGGGACGGGTTCGTCGTTGACGAAACTGCGTGATCGCCCCGACCGGTTCACCACGCGGCGGATGGTCAGGGTGTCCGTTTCCTCCAGGTCGTTGTCGGCAAGGAGCCGGCGCAGGGTGTCATCGTGCCCGAGGGTGAACTCCGCCTCCACGACGCAGGTTTCCCCGTGTCCACCGACCAGGGAGGCATCCGCCTTCCCGCCGAGCGCGAGGCCCAGGGCCCCGAGCAGGATGGACTTTCCCGCGCCGGTCTGTCCGGTTATAATGACGAGACCCTCCGGAAAATCAATTTCCAGAGAGTCGATCAGTACGTAGTTTTCGACGTGGAGGGCGCGGAGCATTACTCGCCGTTGATATCGATCGGGTTGCCGCTCTGGGCCTTGCGGTAGTACAGTTCGCCGTTCTCGAATTCGGCGATGGCCACCAGGTCCGGTTTCGGCTGACGCTCATAGTACTTGGAGATCTCGATCTGCTCCTTGTTCTCGAACACTTCATCCATCGTGTCGCGGTCGTTGCGGAAATCCTCCAGCTTCTTGGTGAGCTCCTTCTTCTCGGCGGCTGCGATCTGGTTGGCCCGCTTGTACAGGATCACGACGGATTCGTAGATATTGCCGGTGGGAGCGGCGAGGTTCTTGATGTCGCGGGTGATGGTGTTGTTGGAAATCTTCTTCTTGCTGTTGGCGTCCATATCGTTCATAAAATTTATAGTTCCATATAATAGTACCGGGCATCTCCGGCAGAGGTTTCAATTATTTTCCAGACTCCTTTTCCAGGAGTTTGCGCTCTTTCTCGAAATCCTTCGCCTTGAGCTCGAGTTCCTCGTCGGATCCCTCATATCGGCCGAGGGCTCGCTGGGAACGGCGGTACATCACGTCCAGTTCGCGGCGGTACTTGGACTCGGGATACTCGCCGATGAAGTTGAGATAGTCGTCCACGAAAGTCAGGTAACGCTCCTTCTGCTTGGCGGGAACGCTCAGCCGGGCATAGTGGTAGGATGACATCGCGGTATAGTACAGGATATCCTCACGGTAACCGTTGTCGGCATTGTCCTTCAGGACGTTCCGGAGGGCGACCCGGGAGGCGAGATAGTCTTCCATCTTGTAGTAGAGCCGGGCGTTCTCGTACGCTTTCCGGTCCAGCCGGTCGGACAGGTCGGCCCGCATCCGTTCGCAGGCGGCGACGTGCTCGGCCTCCTCCGGGTACTCGCGCTCGAACTGGAGGATGGCGGCCAGGCAGTTCTGGGTGGGAACCTGGTCCAGCTCCCAGCGGTAGGTCGCCCGGTACATGCAGTCAAGCCGCAGGAAACGGGCGTCGGCCGTGAAGGGGCTCCGCGGGAAAGTCGTGATGAATTTCGCGAAGTTGGATTCCGCCGTATAGTAATCCTTGTTGCGGTAGTTGGACAGGCCCCAGTAGTACTGGACGGTGTCGTCGCGCTCGGTTCCGTTCGTGAGGACGGCCATCGATTCGAAAAGCTGGGCAGCCTTGAGGTATTTCTTGTTGTTGAACAGTTCCATCGCCGCCTTGTACTTGGCGTCCACGTCGTTGGAGGCGAGCAGGGTCTCGAACTCCGACTTGCAGGAAACGAGTGATGCCAGGGCGGCGAGGGTGATGGCGATGGTTCTGAGTTTCATCTTCATGTTCCGTTGTTTCAAATCTCTAGCAGGAACTTCTCCGCGTCCCGGGCCGCGGCGCATCCCGAAGCGGCGGCCGTGACGGCCTGCCGGTAGGGGGGATCCTGGACATCGCCGGCCGCAAAGACGCCCTCCACGCGGGTACGGGAGGACTTTCCTTCGGTGACGATGTAGCCGGCCGGGTCGGTCTCCACCCAGGGGGAGAACAGCTCCGAATTGGGATGGTGGCCGATGGCGAGGAAGAAGCCGTCGATATCGATGTCAAATATAGTGCCATCCTTCCGCACGAGGCGGGCGCCGGTGACGCCGAAGCCGTCTCCAAGCACTTCCTGCGTCTGGCAGTTCCAGAGGACCTCGATGTTCTCCGTCGCGAAGACCTTCTTCTGCATGGCGTTGGAGGCCCGGAAGACATCCCTGCGGACGATCATGTACACTTTCCTGGCGAGGGAAGCCAGATACAGCGCTTCTTCGCAGGCCGTGTCCCCGCCACCCACGACGGCGACGGTCCGTTTCCGGTAGAAGAAGCCGTCACAGGTCGCGCAGGCCGAGACGCCGGAGCCTTTGTATTTCTCCTCGGAGGGAAGGCCCAGGTACTTGGCAGTGGCGCCGGTGGCGATGATCAGGGATTCTGCGGAAAGCTCTTTCTCTCCGTCGATGGTCACCTTGAAAGGGCGGGAGGACAGGTCGACGGCCGTCGCGACTCCGCTCCGGATGTCGGCCCCGAAACTCCGGGCCTGTTCGCGCATCTGGTCCATCAGGGTGTTGGCATCCACTCCGCCCGGAAAACCGGGGAAGTTCTCGACGATGGTCGTCGTGGTAAGCTGGCCGCCCGGCTGGAGGCCTTCATAAAGGACCGGGGAAAGGTTCGCGCGGGAGGCGTAGATGGCGGCGGTGAAGCCGGCGGGGCCTCCGCCGAGGATAAGGCAGCGGATCGGTTCCATCTTATCGGGCAAGTTCAGTGGTGAAATCTTTGTTGTAGACAATCCGGCGGATGGCCGTGTTCCGGTATGCCCCGAAGGCGGTCTGCTCGAAGTGGAAATCGGTATGCAGGCCCTGGCCTTCCTCGCGGAGAAGGGCCTTGGTCCACTGGTTGCCGTACTTGGCGACCAGGGTGGCGAAATAGCGGGCGGTGTCGTATCCCTGGAAGGCGAACTGGCTCGGTTCGGCCTTGTACAGGGCACGGAAGGCGCTGGCAAAGGCTTTTACCTTGGGATTGTCGTAGTCAATGTAATACGCGGAGACGATGTGGAGGTTGTCCTGGTGAAGGAGCATTCCGTCGACGGTGTCGAAGGTGCGGACTTTCGAGAGTGCGTACATGACGGCGTTATATCCCTGTCCGCGGAGGTTGCTGATGTTCCGGATGGCGTCCACCACGAATGCCTCTCTCTCGGAGGCGACGATCACCCGGCTCGTACCGGTCTTGCCCATCATGGCGGACAGGTGCGAGGAAGAACGTCCTTCCGCCTGGGTAAGGCTCAGGTTCTCGAAGGACACGCCCTGGTCGATGAGGGCGTTGCGGATGCCCAAAGCCGCGGAATTGGCACCGCCGGGGGTTTTTTCGCTCAGGAGGATGACCTTGTCTCCCCGTTTGGTATCGGCGGCGATCCAGGCGGCGAGCTCGGTATACTGGTTGTCCAGGGCGGAAGGGGCCTGGATGAATCCGCGGTAGGAGTTCGAAAGGGAGGCGGCGCGCTGGTCGAGCGGAGAGACGACGGGAACATTCCCCCCTGTCTTCTCCAGGACGGAGGTCAGGTCGTTCGTGGAGATAGGGCCCAGGATGAAGTCGTTCTTTGCGAGTTCCAGCCCGGACGGAACGCCGGCCTGGAGGTCATAGACGTTGAGGCTTCCCTTGACGCCCTCGGCCTCGAGGTCGCGCAGGGCAAGCAGGACACCGGCATAGAAATCCATGTTCGTCTCGCTGGTGGAGCCGATGGAATTGAACGGAAGGACCAGGGCCATTTCCACGGTCCCCCTTCCTTTGAACCAGTCGAAGATGCCTTCGGCAGGCTCCTCCGTTTCACCGGTCTCCAGTGCCTTGGCGGGATCCACGGTCACGGGATCCACCTCGATGGGGACGATCTGTCCGGGATCGGTGATTTCCGGGTCGGCGATGACCGGGTCGGCAAGTTCCGGCAGGTCCGGGGGAAGGACTTCCTTCTCCTTGGCTTTTTCCACGCGGATCTTTTCCACGGTCACCGGTGTGAAGTCGGTAGGGGACGTGATGACGGGATCGTCGATGACCGGGTCGGCGATTTTCGGGATGACGGGCGGGTCGACCGGCCGGGTCTCCTCCTGCACCGGGGCGGTTTTTTCCTGAACCTGCGCCAACTGGGCTTCCGTCCCCTTGACAGGGATCTTGAGGACCTGGCGTTTGGTCACTTTCCTGGAGCGCATCCCGTTCAGGTCCATGATCTCCTGGGGAGTCACGCCATATTGGGCGGCGATGTCCTCAAGGTCTTCGTACCACATGACCGTGTGCTGCAGGAATGAGGGAGCCTGCGGTTGGGTATCCCGGGAGGTGGCTTCCGTAGCGGCGGCACCCTGCTGGCCGGAGGTTGTGGGAATGAGGATGACGGTATTACTCTGCAGGCCCTTTTCCTTCAGGGCGGGATTGGCGGCATACAGGTCGTCCACGGAAACCCCGTAAGCCTTGGCGATGCCGAACAGGGTCTGCCGGTCCTGGACAGGGTGGGAATAATAGATTTTCCCGTTGAGCCGGACCTTTTCCTGGGATACCTGGACCGGTACCGGCGTATAGGTCTGGGCGTTGACGCCCGGGGACGTGATGAGACAAAGGGCTGTCCAGAGGAGGATGAGGAGATGCTTTTTCATCATCAGCTTGCTTTAAAGTTGTTCCGCAAAGGCGGTGAGGTCCGTGCAGAAACGGTCCCAGCTGAGCCGTTCCTTCTCGCGACGGATGGCGTCGATGCAGCGGGCCCGGAGGGAGGTGTCGGCAAAATAGCGGAGGATTTCTTTCCGGACGGCATCCGGCTCCGGCACCGGGGCGACCAGACCGGTTCCACGGTCGCCGATCGTACCCTTGAGGCCGCCCACGTCGGTCACGACCATCGGGACTTCGAAGTGGTAGGAGACAGACGAGATGCCGCTCTGGGTCGCACTCCGGTAAGGGAGCACGGTCAGGTCGGCCGTCGAGAAGTAAACCTTGACCTCGGAATCGCGGACGTAGTCGGGGAAGACGTGGATCCGCTGTTTGCCGGGAATGCTGTCAATCAGCGCCTGGTACTTGTCGAAAGAGCCATAGGGCTCGCCGGCGACGACCAGCTGGTAATCTTCCGGCAGGTCGCGGAAAGCCTCCAGCAGGATGTCCAGCCCCTTGTAGTCCCGGATGAGTCCGAAGAACAGCAGGGTCTTCAGGGAAGGGTCGATACCCAGCCGGGCGGCGGCTTCCTCCCGGGGCAGTCTCTCCCCGAAATGCGAATACAGCGGATGGGGGAGGAGGGTGTACCGGGCGTCGGGTTTGAGGGTCAGGAGGTCGTCGGTGACGCTCTGCGACAGGGTCACGAAGCCGTCACATCCTTTCAGGAACCAGCGGGTCAGGGGTTTGTCGAACCAATGGGGTTCGTGGGGAATGACATTGTCCAGGACCGGGACCACCTTGCAGTTGGGTCCCACGTGACGCTCCACCCATCCCAGGGAAGGGGCGAACCACGACATCCAGTACTTCATCACGAGCAGGTCCGGCTGCCATTTCCGGATGGCCCGGGCCGTCTTTCCCCAGGAAAAGGGGTTGACCGTATCCAGCAGGGCTTCCGCCTCCACCGGAACGGCCTCGTCATCGGGTGTCACATACTGCGTTTTCCCCGGGAACAGGATCCCAGGGTACTGCCGCTTGAAGCTGAAGGCCCTGGTATCGTGCAACTTTCCCAGTCCCGCGAGCATACTCGCGTTGAACTGGGAAATGCCTCCCCTGAGGGGGTAGAAACTGGACAGTATGGCGATGCGCATCGGACTACTTGGCGCTGCCTTCGGCCGCCTTGGTCTTGACGTAGGCGGCATTCAGGCCGGCGAGGATATCGTCGGTGATGTCGAGGGCCTGGCTGCCGACCACCACGGGTGTGGAAAGGATGTCGCCGGAGGTGGTGAGGATAAGGGCGTACTGCTTGTCAACATTGTACTCCTTCACATATTCGGAGATGGCATCCATGATCTGGTTGATCATCACCTGCTGCTCCTCGGCCATTTCCTGCTGCTTGCGCATCGCGTACTGCTGGTAGTCGTTCTGCTGCTGCTGGAGTTTCTGGTACTGGGCGTTCGCGACGGAAGTGGTCAGCAGGCCCTTGTCCATCTTGTTCTGGAAATCGTTGGCGTCCTTCTGGAGCTTGTTGCCGCGGCGGTCGATTTCGGCCTGGATGCCGTTGACCTTGGTCTCGACCACGCTGCGGAGGTCGTTCGCCATGTCATAGCTTTCCATGACTTTGTCGATGTTGAAGAACACGATGCTGCCGGCGACGGCGGTGCTGTCGGACTTGGTTTCGGCGGGAGCGGTGGTCGTGGTGTTGTTGCAGCCGGTGAGGGCAAGGCCCAGGAGAGCGGCGAGGATGGTTACAGACTTTTTCATTATGATGTGTTTATTATTTCAGTACAAAATGCAAAGATAGCTATTTTTTGCGGATTTCCGCAAGATAGGCCGCAATCGTGGGCTCCAGGCCCATGTACAGGGCGTCGCAGATGAGGGCATGGCCGATGGAGACCTCGTCCGTCCAGGGAATGGTCCGGATGAAATAGGCGAGGTTCACAAGGGAGAGGTCGTGCCCCGCATTGAGGCCGAGCCCGCAGGAGCGGACGGCTTTCGCAGTTTCCAGGTACCGGGCGATGGCGATTTCCGGGTCCATCGGGTATTCGGCAGCGTAGTCGAACGTATACAGTTCCACACGGTCGGCGCCGCAAGCCGCGGCTCCTTCGGCCATGAACGGGTCCGGGTCGATGAAGATGGATGTCCGGATGCCCCTCGCCTTGAATTCCTGGCACACCTCGGTCAGGAAGCCCTTGTTTTTCAGGGTGTCCCAGCCGACATTGGATGTGATGGCGTCGTACGCGTCGGGGACCAGGGTCACCTGGTCGGGCACGACTTCGTCCACCAGGTCGATGAACCGGGGGATGGGATTGCCTTCGATGTTGAATTCGGTCTTCACCAGGGGCCGGATGGCCCGGACGTCCGCGTAGCGGATGTGGCGCTCATCGGGCCTGGGATGGACGGTGATGCCCTCGGCGCCGAACCGCTCGCAGTCGAGGGCGGCCTTCGTCACGTCGGGAACATTTCCTCCGCGGGCGTTGCGGAGGGTGGCTATCTTATTGATGTTAACACTCAGTCGGGTCATATTTCAGCATGTTTTCGCGACAAAAATAGTGATTTTTATAATTTAAAGTGTTATTTTTGGCGGCTGATTTGATAGTGACGAATGAAAATAGGTTATTTCATCCTGAAAGATGAACTGCGGGACAACCCGCACATGTGCTCGCTCCTGGCGGAGCTGCAGGCAGCTTCCTATGAAGTATATGAGATCCGGAACAAGAATGATGTCCGTCCGGATACCGACCTGGTCCTGTCCATGGGGGGTGACGGCACGTTCCTGTCCGCAGCACACGTGGTGTCCGACATCGGCCTTCCCATCCTGGGCGTCAATTTCGGCCGCATCGGCTTCCTGTGCGAGAACCGTCCCGAGGCGGTCCTCAAGGCCTTGATGGAAGGGGACTTCAGCATCGAGTACCGGACAGTCCTCAATGCGACGCTCAAGGGACCGGCCGCCCGCAAGACCATCGGCATGCTGCCCTATTCGGTCAACGAGGTGGCCATCCACCGCAAAGGCCCCGCCGTCCTCGGAATCAGGGTCTCCGTCAATGGCGAAACCCTCCCCACCTACTGGGCCGACGGCCTGATCGTCTCCACCTGCTCGGGTTCCACCGCCTATTCCCTCAGCGCGGGCGGCCCCATCTGCCTGCCGGACACGAAGGTGCTGATCATCACTCCGGTTGCACCGCATAACCTGAACGTCCGTCCGCTCGTCCTCCCCGAAACGGCCAAGGTGGACATCTCCTTCGAAAGCCGTGATGGCAAGGCCATCATGAGCACCGACAACCGGACGGTCGAAATCGACCAGGACTGGACCATCCATGTCGAGATGGCACAGTTTTCGCTTAAGCGTATCCGGCTCGCCGAGTCCGGTTTCGTCCGGGCGCTTACTTCCAGGCTGTTCTGGGGCGAGGATATTCGAAACAACGGATAAGGAATGAACAACGTACCGCAGCACGTCTCGATCATCATGGACGGCAACGGCCGCTGGGCGAAGGCCCGGGGCCGTGAACGTGTTTATGGCCACCTGGAAGGGGTGGAAAGCGTCCGCGCCGTCACGGAGGCTGCGGTCGAAGCCGGCGTCAGATACCTTTCCCTCTACGCCTTTTCCGAGGAGAACTGGAATCGCCCCCAGGCCGAGGTGGACCGGCTGATGGAACTGATGATGGAAGCCATCCGCAACGAGGTGAAAACCTTGATGGACAATGGTGTCCGTTTCGTCGTGCTGGGCAACCGCGCCCGGCTGTCGGCCACCCTGAACAAGGCGATTGACGACCTGATGGAGAAGACTTCCGCCTGCGGCCGGATGACGCTCATCGTTTTCCTCAGCTACAGTGGTCAGTGGGACATCCTGCAGGCCATGAAGAAAGCGGCTGCGGAAAGGGGGAGTGAAGGCGTCCGGGACATGACGGCGGAGGA
>ODAI012579820.1_pt1 | contig 11328 bp, 10 predicted proteins | sample 1539321 | NCBI WGS metagenome assembly ODAI01 (sample SAMN02144231, study PRJEB22623) | gut metagenome | biome: sheep rumen | host: Ovis aries | place: New Zealand
TCTGAGTTCGGAGAAGCTATGGGGAAGATACGAAGAAACAAGCCGATAGTAAGTGGGAAGCAAGCCTGTACTACGGGGTAGATACGGGGTAGCAAGCCGCAAGGTACGTTCAAGATACGTTGTAGATACGTTCAAGGTACGTTGTAGCTACGAGGGAGCTACGGGGTAGGAACGGAGTAGCTACGGGGAAGGTTCGGGGAAGGTTCGGACAATTCTAAGTTAAAAATTGAGAATTGAAAGCTGAAAATTTTAAAATGAAGGTGGATTTTTTTGAATTAGGGTCTATATGGAATTTAAAATGAGGGGGTGAAAGTTGAAAAATCTTTTTAATTGAAACGAAGAAATAGATTACAAACGAAGAGCACTTGCACACTTTCCGAACTCGCAAGCATCATTATAAATCCGAACAAACATAAAAAAATCAAGCTATAAATATTTCATAACAAAAAAAGCAGCTCTACCATATTGCTGGCAGAACTGCTCGAAAATATTATTGTTTGTACATCATTTAGGCATTGTAAAATGCTTGGGGATTCCCGTGCTTGTCCTCGTTCTTTACAGACGGACTGATTGTCCAGTTGTCGTCGTCGGAACTTTCGAGGATTGAGCAACGCTCTATCACCTCTTTTACCGCCATTTCTGGCTTAACATACATTTGTTTCATAATCCGATTTTTAGTATAAAACATTATTGGCTAAAACAAACTATGCAACTGCATTTAATGCCGCTGCATAGTTCTGTATTTTTACTTACGCTTGAAACACCAGATGTTACATGGAGTTGTATACCAACTTACTTCGCGCTTTCCATCTGTAGTATGAGTTAATCTAAATTCTTCCCCATCAAGAACCAAAATAGAATAATCACGAATATTTGCAGGACGTTCATAAGACTGGCCATGATTATGCAAGAAAAATGCTAAAGGGAAAGAAACACCACCCTTATATGTCCAAATACCATTATCTACTATATGACCTCCAGCTTCGGTATAATAATGCTCATTAAAATTAATCTCAAACTCACCATAGTTTTTATAATAATCATCCATTCGAGCACCATTTCTTATCAAATATTCAGAATACCATGCAGCAGTCAATGTTGTATGTTTATAATTCTCATTGATTTTAGCTCCAAGATTTTCGTATTCTAAATTAAAATTTGCATCATTATACTTAAATTCTTCAGATTTTCCATCTCTATAATTTGAATAATCTGCCCAAAAATTCGCAGACGCCAATGGAGGAACTGCACCATACTCAAGTCCCTGACATCCAACAGGAACAAATGGACACTGCATGAAATTCCTAAAATTTGCATCGCCTTTTATTCCCGGCAATGCCCAGTCTACAGAATTTTTGTTCGAAATCAATGGAGTTTCATGATTTCCTTTCTTTGCAAGATGTGCATAAAATACATCCCAAGAGTTCAACCATTCCTTTCTTGGCCACAAGCTCAAACCAGATGCTATAGCATGAGTCTTTCTAGCAAACCATTCCTGATTGTTTTTGTCTTCTACATTAGAAAGAATTGCATGCATTGGAGTATCTGGCATTGGAGTAATTGCATCATCGCCCTCATACTGATACCCAAACACAGGATAACTTGTATATCTTATGATAGAACCCTTAATTACATCTCCCTCCTTACGAGTCTCTATATACATTCCATCGAAAGATGTATCATATACACCAAGGTAATTATTATGTTCTCTATAATGTCCAAGCGTAGCCTCTCTAACGGCATTTCTGTCAGCAGAACCAGTTGAATAATAAGCAGGATAAAGACTATTCAACGTAGAAAGACCCTGGTAAGCCCATTTCTGTTCCTTTGGATTGTAAACAGGATTGATAAAGAACTCACCGTTAAGCAAGAACTCCTTACTTTCTACAGGACGAGTAAAGTCGGCACTTGAACATTTACCTGCTTCCAAATTGAAACCTGTTGCCTTTGTAATCTCGATAGGATAAGCAAAAGACATAACTCTTTCATTTTGATCATCAGCTCTATTCAACATTGATACTACACACTGAAGATGCTGTCCCTTAGGTATAGTAGTTGGAGGAACTGCAAAGTAAACATAGAAAGTCTCATCGGTTGTAGAAAGGTCTACATCCCAATAATCCTTTGTTATATTGCCGTTTTTATCCTTCTCGTTAAGCATAACAGTCATGTAAGATGTCTGGTGACCAGTATTCTCCATTCCCGGATTTGTTACAACAGCATAAGGCTGGAATGCAACATCCTTAATCTCGCCGCCATCTTTTGGAGCGAGGTCAACATATACCAAAGAATCGAAATAGCACTTCTCTGTAATAAGCGAAACCTTGTAAGGCTTCCAATCCTTACCAGCAGGCTTGCCACTTGAATCTCTGATCTTGAACTTAGCCAAGATATAAGACGAAAGCGAGTTAAGTCTCATACTTGGAAGGTTCTTACCCATATCCTCGAAATAATATGCTGATCCGTAGCGAAAATCTACAGAACGTCCACTTCTTGTCTTAAATTCAGGTATTGCATTTGCGCCCTGCACCTGATTGCGGAAGCTGCAATAAATGCGGCTTGCTGTGTTTGTCTTCTCTTCAGAAGCCTCAACGGTAGAACCGTTCTCGTACTCGGTAACCAGCTGTCCGTTCTCAACCTTCGGAACAACGATGTTAGACTCGGCAGTATAGAAAGCGTAGATACGGTCGCCATCCTTAGGAGCATTACCAGTACACTTAAACGAGCCAGAGAACTCGCCCTGCTTTGAGTTAGCACCACCCGTAAGGTCGAACAATGCACCAATATTCTCTCCACCAACAAATACAGAAAGCTGGTCGTTTTCAGCCCAGTTTACGACAATTTTTGATGGATTTTCACTATTTGCATCGTAGACAAAACGAGTTTCAGGTTCTGTTATATTTATTTTGTATACACCTTCAGCATCAGTTTGGCTGCCGGCGGGCAACACGTCATCAGTACATGAAATTGCGGCTGAGAGTATCACCCCCAACCCGAATACTTTTAAATACCTATTCATAATACCTGGTTTTATTAAAGATTCATTAAAATACGACATAAAAATAGTGATAACTATGGTGTTACTGGTAACCTTCATCAGGAGTTGTCATGGTAGTGATATTCTCGTTTCTTCTTTTCTTGGCGAGATGATCACCTTCATCGATATCTTCCATACTTACATCAAGAAAATAAGCATCAGTAATTAGAGCAACCTCGGCAGACACGGGTTTAACATATCTGTTGCGAGTTTCCTTACCTGATGCACCAGCAAGTTGCGACACATTTGAATTTACGAAGTTTTCCCCCATCATTGTTGTTTATTAACAGAATATACTTATTATAAATATTCCTCACGCCCCTTTTAATTTTGCTTGTTTTAGGGGCGCATTTCCAGTGTTTCCAGTGACTTGTCAAGGCACACTACACGGTATTAACCATGATTTTATGCCATTCGGCTGCAAAATAACAAAAAAAATAAATACGCTACAAAACATTTATTCTAAAAAAATGCTAAAAAAACAAAATATCATAACTTTAAAACAAAAATCAAACTAAAAAATGCCAAAATTTTTCGGATTGGAAACATCATTTCAGACAGTTTTTTATACAAATCGCACATCTTGCCGCTACGACAAGATATTTCGCAAGCGGACAAACAAAAAAACGGCTGGAAATGAAAGAGTTCACTATCCAGCCGAGTTTTTTTGTTAATCAAATATATCCAAAAGTTCTTTTAGTTGTTTTCTGGACGAAGTTTGCGAACTGTAACGGCAGTTTGCCACATCTCGCTCTCGCGAAGTGCCTTCAACTCCTTCTCCAAGCCCTCACGATAGTCAGGCTTTGAGTTAGCGTCGATTGAGATCTGTGCCTCGTTACCAGACTTAACAGACTCGTAAAGTTTCTGAACTACAGGCTTGCAAGCATCGTGGAATGGGCCCATCCAGTCGAGAGCACCACGCTGTGCAGTTGTTGAGCAGTTTGCGTACATCCAGTCCATACCGTTCTTTGCGAACAATGGCATAAGCGACTGAGTAAGCTCCTCAACTGTCTCGTTGAATGCCTCAGATGGAGTGTGACCGTTCTCACGGAGAACCTCGTACTGAGCAAGGAGGAGACCCTGAATAGCACCCATGAGTGAGCCACGCTCACCTGTGAGGTCAGAAGTAGCCTCGCGCTGGAATGTAGTCTCGAACAAGTAACCTGAACCGATACCGATACCGAGAGCAAGTGTACGATCGAGAGCACGACCAGTAGCATCGTTGTAAACTGCGTATGAAGAGTTCAGACCGCGGCCCTCGAGGAACATAGTACGGAGTGATGTACCTGAACCCTTAGGAGCAACCATGATAACGTCGATATCCTTAGAAGGAACGCAACCTGTGCGGTCAGACCATGTGATAGCGAAACCATGTGAGAAATAAAGAGCCTTACCAGGAGTGAGGTACTTCTGGAGAGTTGGCCATACAGACATTACTGCAGCATCAGAAAGAAGACACATAACGATAGTACCCTTATCAGCAGCCTCCTCAATAGAGAAGAGGGTCTCGCCTGGTACCCAACCGTCATTCTTAGCCTTCTCGAAGGTCTTGCCCTGACGCTGACCAACGATTACATTGAAACCATTGTCGCGAAGGTTACAAGCCTGTCCAGGACCCTGAACGCCATAACCGATAACAGCAATAGTCTCATCCTTGAGAATCTCACGGGCCTTCTCAAGTGGGAATTCCTCACGTGTCATTACCTCTTCGATAACGCCACCAAAATTCATTTTTGCCATTGTTAATACTAAATTTTATAAAAAATATTGTTATATAATAACTTATTCTTTCTTTATTTCGAAAGTCAAAGGACCAAGACATCCGACCTTTGACTTTTGCCCTTAGACTTTTGACTTTATTCCCACTGCAAAGATACTAAATATTTCTGAACAATGCAAGAAAACACGCATATATTATACGTTTTGCAATAATTTGTCACGTATGCCGCGTTTTATCTTTCACATTGAAAGTATTTAGCCTTTTCGAAACTCCATCTTTAACCTGCTAAGCTCCACTTCCTCGTTTTCCTCAGGTCGGGTTATACGGAAGTAATGATTCTGTTCATCTTCCTCGAGATGATAGATTCTGAGAGTTTCGTTCCAATGTCCTTCCGCCACATACGCAATCTCGACTCTCCTGATATCGTGAGTACGTAGGAAATCGAGAGGGAAGGTATTCATTACATGGTCGAGATAGCGAACGGAATTGAGATGTCCGTTAACATCAAGATCCGAATACTCCACCTTGAACTCCGTGTATTCTGTCATCTCAGGAGTCTTCACACGAGAGACATCCTTTATAGGACATTCCTTCTCTGCATGAATGCAATCAACGATAGATCCATCATTGACCAAAAGGATGTTTTGAGGCTCACGGGTGACGGTGTCAATCATAGCCCAGATGCTCTTGGCATATCCATACACCTTCTTTCCGTCCTCAGAGAGTATCTCCCAGTTACGCTTGGTGAAATACTTCATAGCACTCTCCACCCACGTAGTAATCGTGATGTGGTCATGCTCACGTGGCATATCCTCAAGCTCGATGGCAAGACGCGAGAGCACCCAGGTCTTGTTCATCGTATTGAGATACGACATACCGAAATGACGGCTTGTGGAATGTATGTCAGCAGCATTGAGCAGGTCGTTTCCGAGATGCCCAAGGCACAACTGATGCTTGAAGTCACAATGGAAGGCATCGGTGGCTATGTGAAGAGTCTCTGTCTTTTCCATTTGCTGCCTAAACTGCCATTTCCTCTTCCTTTCTCTGGGCGATATACTGATCAAGTCTCTCTATGCAAGACCTTGTGATAGCTATACGACCAGAGCGAACAAACTGGAGCACACAACCTAAATCATTGAGCTGATTGAAGTTATCAAGCACATCACTTGATATACCAGTCTTCTCCACAATGGTATAGGTTGGGTTCACCTCAACGATACGGGCATCATGACGACGAACGATTCGGCTGATCTCCTGATTGGCAAGTACCATAGGAGTAGAGAGTTTCAGAAGAGATGTCTCAAGGATGAATATCTCATCATCAGCAAAGCAGTTTGCCTGCAAAACGTCAATCTTCTTCTCTATCTGCTTTGTCAGCATCTCTGCCATTTCCTGCTTGCAATAACAAGTGATGGTATATTTATGTACACCAGGAGTAGAAGAAGAGCATACGTTGAGTGATTCTATATTGACCTGTCGGCGAGTGAATACGGCAGTAATCTGATTCAGAATACCGGCAAAGTTCTCTGAATAGATGATGAGGGTATATAGAGGAAGACCGTCATGATTGAGCTGAGCGCCCTCCCACGCAGGAGTAACAGGACGCGCAACGGCATTTCTCTTGAAAGTCTCATGCTGAGGAGTTCCATTGTTAAAATGCTTCTCAGCAGCCTTACGCTCACGGGCAAGATTCTTCTCGAAAGAGTTGCGATCTATGGCTGCAGCGGCACGTACAGCGGCATCGAAGAGGGCTGTTTCCTCTTCCTGCAGTTGCTCGTCGCACTTACCACAGGTATTGCAATCGCCACACTCGGCAGCTCCATAGCGGTTCTCCTCCGAGGGGGAGATATTTTGGTTTGCCTTATTATTTATATTATCGTTATTCATTATCGTTTATATCCTTGATTGGAAATTTGTATCTAAAACCTCCTTCCCTCGGGAAGGTCGGGATGGGATTCCTACTCTACCTCAAACAGCATCTCATCCACATTTCCTCCCGGAGGTGTCATAGGAAGCACGTTATCCTCTTCCTTAACAGCACATTGGAGAATGTATGGCCCCTTTGTATCGAGCATCTCGCGGATTGCGGCATCAAGGTCCTTACGGTCAATAACCGTCTTGCAAGGAATACCGTATGCCTCCGCAATCTTCTCGTAGTCAGGGTTCACCATTGGGGTGAATGAATAGCGCTTGTTGAAGAACATATACTGCCATTGGCGAACGTTGCCAAGGAAGTTATTGTTGAGCATTATCATCTTAACAGGGCATTGCTGCTCCATGATTGTTCCGAGTTCCTGAATGGTCATCTGGAAGCCTCCATCACCAGCAAACATACATACGGTTCTGTCAGGAGCACCAAAGGTAGCGCCGATAGCCGCAGGAATACCGAAGCCCATAGTACCGCAACCGCCAGAAGTAATGACAGAACGCTCCTTCGTGAACTTGAAGTAACGGCAACCGAACATCTGGTTCTGACCAACATCAGTTACAAGGACAGCCTCATTGTTTGCAGCCTCACTAACCTTACGGACAACCTCACCCATCAACAGAGGTCCTTCCTTTGGATTAAGAGCAGCATCAATAACAAGGTTATACTCCTTTTCTGCGTATGGTTTGAAGCCTTCAATCCATGTCTGATGCTTTGCAGGCTTTACATATTCAGAAACGCTTGCAAGAGTCTCCTTACAATCGCCAACAAGGGCAAGGTCAACCTTCACGTTCTTGTTTATCTCAGAAGGATCAATATCGAAGTGGATAATCTTTGCCTGCTTAGCGTAAGTCTTGAGATTACCTGTGATACGGTCGTCAAAACGCATACCAACGGCAATAAGCAGATCACACTGGTTAGTCATGAAGTTTGGAGCATAGTTTCCGTGCATTCCGAGCATACCCATGTTCAGAGGATGATCCGTTGGAGCAGCAGAAAGACCGAGAAGAGTCTGTCCGAATGGTATCTGTGCCTTCTCACAAAGCTCAAGAAGTTCCTTGTGAGCTCCACCAAGCTCTACCCCCTGTCCTACGAGCATGAATGGCTTTACAGAATCGTTAATCATCTGTGCAGCTTTCTTGATAGCTTCCTGACTTGGATGATGCAGAGGCTTGTATGAACGGATGAAATCAACGGTCTGAGGCTCGTACTCGAACTTGGCAGTCTGGGCATTCTTTGTAAAATCAAGGACAACAGGTCCCGGACGACCAGACTTTGCAATATAGAATGCACGAGCCACAGCCCAAGGAATATCCTCCGCACGACGAATCTGATAGTTCCACTTTGTTATTGGCTGAGTTACACCCACAACGTCAACCTCCTGAAAGGCATCTGTTCCAAGCATAGCAGCTCCTACCTGACCGCAGATGACGACAATAGGAGTAGAGTCAATCATAGCATCAGCCACACCGGTAATGGTATTCATAGCACCAGGACCGGAAGTTACTATACAGCATCCAACCTTTCCGCTTACACGAGCATAGCCCTGAGCCGCATGAACAGCCGCCTGCTCATGACGAACGAGTATATGATTAAGAGTTTCCTTATGGTCATACAGAGCATCGAAAGTCGGCATAATAGCACCACCCGGATATCCGAACAGCGTCTCTACGCCCTCATGCTCCAATGATTGCATCAGTGCCTCAGCACCAGTAATGAGGCCCCCCTTCGTCTCCCCCGAGGGGGAGAGGTTTGAGTTACCTTTTACGCTATTATCTATATTGCTCATATTTGATTTTTTCTAAAACGGCTTCTATATTATATAGTATTTCCTCATTTGTGAAACGAATCACCTTATAACCTTGCTTTTCCAGCCATTCAGTTCTTTCTTCATCACTGATTTGCTGTTCTGGCAAAGAATGATAACCACCATCGATTTCTATAATCAACTTAGGAGATACGCACGCAAAATCAGCAATAAACTGACCTATTATGTGTTGTTGTCTATATCTTACCCCCATCTGACTTGCACGAAGATATTTCCACATAAGAGATTCTGCTTCTGTAGGAAATTGTCTGTGCTTTGCAGCAAACGCTTTAAGCATCCCATACAATACGGGATCAGCAGTCTGATAAGGTCTGTTCATTTCACAATGTATCTAAAAGCCTCCTCCCCTCGGGGAGGTCGGGAGGGGGCCTTTTAATCTATAATCCTCACACCACCCTTATCGGCACTTGCCACACTCTTGGCGTATGCACGAAGAGCCTTGCTGACCACACGATTACGCTTCAATGGCTGCTGTGGACGTGCCTCAAGTTCCTCATCTGAGAGCTTCACGTTGATAGAGCGTGAAGGAATATCAATAACGATGATGTCGCCATCCTTGATCTTACCGATGTTGCCACCAGAAGCAGCCTCTGGAGAGATATGACCGATTGAAAGACCTGAAGTACCACCAGAGAAACGACCATCGGTAATAAGGGCACATTCCTTACCCATGTGCATAGACTTGATATATGATGTCGGGTAGAGCATCTCCTGCATACCAGGACCACCCTTAGGACCTTCGTGAGTGATTACAACGCAATCGCCCTTCTTAACCTTACCGCCAAGGATTCCCTCACAAGCATCCTCCTGTGAGTCGAATACAACAGCAGGACCTTCGAAGTGCCAAAGTTCAGGCGCAACACCTGCGGTCTTTACCACACAACCATCCTTAGCAATATTACCGAACAATACAGCCATACCGCCATCCTTCGTGTAAGCGTGCTCTATATCGCGGATACAACCATTAGCACGGTCGGTATCAAGACTCTCCCATTGAGCATCCTGTGAGCCCATAACATTAGAGAACTTACCACCAGGAGCTGAATGATAGATACGAGATGCCTCCGGATCAATATTCTCCTTGAGGATTGAATACTTCTCGATATCCTCACCAAGGGTAGCACCATTCACGCGCTTGCAAGAGAGGTCAAGGAGATTGCCCTTAGCCAACTCACCCATGATACCGAGAATACCACCTGCGCGGTTCTCCTCCTGAATTGAATATTTCTGCCAGTTAGGAGCAAGTTTGCAAAGGAATGGCACCTTACGAGAGAGTGCATCGATATCAGGCATTGTGAAATCAACCTCTGCCTCCTGAGCAACAGCAAGGAGATGGAGTACGGTATTTGTAGAAGCACCCATAGCTATGTCAAGAGTCATAGCGTTAAGGAATGCCTGACGTGTAGCTATTGAACGTGGGAGAACAGAGTCATCACCATCCTCATAGTATGCAAATGCGTTCTTCACAATCTGCTTTGCAGCATCCTTGAAGAGCTGAATACGGTTCTTGTGAGTTGCAAGGATAGAGCCGTTGCCCGGAAGTGAGAGACCGAGAGCCTCTGTGAGTGAGTTCATAGAGTTGGCTGTGAACATACCAGAGCAAGCGCCACAACCAGGACAAGCCATTTGCTCAACCTCAGCAAGTTCCTCATCGCTTACGGTTGGGTCGCCACCTTTAATCATAGCTGTGATAAGGTCGGCATTCTCTCCCTTGTACTTGTGTGACTCCATAGGACCACCAGAAACGAATACTGTTGGGATGTTAAGGCGCATAGAAGCCATAAGCATACCAGGAGTAACCTTGTCGCAGTTAGAGATACAGATCATAGCGTCAGCCTTGTGAGCATTAATCATATACTCTACAGAGTCAGCAATAACATCACGAGAAGGCAATGAATAGAGCATGCCGTCGTGGCCCATTGCAATACCGTCATCCACAGCAATAGTATTGAACTCTGCAGCATAGCATCCCATAGCCTCAATTTCCTTCTTCACAATCTGACCAATCTCGTGGAGGTGTGTGTGACCAGGAACGAACTGTGTGAATGAATTTACGATTGCAATGATTGGCTTTCCAAACTGCTCACGCTTCATACCATTGGCAACCCATAGGGCACGGGCGCCAGCCATACGTCTGCCTTCTGTGCAGACGCTACTTCTCAACTGATGTTTCATATTGTTGTTTTTGTATATTTACTTAAAGATAATCGAGAAAAATCCCAAATTGGCTACAAAATTACTTATTTTTTGACTAAAAACCAACGATTTACTTATATTTTTTGTTAAATTCGAGGAAATTCCTTACTTTTTGTCAATCAAACAGAGGGAAATGCTTATAATCCTAAACTTATCGTAAGTTCAATGAATTCTACATAACGAATATACAGCAGTAAACTAATAATTTTTAAGAAACATCAAAGACATAGCCATCATTAGGGAGGTTCACAAAAATCATTAATTGTAGATATAGATAAATCAAGAACAGCAAGTGCGACACCCTAACATAACTGGTATCGTACTTGCAGTCCCTCGTAAAATCATCCTTCCACAGGTCGCTTTCTAAGATCCTTGATCCTTGAACGATATCCCTTGTTGATTACATTCTTGTTCTTATTCAAGTTCAATGGAGGATTGTATGTTGCTATCAATTCCGTCTCTTCTGTTTCACAATTGGAATTTGGGACAAAAAGAACGAGTAAATTCTTCTCCATCCATTGAGTTATCGCTTGTTCATCTTTATCAAGATACTTTGTTTTAGGCTTTCTATCAGGATTTGGGTTCTTGTCCCTATTAATGAAAGGATACCCCCATAAACA
>ODAI011371352.1_pt1 | contig 11327 bp, 9 predicted proteins | sample 1539321 | NCBI WGS metagenome assembly ODAI01 (sample SAMN02144231, study PRJEB22623) | gut metagenome | biome: sheep rumen | host: Ovis aries | place: New Zealand
GAAACCTAACTACTTCTTTATTCCTCCCAAATTTGCTTTCAGCCTAAAACTGAACATCCTCGATTTTCCCCGTCTTGCCTTTTATTTACGGTCATTCTGCGTTAATTCTCCAAATTCTGTCTTTTTTTACAGACTTTTTCCGTAACTTTTCCTTCGGAGAAGTTACTTGCATTCGGAAAAGTGCAAAGACTCCGAGCTTGCTCGCCTGAACACCGATAAAAAAAAGAAAATAAGTGAAGAAAATTTGCCTTTTCTCTCATTTTTCCGTAACTTTGCATACTTAACAGCATAACAACAAAAAAAAATATAGAATGGAAAAGACATTAGTATTGCTAAAACCAAGTTGTGTTCAGCGTCAGCTGATTGGAGAAGTAGTTAACCGTTTCGAGCGTCGCGGTCTGCGCATCGCTGGCATGAAGATGATGCAGCTCAGCGATGACATCCTGCGCGAGCATTATGCTCACTTGGCAGACAAGCCATTCTTCCCTACCCTTGCCGCATCTATGCAGGCATCGCCTGTGATAGCTCTTGCACTTGAGGGTATCGATGCCGTTCAGGTGGTTCGCGCTATGACGGGGGCAACTAACGGTAGGGCTGCTGCACCAGGAACCATACGTGGCGACTATTCCATGAGCAACCAACAGAACATAGTACATGCTTCCGACTCGCCAGAGAATGCTCTGATAGAGCTTGCCCGCTTCTTCCGCCCTGAAGAGATCTTCGAGTATGAGAGTGGTGCCAAGGCATACATCTATGGTGCAGATGAGTGCAAGTAATGGTCTGAATTTATTTTGACAATGAAATCTGCGGCAAAGGAAATCACTGCCTATATGGAGTCGTTGCATAATGAGGAGCAACGACAGATCCTGATGCGCTTCTTCAAGACAGCACCAGGAGAGTATGGCTATGGTGATGAGTTTCTTGGCATCAAAGTGCCGCAGACACGCAAGGTGGTAGGACTGGTGGCAAGGGATTTCCCCTTGAGCGAGGTGCCAGCCTTGCTCACGAGCCGATGGCACGAGGTCAGGCTATGCGGTCTGCTCATCCTCGTCAGTCAGTTTGAGCGTTCTGCCACCAAGCGATTACTTGAAGATGCCGATGCCATACGTCGTCGCGACGAAATACTGACTCTCTATCTGAAGTATGCCGAACGAGCCAACAACTGGGACCTTGTAGACCTTTCCGCACCAAAGATTCTTGGCCGTTGGCTGTTGCTGCCTTCGGCTCTTGGCGACAGGCTGCACAAGCAGCAGGTACTTGACCGACTGGCTGCCAGCACCTGCCTATGGGAACAGCGTATGAGCATCGTCTGTACGTGGACGACCTCACGGCAAGGCGACCCCTCATGGTGTCTTCGCTATGCGGAACGACATCTACACCACCCTCATGACCTTATGCACAAAGCCGTGGGATGGATGCTCCGCGAGATGGGCAAGCAAGTATCAATGGACCTGCTCCGTGACTTCCTACGCCAGCATGTCCGCGAGATGCCTCGCACCATGTTGAGATATGCCATTGAGAGGATGGACGAGAAAGAACGGAAGTACTGGATGGACTGCTGAATAAAAAACTATAAACAGGATGGATATGAATGACAAGATAGTTTTTACAGATAAAGACAAGGAAGAACTGAGGCAACTGGGCAAACAGCTGGAGGAAGCCCTGGGCAACGACCTGTCTGATCAGGACAAGGCACTGGTGAGGGACTGGCTGATAAAGGCTGAGAAGGACGAGCTGTATATGGATGGCATCTTCGGTCTGAACCCTATGCTGCTGAGTTTCCAGACGGCGGTGATAGCCGTGACGGAGATAGGACTGAAGCGTGACGGCGTGATAGCTATATTATTATATAATAATGTATTGAGCGGCATCACCACTCCTGAGGATGTGAGGAAGGAATGTGGCGAAGGTGTTGCAGCCATCATCAACGGACTGGTGCGCATACAGGACCTGTATAAGAAGAATCCTGTGATAGAGACGGAGAACTTCCGTAACCTGCTGCTGTCATTTGCCGAGGACATGAGGGTGATACTCATCATGATAGCCGACCGTCTGAACCTGATGAGGCAGATAAGGGATGTGCCAGACGGTGAGGCTAAGCGCAGAGTGTCTGAGGAGGCGAGCTACCTGTATGCTCCACTTGCCCACAAGCTGGGACTATACAAGCTGAAAAGCGAACTCGAGGACTTGTCGCTGAAATATCTGGAGCACGACGCCTACTACATGATAAAAGAGAAGCTGAATGCCACAAAGCGCTCGCGCGACGCATACATAGAGAAGTTCATCGGTCCTATCGACAAAAAACTCAAGGAGGCGGGACTTCACTTCCACATGAAGGGGCGCACCAAGAGCATCCACTCCATCTGGCAGAAGATGAAGAAACAGAAGTGTGGCTTTGAGGGCATTTACGACCTCTTTGCCATACGCATTATCATAGAGAGCGAAGAAACGAAGGAACGAGGGAGCGAGGGAGCGAATATCCAGCGAGAAAAGATGCTGTGCTGGCAGGCTTTCTCGATCATCACCGACATGTATCAGCCCAATCCTAAACGACTGCGCGACTGGCTGTCGGTACCTAAGTCTAACGGATATGAGAGTCTGCACATCACCGTATTGGGACCAGAGAACAAATGGGTGGAGGTACAGATAAGAACAGAGCGCATGGACGAGATAGCCGAGCACGGACTGGCTGCCCACTGGAGATACAAAGGGATAAAGAGTGCCGGTGGCATGGACGAATGGCTGGCAAATATCAGGAGTGCGCTCGAAGCAGGCAATGGTCTTGAGGTGATGGATCAGTTCAAACGCGACCTGTACGAAGACGAGGTGTTCGTATTCACGCCGAAAGGTGACCTGATAAAGTTTCCGAAGGGCGCTACCATCCTCGACTTCGCCTACCACATACACTCGAAGATAGGCAACACATGTGTGGGAGGTAAGGTGAACGGCAAGAACACATCGTTCAGACAACAACTACAAAGTGGCGACACCGTAGAGATACTGACCTCGAGCAACCAGACCCCTAAGCGTGAATGGCTGAACATAGTGAAGAGCTCGAGGGCAAAAGCTAAAATCAGGCTGGCACTAAAGGAGACACAAGTGCGCGAGGGACGATATGCCAAAGAGATGTTGGAGCGTCGCTTCAAAAACAAAAAGATAGAGATCGAAGAGAGCATCATGATGCACCTCATCAAGAAGCTGGGATTCAAGGAGGTAAGCGATTTCTACAAGCAGGTGTTTGAAGAGAAACTGGACGTAAACTACATCATCGAGCGGTACCTTGAGGTGCGCGACCACGACCAGAACCTCAATGCTCCGAAACAGGCACAGAGCGCTCAGGAGTTTGAGTTTGAGAGTCCTGAAGCCCAGATATCACGCAATGACGACGTGCTGGTGATAGACCAGAACCTGAAAGGACTCGACTTCACACTGGCACAATGCTGTCATCCTATCTACGGTGACGATGTGTTTGGATTTGTAACGGTGAATGGTGGCATCAAGATTCATCGCAACGACTGTCCTAACGCTCCCGAGCTGCGCAAACGCTTTGGCTACAGAATAGTGAAAGCTCGATGGAGCGGCAAGGGAACAAGTATGTATGCCATAACCTTAAGGGTGATTGGCAATGACGACATCGGCATAGTAAGCAACATCACAAACATCATATCCAAAGAGGAACGCATCGTCATGCGCTCGATAAACATCGACTCTCACGACGGTCTCTTCTCTGGCAACATCACAGTACAAATCGACGACACCTCACGACTGGAATCGCTGATCAAGAAGATAAGGACAGTGAAGGGAGTGAAAGCTGTATCGAGGGTGTGATTAACGGAGTTTCGAATTAACGGAATCTCGGATTATCGACATAACGATATAACGACACAACGATATAACGACATAACGATATAACGACACAACGACAAGAAAAAAGAATAGCGGCGAAGTTCTTCGCCGCTATTCTTTTGATTATCTCTTAGTCAAGATTCAAGCTCTTCTTGATAGCTGCAATCTTCTCTTCTGCAGCCTTCATGCAGCGCTCGTAGCATCCTGCGCACTTGAACGTAGGATCCTTGACCTCAGTATAGAACTTAATCTTTGGTTCTGTTCCTGAAGGACGGACGCTCACCTTAGTACCATCCTCGCAGAACCACTGGAGAACGTTGCTTGTTGTAGGCATGTTGAGTTTCTCTACTGTGCCGTCAGCATGCTTTGTCTCGAGAGTCTGATAGTCTTTCCACGTAACGACCTTAGCTCCACCAAGCTCCTGTGGCGGGTTGTTACGGAAGTCAGCCATCATCTGCTTGATCTCGTCGGCACCAGACTTACCTGGCTTAACGACATTGATAGTCACCTCACGAGAGAATCCATACTCGGCATAGATATCCATCAACAGGTCATAGAGAGTACGACCATTGTCCTTTGCCCATGCTGCAATCTCGCAAATCAGACAGATAGACGCAGGGGAGTCCTTATCCCTAACCTTATCGAATGGCAGGAAGCCGAAGCTCTCCTCACCACCACCGATATACTTCTGCTTACCCTCAGAGATACGAATCTCGTTGGCAATCCACTTGAATCCTGTATAACAGTCGCGCAGCTCTACATTGTTTTTCTTGGCAATCTCTGCGATAACCTCTGTTGTAACGATAGTCTTTACAAGGAACTCATTACCCTTGAGCTGTCCAAGTTTCTTCTTGTTGGCGATGATATACCAGCAGAACATCATACATGTCTGGTTGCCGTTGAGTATCTCCCATTCGCCCTTATTGTTACGGCAGACGATAGCCAGACGGTCAGCATCCGGGTCGGAAGCAATGACGAGGTCGGCATTCAACTTCGTTCCGAGCTTCATACCAAGGGTCATAGCCTCAGCATTCTCCGGGTTAGGGCTGACAACGGTCGGGAAGTTGCCATCGATGACCATCTGCTCAGGTACTACATGTATGTTTTGGAATCCCCATGAACGCAAAGCCTCAGGGATGATGACACGTCCTGTACCATGCATTGGAGAATAGACGATGTTGAGATCTTTCTGACGAAGGATGACATCCTGGTCGACCATTGCCTCCTTGACAGCCTGCAGGTAATCCCAGTCCATCTCACCACCGATAATCTCGATCAGGTCTTTGTTGCCCTCGAACTTCACATCATCGATAGTCACCTTGTTCACCTCGTCGATGATACCCACATCATGCGGAGCCAGCACCTGTGCGCCGTCCTCCCAGTATGCCTTGTATCCATTATACTCCTTAGGATTGTGCGAAGCGGTAACATTGACACCAGCCTGACATCCGAGCTGGCGGATGGCAAACGATATCTCTGGTGTAGGACGGAGACTCTCGAAGAGATATACCTTTATACCATTGGCAGAGAAGATATCGGCTACGGTCTCAGCAAACATACGTCCGTTGTTACGGCAGTCGTGACCTACTACTACAGCCAAGTCATTACGACCAGGGAACGCCTTGTTGATGTAGTTGGCAAAGCCCTGTGTAGCCATACCCACGATATACTTATTCATACGATTGGTACCAGCACCCATGATGCCACGCAATCCTCCCGTACCAAACTCCAGGTCACGGTAGAAGGCATCAATCAGTTCGGTCTTGTCATCGTTATCCAACATTGCCTGTACCGCACTACGTGTCTCTTCGTCGAAAGCAGGAGACAACCACTGCCTTGCTCTTTCCTCGCACTGAGCAATTAAAGCTGCATTGTTTTCCATATTCTATAGATAAATTAGATTGTTGTTTTAGTTATTTCTGCAAAGATAGCACAAAAAACGAAAACATCGAAATGTTTATTATGTAAAAATTGTAAAATGGCAAAAAATAGCGCTTATACATTATTTATTGCTTAGATTTTTCATTACCTTTGCACCGATTTTGTAATAACGAAGGTAAAATAACAACCAATATGAACAAGATTATCAGAAAAGAGCAGTTCTCCGAGAAGGTATTTCTCCTGGAGATTGAAGCGCCGTTGATTGCAAAGAGCCGCAAGGCTGGTAACTTCGTCATTGTACGTGTAGGAAAGAAGGGTGAGCGTATGCCGCTGACCATCGCCGACGCAGACATCCAAAAAGGTACAATCACCCTGGTTGTGCAGAAAGTAGGACTGTCAAGTATTAAGCTGTGCGAGCTCAATGAGGGCGACTATGTCACTGATGTTGTAGGACCGTTGGGCAATCCCACTCACATCGAGAACTTCGGCACCGTGGTATGTGCCGGTGGCGGTGTCGGTGTGGCACCAATGCTCCCAATAATCCAGGCTCTGAAGGCAGCGGGCAACCGCGTGTTGTCTGTCCTGGCTGGTCGTTCCAAGGACTTGATTATATTGGAAGATAAAGTACGCGAGTCGTCTGACGAGGTCATCATCATGACCGATGACGGCTCTTATGGTGAGAAGGGTGTTGTGACTGTAGGTATCGAGAAGTTTATAGAACAGGAAGGACATGTTGACAAAATCTTTGCCATCGGTCCTCCAATCATGATGAAGTTCTCTAATCTCACAGCTCAGAAGCACAACATCCCTTGCGAGGTGTCACTAAATACCATCATGGTCGATGGTACAGGTATGTGTGGTGCTTGTCGCCTCACCATCGGTGGCAAGACTAAGTTCGTATGTATTGACGGTCCTGAGTTTGACGGAGCGCTCGTAGATTGGGACGAGATGTTCAAGCGCATGGGCACCTTCAAACGTGCTGAGCAGGAGGAGCTGGAGCACTTTGAGGAGCACATGGAGAAAGACTTGAGCACTCAGGACAAGCAGACCACTCAGACCACTCAGAATACTCAGAACAACCAGAGCCAGGCTGATGCTTCCATAGAGGAGCTTACCGACCGCAACTCGGAGTGGCGCACAGAGCTTCGCAAATCGATGAAGCCAAAAGAGCGCACTGCTATCGAGCGCGTGAAGATGCCAGAGCTCGACCCCGTATACCGTGCGACAACTCGTACAGAAGAAGTGAATATCGGACTCACCCCAGAGATGGCTCTCGTAGAAGCCAAGCGTTGTCTCGACTGCGCCAAGCCGACATGTGTAGAGGGATGTCCTGTCAATATCAACATACCTTCGTTCATAAAGAACATCGAGCGCGGTGAGTTCCTTGCCGCTGCCAAGGTGCTGAAGACCACCTCTGCCCTACCCGCTGTCTGTGGTCGTGTCTGTCCACAGGAGAAGCAGTGTGAGAGCCGATGCATCCACCTGAAGATGAATGAACCTGCTGTTGCTATCGGATATCTTGAGCGCTTCGCAGCTGACTATGAGCGTGAGAGCGGACAGATTGCACTTCCCGAGATTGCACCAGCCAATGGTATTAAGATTGCCGTTGTCGGCTCAGGACCTTCTGGTCTGTCATTTGCCGGCGACATGGTGAAGAAGGGCTATGATGTATACGTATTCGAGGCATTGCACGAGATTGGCGGTGTGCTGAAATATGGTATTCCTGAGTTCCGTCTGCCTAACAAGATCGTAGACGTGGAGATTGAGAACCTCGCCAAGATGGGCGTACACTTCCAGACTGACGTGATTGTAGGTAAGACTATCTCTATCGACGAACTGGAGGCTCAGGGATTCAAAGGCATCTTCGTAGGTTCGGGAGCAGGTTTGCCAAACTTCATGAACATCCCTGGAGAGAACTCTATTAATATAATGTCGTCTAACGAATATCTCACCCGTGTGAACCTCATGGATGCAGCCAACCCAACTACCGACACGCCAATGAACCTCGGAAAGAAAGTATTGGTAGTAGGTGGTGGTAACACAGCCATGGACTCTTGCAGAACGGCAAAACGTCTGGGCGCTGAGGTGACACTCGTATATCGCCGCTCTGAGGCTGAAATGCCTGCACGACTCGAAGAGGTGAAGCATGCCAAGGAAGAAGGCATCAACTTCCTTACCCTGCACAACCCTATAGAGTACAAGGCTGACGAGAACGGAGCCGTATGCAAGGCTATACTACAGGTGATGGAACTTGGAGAACCAGATGCCAGCGGTCGTCGCTCACCAGTACCTGTCGAGGGCAAGACCGTAGAACTGGACGTTGACCAGGTCGTTGTGGCTGTCGGCGTATCGCCTAACCCTCTCGTTCCGAAGTCAGTCAAGGGACTGGAGTTGGGACGCAAGAACACCATTGCAGTCAACGACGAGATGCAGTCGTCACGTCCTACAATCTTTGCAGGTGGTGACATCGTACGTGGAGGTGCTACCGTAATTCTCGCCATGGGCGATGGTCGTCGTGCCGCACTCAACATGGACAAACAATTACAGGAAACAAAATAATAATAATTAAATATAGTCACTATAGATACTATAGTCACTATAGACTCTATAGTCACTATAAAAAACTACAACTAAATATGAGCAAACAAACAGAGAAGATCAAAGAATTGATAGCAAAGCGCGAGCAAGCGCGTCTGGGCGGAGGCGAGAAAGCCATCGAGAAACAGCACCAGCGTGGTAAGTACACCGCTCGTGAGCGTATAGAAATGCTGGTAGACAAAGACTCATTCGAGGAGTACGACATGTTCAAACTGCATCGCTGCCACAACTTCGGCATGGAGAAGAAGCAGTTTCTTGGCGATGGTGTCGTAGTAGGCTCTGCTACTATCGACGGCAGACTGGTATATGTCAGCGCTCAGGATTTCACCGTAAACGGTGGTTCACTGTCTGAGACCATGAGCCAGAAGATTTGTAAGGTTATGGACATGGCTATGCAGAACGGTGCTCCTATGATATGTATCAACGACTCGGGTGGCGCACGTATCCAAGAAGGTATATGCTCACTTGCTGGCTATGGTGAGATCTTCGAGCGCAACATCTTGGCAAGCGGTGTCATCCCGCAGATTTCAGGTATCTTCGGTCCATGTGCCGGTGGAGCCGTATACTCCCCTGCCCTCACCGACTTTATCTTGATGATGGAGAACACCAGTTACATGTTCCTTACTGGTCCTGCCGTTGTGAAGACCGTTACAGGCGAGGATGTCGATGCTGAGCATCTCGGTGGCGCATCTGTTCACGCAAGCAAGAGTGGCGTGACTTCATTCACTGCCAAGACCGAAGAAGAGGCAATGGAGATGATCAAGACCCTGCTGAGCTATATACCAAGCAACAACATGGAGGAGGCACCACGTATTGAGTGTACCGACCCCATCGACCGCAAGGAAGACATACTTAACGAGATTATCCCTGACGACCCCAACAAGGCATACGATATGTATAAGGTGATCACTGCCCTCACCGACAACGGCGAATTCTTCGAAGTACAACCAAAGTTCGCAAAGAACATCATTGTAGGCTTCGCACGCTTTAATGGTCAGAGTGTAGGTATTGTTGCCAACCAGCCATCAGCATACGCTGGAGTTCTCGATGCCAACGCAAGCCGTAAGGGTGCACGCTTCGTACGTTTTTGCGACGCATTCAATATTCCTATCGTAAGTCTTGTTGACGTACCAGGCTTCCTGCCAGGTACCGGTCAGGAATACAATGCCGTCATCCTGCACGGAGCACAATTACTCTATGCATACGGAGAGGCTACTGTGCCAAAGATCACCATCACTCTGCGTAAGAGCTATGGCGGTAGCCACATCGTTATGGGATGCAAGCAGCTGCGTGCCGACCTCAACTTCGCATGGCCATCATCCGAGATTGCCGTTATGGGTGCCAGCGGTGCCGTAGCAGTGCTCTCTGCGCGCGAGGCTAAGGCAAAGAAGGAAGCTGGCGAAGACGTTAAGGCTTTCCTTGCCGAGAAGGAGCAGGAGTATACCGACCTCTTTGCTAATCCTTATCAAGCTGCACAATACGGATACATTGACGATGTCATTGAGCCACGCAACACTCGCTTCCGTATCTGTCGCGGACTCGCACAGCTTGCATGTAAGAAGCAGAGCTTGCCTGCAAAGAAGCACGGATGTATGCCGATGTAAATTGAGTTAGGAAGACTAGGAGGACTAGTACTACTAGAAAGACTAGAAAAGCTAGAAAGACTAGAAAGACTAGAAAGGCTAGAAAGACTAGAAAGACTAGAAAAGCTAGAAAGACTAGAAAGACTAGAAAGACTAGAAAGACTAGAAAAGCTAGAAAGACTAGAAAGGCTAGAAAGACTAGAAAGACTAGAAAGACTAGAAAAGACTAGAAAAGCTAGAAAGACTAGAAAGGCTAGGATGACTAGAAACAAAAGACCAACAACAATGAAACAAGACAAGAATATATTTGCAGCTATCGCCCTTGCTCTCCATGAGTTCAAAGGCAACAACGTGCACGAGAAGGAGCCTGGCATCATTACCATTAAGCCAAGGCACACTCTATGGAATGCAAAGTTTCAAGTGATGACACAAAAGCCCTAAAAGCATAAGGGTAAATGAGTAAAAAAGAAAAAAACAAAACAATGAAAGAATACAAATATACTATCGACGGAAAAGAATACAAGGTCGAGATTGGCGACATTATAGATAATGTAGCAGACGTGACCGTTAACGGTGAGGCTTTCAAGGTAGAGATGGAACCAGAAGCTGAGCCAGAGAAGAAGAAGGTGGTTCTTGGCAAACCGACAGAGAGCAGCAATGACAGTGAGTCAGCACCTGCAGCTAATGTCAACACAGCCAATGCTGTCAAGGCTCCACTGCCTGGCGTCATCACCTCTATTGAGGTTGAGGTAGGTCAGGAAGTTAAGGCTGGCGACACTGTGGTGGTACTTGAGGCTATGAAAATGGCAAACAACATCGAAGCCGAAAAAGATGGTAAGGTAACTGCCATCTGTGTAAAGCAGGGTGAGAGTGTCATGGAAGACGCACCACTGGTTGTTATTGAATAAAAGACAGCAACCATATAGTAAGACAAAAAAAGGACGGTTTCCCGTCCTTTTTTTATTTGTTGGGTACTATAGAGACTATTGTTACTATAGTTACTATAGATTTTTACAATCTGTTTCCCTCTTTGGGGAAGATCACCGACGGTGTAAAGGTTTTGGCTTCTTCAAAATCCATCAGGGCATACGATATGACGATGACGGTGTCGCCAGGAAGAACCTTACGTGCAGCAGCACCATTGAGGCATATACATCCACTACCTCTCTCTCCTTTTATAATATATGTCTCAAATCGCTCACCATTATCATTGTCAAGCACCTGCACCTTCTCGCCAGCAATAAGATTGGCAGCATCCATCAGATCCTCGTCGATGGTGATGCTTCCCATATAGTGTAGATTCGCTTCTGTGACAGTTGCACAATGAATCTTACTTTTCATTACTTCTATCTGCATATCTCGTTCTTATCTAAAAGTGATATGATCTATCAAACGAATCGGAGTCTTACCGCAATACAC
>ODAI011666270.1_pt1 | contig 11327 bp, 10 predicted proteins | sample 1539321 | NCBI WGS metagenome assembly ODAI01 (sample SAMN02144231, study PRJEB22623) | gut metagenome | biome: sheep rumen | host: Ovis aries | place: New Zealand
CAAGTCCGAACATTGCTCCGAAGAATACGAAAATCATTGCAAGGAAGAAGCTACGTCTGTCTGTAAGCTCCTTGTGATGATGAATGTGATAACCATGCATGTAACCTACTGCATAGATACCGATTAATGAACCTACCACACCGATGATAAGAATCATAACGAATGTAAGCCAGTCAAAGTGAAGGGCTGGAGATTCCTGAACCTTTGGTCCAAAAAGCTCAAGTGCTGCAACAAGTACTGTCTGTACGATTGCGAGCAGTGAAATAACCCCCTTCTTATACTTGAATGAAAGGTATGTGATAAGACACATTAAGAAGATATCGCCAACTAAGATAACATGATCAAATGCCTCTCTGTATGGCAAATCAAAATCTGTGGCCTGGCCGCCTGCCAAGTACCACTTAACAGCTGTAAAAACCGAAAGTGCAATAACGATTCCACAACCTAGATAGACGAAAAATGCTCTGCACTTAGAATTGTGAATAACTGCAGGCAAAATCGCCCAGAGAAATGGTAAACAGATTAAAGCTGTTACTAACATTTCCATTGTTATTTCCTCCTTTTTTCTTTAGCTCCCTATTTATATATTAATTCCCTAAGAGGGAAATTAGAGCCTTTTTTGTTCATTATTTCACATAGTATACTATACCACAAAATAGTCCTTTATGATTATCTTTATGCTCTTTTTTCAAAGATTTTTTTCCGATACAGAAAGAGATTGCACTAGGCAATCCCTTAAATATTATATACATGCTTTTATAAACATATCCGTTCGTTCCCGAAGGTCTATGAAGCTTCCGTCATCTAGTTTTACAAGAGGACTGGATAAGGCATTATCACTAACCATGGTAATGACTCCTCGACTATTATCCGAAAGTAAAACTCCCGTTCCAATGTAGGAATGAGCGATGTTTTTCAAGAACACCTGCAATATGTTTTGGTCATATTTTGCAGGCGGCTGTCTTTGGAACTGAGCTATTACCTCAAATGGGCAAATACCAGCTCTATAACACCTGTCTGCGGTCATTGCATCATACACATCTGTGATAGCTACAATCTTTGAAAACTGACCAATAAAATCCTTTGTAAGACCATATGGATATCCGCTTCCATCATTTCTTTCGTGATGTTGGAGAGCTGCTAGCTTTATTCTTCTATCAATCTTAGCATCACTTAGAAGATTGTACCCTAACAGTGGATGCTCTGCCATTCTGCCGTATTCATCCGGTGTAAGTGGCCCCTTTTTTGTAAGGATGTTATGAGGAATCAGAGATTTTCCAATGTCATGATACAGCCCGCACATTGTTAATACATCAAGTTCCTTTTTATCTTTAATACCCATCCACATTCCGCATACTCGCGAAATTATCGCCACATTTACTGAATGCTTATAGGTTGTGGTATCTATTTCTTGGATGTTAAGCATCATAGCCATGATGCCAAGTCCTGTTGAATGCTCTTCAAATACTGTGTGAATATCGTCTAATAAATCTTTATCGTTTAATCCTGCCTGCTTATGAACAAATGAATCTACTATTTCTTCTAAGCGGTCCGAGCATTTAACATAGGCCCTTTTGAATTCTGCGAACTCTTCACTGTTTAGGATTCTCCAGGATTGAGTTTCTCCTATAAATTCGTCAGGAGCCTCAAAATCGTACTTTTCAATAGCATCTTCCTCATCCTGGATAGAAAGAGTTTTTATGCCATAGTAGGAGATATGCAAAAGCTGCTGGGCAGTAATTGCAGTGCCTGCCTCAGCCAAAACCTGTCCTCGTGGACTAACTATTTTTTCTGCCAGAATCATTCCTGGTTTAATTTCTGCCACATCAATCCGTTTCATAGTTTTGCTTTCCCCTTAAATACATACAATATCACAGAGTTATTTTACAGAAGAATTGTTAATTTTTTGTTAAAAAAAACGGCTTGAAGCCACAAGACTTCAAGCCGTGATGATTAAATTATCTCTGTCCCTTATCGTATGGGATACCCTCGGCCTTTGGAGCACGAGAATTCTGTGATGTAAATGCAAGTACGATAAGTGAAACGATGTATGGGAACATGTTGTAAACAGTTCCTGAGATTGGAAGCGCATGAAGGAATCCAATACCCATGTATACGTTTGAAAGTGAGCGGAACAATGCAAAAAGCACTGCTGACCAAGCAATACGCTCTGGCTTCCACTGACCAAAAATCATAACTGCAAGAGCAAGGAAACCTGCACCAGCTACACCGTAATCAAAGTGCCATGTTGAGTTAGCAGCACAGATGTAGATGATACCACCAAGTCCGCCAAGGAAGCCTGACATAAGTACACCGATATAACGCATAGCGTATACGTTGATACCTACTGAATCAGCTGCCTGTGGATGCTCACCACAAGCACGAATACGAAGTGCAAGCTTTGTCTTGTAGAAGAAAATGATTGCACAAATAAGTAAAATGGCTGCAACTACAATGAACCAGCTAATCTGAAGCTTACCAATGTAGAATACGAATGCATCATGGCCTCTAACGTAGTCAAGCTTTGCAGAAAAATCTGCACCGTTTGAACGTGCTGTGTTGAAAGCTTTGATTATAACTGTAGCAGCAGCTGTTGCTAACATGTTAACGGCTGTACCAATCAGTGTTTGGTCGGCCTTAAAGTTAATACATGCAACTGCAATAAGTAGTGATGAAAGCATCCCAGCTACAGCAGCAGCAATAAGTGTAAGTACAATAACAGTAAACTTTGAAGCATCACTTGGAAGAAGAACCATTACCATAGCACCAGCCATAGCGCCGAATACCATGATACCTTCAAGACCAAGGTTGATGATACCGCTTCGCTCTGAGAACATACCACCCAAAGCTACAAGGATAAGTACTGCAGAGAAGATAAGTGTGTACTGAATAAGTAATAATAATCCTGACATTCCTTACACCTCCTTCTTTGTAGTTTTAGCAGGCTCGGCATTAGCGTTAACCTTTACCTTACCTGGTCTGTTAAGTATTGTCTTGAAGAACAATACGAATCCGCATAAGTAAATGATGATTGCGATCATAAGATCTGCAACCTGTGGATTGTAGTAGTTTGTATTAAGGTACTGACCACCAAGTGTGATGTACTCAACAAATAATCCTGCAAAGATTGTTCCGATTGGGTTAAGACCGCCAAGGAACGCAACAGCAATACCAGTGAAGCCCATGCCTGGAACAGATGAAGCAATCTTGTAATGCTGAATACCTGTTAAGTAAAGAAGACCTGCTGCCATACCAGCGATAGCTCCTGAAATAAGGAGTGTAAACATGATATTTCTCTTAGCGTTCATACCTGCATATTTAGCAGCTTCTTTGTTATGACCTGTAGCCTTAAGCTCGTAACCAAATGTTGTCTTGTTAAGGACAATAAGAATAATGATAGCAACAATAACTGTAATTGGAATAGCAATTGTCATGTACTGGTTGCCACCAAAGAACTCCTGCATAAATCCTGGTAAGATACCAGAAGGATTAACCTCTGTAATCTCGTATGTCTCTGATTTAGACTGGTTCATACAAGCTTCACCACCAAGGATGATGTTACAAATATAAAGACCAATCCAGTTAAGCATGATACCTGCAATTACTTCGTTTACGTTGAAGTATGCCTTGAAGATACCTGCGATAAGTCCCCAGATACCACCTGCAACGATAGCTGCAAGTAAGCAGAAGAACCAATTCCAACCAAGAGCAAGTGATGTATAAAGGCTGGCAATAATACCAACTGTATACTGTCCTGCTGCACCAATGTTGAAAAGTCCTGCCTTGTAAGCAAAAAGGATTGCCTCCGCACAAAGAATAACTGGTACTGAGTTTACAAGGAATGAACCCATGTATTTCATAAGTGTCTTTGTGCTAGCGATTCTATACTTGAAGAAGTTTGTAAGGATTGCTCCCATACCTTCTGCAGCATGCTCTGAATTCATAAACCAAAGGATGATAAATCCTATAATAATACCAAGTACGGCACATAAAACCGAAGCAAGTAATGTCTGTACTGCTGGTCTCTTAAAAAAGCTTTCTTTCTGTCCCATTACTTAGCCTCCCTTCTATCGTCACGTTTTGCACCTGACATGTATAATCCTAATTCCTGAAGAGTGGTCTTCTTTGGATCAACCTCTCCGACGATTTCTCCTTCATACATAACAAGAATTCTGTCTGAAAGATTCATAACCTCGTCTAATTCAAGGGAAACTAAGAGAATAGCCTTACCAGCATCTCTTTCCTTAACGATTTCTTTGTGGATGTACTCGATAGCACCAACGTCCAAACCTCTAGTAGGCTGAACCGCGATTAAAAGCTCGTGATCTCTGTCCATCTCACGGGCAACGATAGCCTTCTGCTGGTTACCACCTGACATTGAACGAACCTTTGATAAAGCACCCTGTCCTGAACGAACGTCGAATGCTTTTGTTAATCTATCTGAGTAAGCACGCATCTCCTTCTTCTTGATGATGCCGCCCTTCTGGAATGCTGGCTCGAAGTATCTTTGAAGAATCATGTTTTCCTCAAGAGTGTAATCAAGAACAAGACCATGCTTGTGTCTGTCTTCTGGAATATGGCTCATTCCATGAGTATTCTTATAGCGGATTGACTTTTTAGTAATATCTTCGCCGCACAGAGTAATCTTTCCGCTAGAAATATCATCAAGTCCTGTAAGCGCCCCAACGAACTCTGTCTGACCATTTCCATCAATACCTGCTATACAAACGATTTCACCAGCTCTAACGTTGAATGAAACATTGTGAACTGAATCGTTAGAATGAATCTTACTCTTAACGCAAACGTTCTCAACCTTGAGAACTTCTTTTGTAGGCTTAGCCTCTTCCTTATCAACAGCAAACTTAACGTTACGTCCAACCATCATTGAAGAAAGCTCTTCCTTTGTGGTGTTAGCTACGTCTACAGTGCCGATATATTTACCCTTTCTAAGGATAGAACATCTATCAGCTACTTCCATGATTTCGTTTAGCTTATGTGTGATAAATAAGATTGATTTTCCTTCTGCAGCTAAGTCCTTCATGATTTTCATGAGCTCGTCGATTTCCTGTGGTGTAAGAACAGCTGTTGGCTCATCGAAAATAAGAATATCGTTATCTCTGTAGAGCATCTTAAGAATCTCTACACGCTGCTGCATACCAACAGTGATATCTTCTATAAGTGCATCTGGATCAACCTTAAGATTGTACTTATTAGATAAATCCATTACCTTTTTTCTAGCCTCAGCCTTTGTGAGGAAACCAAACTTGCTAGGCTCAGAGCCAAGGATGATGTTATCGAGTACTGAGAAAATATCAACCAACATGAAATGCTGGTGAACCATTCCAATACCTAAATCAGTAGCATCATTTGGATTGTTAATTTTAACTTCTTTGCCATCTTTTTTGATGACACCTTTTTCAGGAGTATATAGACCAAAAAGAACACTCATGAGAGTAGACTTTCCAGCACCATTCTCCCCGAGAAGTGCATGAATCTCACCACGCTTTAACTGCAATGTAATATCATCATTTGCAATAATGCCTGGGAACTCTTTTGTGATATGCAACATCTCAATTACATAATCTTCCATCGCATTTTAACCCTTTCTTTGATAGCAATTATGGCGCTTATTAACTATCTATTTATGCTGATATTGCTCTCCCCTATATGAACAGCAAAACCATAAAAACTAATACGCTATACGTATTATATTTTATAACTTTGATTATTTCAAAAAAAAGGGAAGGAATTAAATCCCTCCCCTTTGTAAAAAGCCTTTCGGGAATATTAGTGAATATTGTCATATTCCTTTACAGTGATTTCTGTTGCTGGCATCTTATCTGTTGAGTTATCAACTGTGATAGAGCCATCATACAACTTAGATACAAGATCCTTGTAATCATCAACTGTAAACTTCTCCATTGACCATGTCTCTGTAGGAAGCTGTACATAGTTAAGTGAAGGATCGTCACCTGATACGATACCAAGGTTCTCGATCTTACCAGAGTACTTAGACCAGTTGCCTGCGAATAAGTCTGTAAGTGTAGTATCAACTGTAGGAGCAAGACCCTTCATAGCTGATGTTACGCAAAGGCTGTCATCGCCATACTGCTGGCTGATTGTGCCTGACTGATCAGAGTCAACACCGATTACCTTACCGTCAACCTTCTGAGCTGCCTCGCAAGCTGATGTGTAGATACCACCACCACATGCGAATACAATTTCTGTACCGTTTGAATACCATGTATCCATCTGAGCTGTGATAGCTTCGTCACCGAAGAACTGGCCACCATATACATAGTTAACCTGAACATCTGAAGCATTACCAAGCTCTACAGCAGCATCGTTACATCCCTGTACGAAACCGTAACCGTAACGAATAACAGCTGGAACTGCCATACCGCCAAGGAAACCAAGCTTTGTGTAGCCTTCCTTAACAGCTGCGAAACCTGCCATGTAACCAGCAAGCTCTTCCTGATATGTGAATGAGCAAACGTTCTCTGGAAGCTTGTAATCACCAAAGTCACCCTCGCCACAGTCAAGTGCGATGATTGTTACGTTTGGATAATCCTCAGCAACTTCCTTAATCATGTTTGCAAATAAATAACCTGGAACTACGATAACGTTGTAACCATCTGTTACAGCGTTCTCAAATGAAGCGATACGAGCATCATCTGAATCCTCTGTTGGCTTATAGTACTGGAATTCAGCACCATTCTTATCTGCAAATGCTTTTGCAGCCTCGTAAGTTGTCTGGTTGAAAGACATATCTGTGATGTCACCAGAGTCTGTAATCATAGCGATTCTGTAATCGCTAGTTGCTGCATCTGCAGCCCCCTCTTCTGTTGAAGCTGAGTCCTTGCTTGCGCTATCGCTGCTAGAACCGCATCCAACGAACATAGTAGCCACCATTGAAGCTACAAGAAGTACGCTTAATAACTTCTTTTTCATTCTTCTATTCCTCCTATATTTGGTTTCCTTTATTAAATAGAAACTCACAATATTGATTATAAATTATTTCATTAAATTTGCAAGAACTATAGTGGTTTTGTGACTATTTTATGTCCAAATTTTTAGGTCCAAAACCATATGGAAGCATTTCTTTAAGCGTTTTTTCTATAATATTTAAATCTTGAGGCTGAATTTTGTTTAAATCGTCCACATTTTTTACCTCAGCCAAAATGATTTTAAATGTGTCAGGATCTCCAAACTCATTTAAAACCTGTCTGCAGACACCACATGGCGCACATAGTGGCAAATCTTTAAGATTATCCATACCACCTACAATGGCAATTGCCTCAAAATCGTAATAACCCTCGCTTACAGCCTTAAATACTGCTGTTCTCTCTGCACAGTTTGTTGGAGTGTAGCCTGCATTTTCAATGTTGCAGCCCTTAAAAACTGTTCCATCCTTACATAAAAGAGCAGCACCAACCTTGTGATGAGAATATGGTGTGTAAGCCATTTCTCTAGCCTCCAAGGCCATTTTTACTAACTCAAAGTTTGTCATTTTATTCACCTACCTCTTTAGCATCAAGCTTGGTATCATCTACTGCGATGTACACCTTAGCCTGTTTTCCCCACTTGTTCGAAGGATATAACTCAACTACCTTTTCGAAGCACTCTAATGCTAAGTCCTTCTGGTCTGTGAGGCGATAGCAATCTCCAAGTAAGAAGAGAGCCGCACCATTGTTGTAGTTTTCATCAATATCAACTACAGTTTTGAAATTTGTGATTGCACTTTCATAATTCTCTTCTGAATAGAAGTTGTTTCCATCATCATAATAGCCCTGGATAATAGTTGGAGACAATGCTGCATACAAGGTATCGTATGCCTGCTGGCCCTGTTCACCAAGAACATCCTTTGTAACCAACTGAATGTACTGGCTGGCAGCCTCGCTATCACCTGCGCTGTAGTAATTCTGAGCTGCAAATAAATTATCATAAGATGTTGCAACATCCTGCTTGTCATCGTATGCGCTCAAATCATTCTTTAATCCGTCAATCTCCTGCTGAAGAGCGTCATTCTTTGAGCTGGCATCAGCTAACTGTTCGTTAAGAGCAAGGATGGTTTTGGAGTTACCGTCCTTCGCATTGTCTTTCACAGTAGGAACAATTAAAAAGAAGCAGATTAAAAGTCCTACAACCAATCCAAGCAAGATATTCATAAGGCTTGCTCCAGAGTTATCCAGCATACTTCTGAAGGACTTTTCTGACATAACGACTGTATCATTTCCATCCATGAAGGATACTGTGTCATTTTTCTTCTTTCTTCTGCCAGTGTTTTGATCCTTTAATCTGGATTTTACCTCGTGAATGTATCGGATAGTTGTTGTATTATTACTGTCGATTTTGGCTGCCTGGTTAAGAAGCTTTCTTGCATCTGCAAATTTGGACTCCTCAATATAAAGCAACGCCAAAAGCTGGTGTGCCTTAACAAAATTAGCATTCTGGCTAATTACCTTTTTTAGCTGAATAATGGCAAGGTCTCTACTGCCTGACTTGCAGTAATCGATTGCCTGATTATATTTCTTTATTGTGGAATTGATTTTAGGTAAGTATCCTGGGGCACTTTCGATTTCTGCCAGATATCTATCTGCATCAGGATTGTCCTCCTGCAGATTTTTGGAGATAACCCACTCGTTTAAAGCGCGCACAAGTTCCCCTATCTGATAGTAACAAAGACCTAATAAATTTCTTGCTCTTGTATTATATTTGTAATATTGGAGCGAAGATTTTAATGATTCTATTGCACCAGATATATCACTGACCTTGGCTCTTTCCAAGCCCTGATTATAGAACACGTAAGACGTGTATACGATTTGTTTGTATAGTAAAATATCGGCGCCGCAATTGTAACAAACGTTGTTGTCACCAACATCGGCACCACACATAAAACACTGCATCTATTATTCTCCAGTAAATCTAATATCAAAAACTATTTTGTCCCGTTGTTTTGAGCTGTCATGTTAAAAAGCAAATCTGTAAGATCTGTTAAATCTCTTGCCTTTATATCAGCCTCAGCCTGCTCTACCTCGATGGCAGGCTCATACTTCTTAAGTTCTTCTTCAAAATCTATCATAGTTTAACCACCAATTTTAACTAATTTAACACCCTCTTCGCTCTTTTCAATTTCGACTCTTTCATGTATATCCAAAATGCTAACATGATGGTCATCAATAGAAATACTGCTACCTGGGTATATTCTTCTATAAACCTTTATAGTTGCTCCCTGACCAGATTTAATAACTTCACGTAATCTGTTGAGCTTTTTAGTCTCTTCAAGAACAACTGCTTCATCTCTAATGCGAACTCTTAAAAGCTGCATTCTACGAGGGTCTTCCTTATAATTAATTCCGCGCTCCTCGCCTAACTTGTCAAATTCTTCTATACCTTTTTTAATCTTTAGGACATTGGAACTAATAGCCTGAATCTTCTTGGCTAAAATTTCAAATTCCGCTGCCAATTCAACATCAACACCTACTGCCACATTTGTGTTGGTTCCAAAGGAATTACCTATATCATTAACCTCTATGCCCTGAACAGCAGAAACATAGCCTCCGATTATGGAAGCGTTATTTCCATTAAGTTCAATATGGCCATCGCAAGATACCTTGCTTTTGAAGAAATAATCTGCGGAAATATCTCCGCCACAGGTAATAATTGCATACTCCACGAACTGTGCAGTTACGGAGCCTCTGCAATCGATAATTGTTTTTTCGTTTCCTTTTACACCTGACAGTAAGAATAAATCCTTGCCTGCTCTAATATCGCAGTCTTCAATAAGGCCGTGGATGATAACATTTCCCGCAGCATCAATAACTGCGCCATCATGAACACCGCCATGAACAATAACATCACCGTTGAATTTGATGTTACCTGTTTCAATTCCTACATCTCCCTTTACTTCATGAACTGGAGATATGTTAATCTTACCCTGATTAACTTCGATTTTACCAGTAATCTTAGCTGTGTATGTAAGATTGTCACTGGATCTGTCAAAACCTCTGCCTATTAATGGTGGAAGGTCACGCACTGGCTTTGGCTCTAAAATTTGTCCACGTACAGACATACCTCGACTTCCCTGTACAGCTGGATGATATGTTGCAATAACATCGCCTTCCTGAATAGTCTCGATAGTCTTAATACTCATGTAATCAGCTGTTCCATCTGGACGAATGGTTGGCTTACGATTAACAGTTGTATCAAAATGATATTCAAAATATCCTGGAGTTCCTGGCTGTTGAGCTGTGCCCTCTGCCACCTTGACAGGACGACCATAAACAGGGTTGTTAGATAGCTTTACTAACATGTCCTGGTCAATGCCAAAGGTAACATTTGCATTGTTCAAGAACCCAAGCAACTGCGCAGCAGTAAACTTGGGCACATCGCTGCTCCCATCAGGAATCTTAAAAGTCATAGTTGCTTCTAAGCCGTTTGATGAGACTTGAACTTTTGGTGCAAGTGCATTTATTGGCGTAGCCATAAGTCCCCCAAATAAAAATCTAAGTGAATAATTTTAATAAACTATATCAAGTTAATTATAGATTTTTATTGGTTATTTGTCATGAAATTTTGCTAATTTGCTTAAATTTTCATTAAATTTTCACAATAGCACCATCTTTGTCTATTAGTACTTTCCGTCGTTTGGAAGACCCTTAACAGCCTTAACAACACGGCTAGTTCCAAGACGGCTAGCTCCAAGGTCGATGAACTTCTGCGCATCCTCAAGTGAAGCAATACCACCAGCAGCCTTGATAAGCTTACCGTTTGTCATGTGGTCAGCCATAAGCTTGATGTCGTCGAATGTAGCTCCTCCTGTAGAGAAGCCTGTTGATGTCTTGATGTAATCTGCATCAGACTTTGAAACAACTTCGCACATCTTAATCTTTTCTTCGTCTGTAAGTAAGCAGCACTCGATGATTACCTTAAGAAGCTTACCCTTGCAAGCAGCCTTGATTGCGTTAATTTCAGCAAGAACATCATCATATCTGCCTTCCTTAACCCAACCTACATTGATAACCATATCTACTTCTGAAGCACCATTGTTTACAGCATCTGTAGCCATAAAGCACTTAGAAGCTGTTGTTGCATAACCATTAGGAAAGCCAATTACTGTACAGATTGGAAGATGTCCGCCTTGCTCCTTTACATAATCAGCAGCCTGCTTTACAAAGCTAGCTGGGATGCAAACTGAAGCAGTCTCATACTTCATTCCATCATCAACGATTCCCTTAATGTCGTTCCATGTTGCATCCACACCAAGAAGTGTGTGGTCGCATTTGCTTAAAATATTCTTAATATCCATAGTTTCCTCCTATTTCATA
>ODAI011700983.1_pt1 | contig 11327 bp, 8 predicted proteins | sample 1539321 | NCBI WGS metagenome assembly ODAI01 (sample SAMN02144231, study PRJEB22623) | gut metagenome | biome: sheep rumen | host: Ovis aries | place: New Zealand
CAATTTGCTCTATATGGACTTGCAGGCACCCGATGTTCCTATTGCGCCGACCGACGAGACCATGCAGATTTTTACGCATATCATCAATCCCACGAACTACGATTTATTGCCGGCACGCAACCTCAAATGGGAAGTGCGAGCGGGACTTGACATCCACAAACATAGGCTCTCGATCACCTATTTCGAGGAGGATATGAAGGATGCGTTTCGGTATCTGATGCAAGTGGATGCGTTCCGATACACGATTAACAACCGTGAGTATGACCGGCTCCTGACTTATTCCACCACCCGTAACGGCAGCCATATTCACAAGCAGGGTATCGAGTGGCAATACCAATCGCCACGAATACAGGCTATCTGTACGCGTTTTACCATCAATGGGGCGTGGCTTAGAACGACTTATAGCAACAGTGAACAGATGTTTTCCACCGAGAAAACACCCGGCATTGTCAACGGGGTCAATGTGCAGGACCACTATATCGGTCTCTATAACTGGACTGAAGGCTACATCCGCGAGAGCCTAAACAGCAATCTGGTAGCCGATGTCTATATCCCGAAAATCGGTTTGGTGGTTAGTGCAACGCTGGAAGCGACAATCTTCACTGCCTCAAAGACCTTAGAGAAGAATGGAACGCCGGTTTCGTATATTGCCTCGTCAGACGGCTTGCTGCATCCCTATGATGCTATAGCAGCGCAAGATCCTGTACTCAAGACCCTGACGTTCGATTACAACCTCGGTCAGTTCGTCCGCCGCACAGTGCCTTTTGAAGGGTATCTCAACTTGCGGGTGCAAAAAGACATTACGCGTTTTGCCTCTATTGCGCTCTATGTCAACCGGTTATTGGATATTCTGCCGGATTATACGGTGAGTTCCCCGGAAGGCAGTCCGGTCATTATACACCGCACGGCAAGTCCTTATTTTGGAATGGAAATAAACTTACATATATGATGAATAAAAAACTATATTACCTCTTTTTCGCATTGGCGCTCGTCTCTTGTGAGCGTCCGGCGATAGAAAATACCGCGCAGTTGAAGTTGATGCTGAAAGCGGAAGGGATCTCGCGTATCTCGGAGGTGTCCGTCACGGCGCATGATATCAATATGAACCGCGATTATACAGACACCACGTTGACCATGACCCTTCCTCTGGGCTATTACGATTTAGCTGTTACCGCCAAAGGCGATGGCCAACCGATCACGGCTTATAAACGCGGAGTGAGTCTTTCGCAGGACTGTGCGGTGGAGCTGGTGGCGGATTTTGTAAGGGCAGGAGACGACCATTTTGTACTGGCGGAGATTTTCTATACTGGAACAGAAACGCCGGAAGGCAAGCGTTATAACGGCGACAAGTACTTCGTCATTGTCAACAATTCCGCAGATACGCTTTCCGCGGATGGTCTGATTCTCATTGAGTCGGACCTCAACTCCGTGCAGAAATACAATATGGACAATGATTTTCGGGACCGTTATTTCGCCGTGGATGCCATGTACCGCATTCCGGGAGATGGCAACACCTATCGGGTAGCTCCCGGCGGAGCGCTCCTCATTGTCGATAACGCGATGGATCATACCGCGGCGAACCCCAATTCGTTTGACCTGAGCAATGCCGATTTCGAATGGTATGATGTCTCTTCCAGCGCAGGAATAACCGATGTCGATAATCCGGCAGTGACGAATATGGACAAGCTTTATTGCTATACGTACACCATTTGGGTGCCTCATAACCAAGGGCATAAATCCTTCGGTTTGGCGCGTTTTCCGGAAGGTATGACATCCGAACTCTATTTTGCTACGGACTCATTTCACATCCGCTATCAGTATGAATTGGTCACTGCAGCAGGCACTTTCTCGCAATCCAAACAATCGTACGTTTTACCTAACGAATGGATAGTGGACGCTGTAAACTTAGCCCCTTCGGAGACTTTTCAGTGGCTTCCGGTCAGTGATCGCTTGGATGCAGGATACACCTATGTAGCGCCCACAGGCAGCGATGTAACGCGGTTTGGAAAGGCAGTGAGACGCAAGACCATTGCTACGCTGAATGGCCGCCGGTTATTAAAAGACACCAATAATTCCACCGATGATTTTGAGGTGGCTCAGAAAGCCAACCCGTTCTATTTCAAATGAAACTGCTACTCGCCACATTAACTGCTTTGGTTACCGACACAGCGCGCACGGACTTGACCCTCTCCGGTCAGTTCGGGCAGGGGACTTATGCCATCGAGGGCACGCAGACAGGCGGTTTCGCCATGCAAGCGCGTTCGGTATATGACTTCAATGCCACCAGCCGTGTCTTCGGGGAAGCTTCGTATCAGTGGCAGGACAACAAGCAAACACGCGGAGTGGACAATGCCGATTATCGTTTGACAGCTCCGTATTGGACAACAGACACTATCGGTGGCGATCTGCGGCGGGAGACATATGCTTTCTATGGCGGTTATCGGATGTTGAAGAATCATCTTCTTTGGCATGCCGCGCTCTCCTTCCGGGCGGAACAGAGTTATCGCATGCGCGACCCGCGCGCGAAAAATAAGGTGTCAGATCTGCGTATTGAGGCGTCTGTCGGTTATCAATGGAACCGATATGCGCTTTCGTTGCAGGCTTATGGCGGACGATACAAGCAGAATAACGAGATCCGTTTCTATTCCGAATTAGGCGAAACGACCATCTTCCATATGGCAAATGACACCGCCGCCTATGCGCGCTTTTCGGGAAATAACAAGATCGCCTATTACAGTGGTTCCAGAGCGGGTGTCAGCCTCTCTCTCTTGCCCACTACAGGGTGGATGGCAGGTTTTCATTACGATTGGATCAAGATAACCAAAGAACTGACCATCAATACCCAAGTTCCCATAACGCGGCTGAATACGCATACACTCACGGCGCAATTAGGCTATGTAGCTCCGCGTTGGCGCGTTTGGGCATCCTCCTCGCTGGAACTAAAACACGGCGAGCAGTTTATCTACGGCGATAATGCCAATAACTACTACCAACTGCTGCTTATTGCACCGAATTACCGTCGGAATTTCCTTTTGGCACATCTGTACGGCGATTATCGTTTGCCGCTTCCGATTGGTGATCTGCTCTTTGTGGGAACGGTTGATTATGACAGCTTCCAAACTCATACGAGCGAAGCAATCCAACTGCAATACACCTTTCCGCTCAAAGGCAAATACTCCTGGCTCGTGGGCACACAAGCTTCGCTGCATCAATACACACAAGCTCAGGCTTGGCAAATTAGGATACAAACAGGTTTAACATTTTAAATATTTATCACAATGAAAAAGATTCTTTTTATCTTGGCAGCATCGTTGATGACGTTTACTGCCTGCAACAAACAACAGGCACAGCCTGAAGTCGTTTATTCGGTAGATGAGGTCTATGCACAAGGCGAAAACTTGGTGGGAGACACGATTCTCGTAGAGGGTAACTGTCTGCATCTGTGCAAACATGGTGGCAAAAAAGCTTTCCTTCGTTCGTCTGAAGAGGGTGAGTTCATTCGTGCCAACGCCGTTGAGTTCGAGTCTTTTGCCGGTGAGTGCATCAACAATGAAGTGCGTGTTCGTGGTATTCTGCGCGCCATGGAAGTGCCGGTTCAGCAACCTCAAGAGGCTAAAGTAGAAGAGCATCAACACGAAGAAGGCGAAGAGGCGTGTGGCGTTTGTTCGACCGTCAAGAAATACTACATCGATGCCCTTTCCTATGAGATCATCGTTGCTGAGTAATGCTCCGCTCAAACCATCTTTAAACAAATACGGCCCGCATCCCTGCGAGCCGTATTTTTTCTTATGGCATGAATGGATTGTTAGAATCCTAATACATTGTATTCACGTCCATTGTGACGGATAATCAACTGTCCGTTGCGGAGAATTTTCTCTCCCCTTGAGGTGGAGTTGGAGGGGGTTGTTTCGATTGCAGTCGTCTCCTCTTTCTCATTCAGCGTAGCAATCACGCTATACCAGTTGGTCTTGTCTGCAAAATTGAAGGTTTCGCCTAATACCGTATAATCAGCGGTAGTGCGTGCGCGAAGACCGAGAGCCGTGTGTTTGCCATCTGCACTGCGTCCCACACAACTGATATTGGAAGAACCGCCGCCTTGACCCAGAGTGTCTGTGCTGACCAAGTTCAGGTTGCTGTCATAATGGAGTGCTATCTGCAGACCGTTCAATGTCTCGTGGTTATAAGCTACATAACCATCTTTGGTCGGGAAAGCAGCTACGGTGATATTCAACGCATTGTTTTCAGGAACGCGAACTGTTGCATCCAAAACACTACCGTCTTCCATGCTCATCACATAAACAAGACCGGAGTTGGCTGCTGTAGTACTCGATGTAATCGTTTTTTCGCCGATTGTAATAGTACCGTTTTTGCCAAAACCGCCGCAAACAAAGATCTTGCCATCCTCAAATTTCGTCTGTTGGAATTGCAGAGCACCTTTAATCGGGTGGTATTGAATGTATTCGCGCTTCAGATCTTTGTCATAGCGAGCAGCAAAAATACCCGTTTCTGTACCATTACTATAGGTTCCGGCAACATACAATTTGCCGCCTTCATAATGGAAGCCCACCGGACGATCATAAACCAAATCATCGCTGTTGATCACAGCTCCCACGTACGTCAGATCCTGGAATTGGTTATATTCCGGTTTGTATTTCAGAATAACCGTGTTGCAGTTGGAACTCAAACTTCCTTTGGTATTCCAAGCCTTGCGCGGAGCAATCGAGTCATTCCAAACCGGCAGAAGAGTATCCGCCTGAGCGCCGGCTACATACAAATATCCATCCTCACTCAATGCGGCGCCGGCCCAATTGAAGGCATCTTTACGTTTCACTAACTTGCCATCCACCAAAATCGAATCATAATTGGTGAAAGACATGTTATTGCTGGCAACTACATTGCCGTTTTTGTCCAACAGGTTAATGAAACCCATATAAACACCCTTGCGTGTGCGGAATTTGTCCGCATAGATTGCACCGCCGTCTTTCGTTGCGAATACAGCCGTGTTGGATAAATCATAATCGCCGGTGGTGTCCGGACGTGCCCAAAGCAGTTCTCCGTTAGCATCAATCTTTGCCAGGAACGAGTTACGCATATTGGTGAGTTTTATATCACCATCGCGAGAGCCCCATTTTGAAGCAGTGGCTCCTTTGTACGCATTTTCTCCAAATACCAAACCTGTTTCGTCCGCACTCGCTGTCTGATACGAAGAGTGCAACAATAGGCTACCGTCCGAATAGTACTCCAAGTTGTACAACTGACTTTGACCCTGAGTTGGATTAGCTTGTTCGTCCACAAGCGTCTTGAGATAACCTGCCTCATAATTCTGGGCAAAACTCTGTGCGCCGATTAGCAGCGCTGCAAAAAAGAAGATTTTTTTCATACGTAAATTAGTTTAAAAGTGTGTGTTTAAAAAACAGTGCAAAATTACTACATTTTTTCTAAACCCACAATCCCTAATATTTGTGAAATTTTCAATGCACCTATTATAAATATACACACAAATGTGAGCAATAAACGTGAACATAACTTTACATACATATGTTCACAAATATACATATCACAAATGACAGCAAACTACACTTATTTTTAACAATATAAACAATCGTGGCAAAAAGGGTGGAGTAGTCTTATTTAGTGAATAAAGGCGTCTTAGAAAAAATGGAACATTGCCAATTTGTGCAAAAATCAGTAAGGCAATAATGATAATTTTACGATTATAAATTGCAGAATATCAATGATAAAACATTTTACTTAAAGTGTTACTTTGACAATTTCGCATATATTGTTAAATATGCTTAAAATAAGCGTTTTGCATGTTAAATAATCACTCCAAAACACTTATATTCTGCGTTTTATGGCTTTTATTTATACTATAATAACTATATATAGTTTAGTCATAGTTAGGCTGTGATTGCAGGTGGTTACCGTTCCTGTATAGCAGGAGGATAAAATTGTTCCACGGTCTCTTCTAAAACATCCGTGATCACAAAGCAAAAGGTGATATATTCACAAATAACGCAATAAAAATCACAAAAATATGTGCATATATTTGTGAATATCAAATATTTTTTGTATCTTTGCACTCGATTTTGAAAATAACTATTATTTGGTAAACAAAATATTCTCCTATGAGTGAGCGTGAACGTATAGAAAAGTTAATTGAAACGCTTGGATTATCTGCAAGACAGTTCGCTGTAGAGATCCGTGTACAGCCCGGAACGATCAGTAATATGATGGCGGGACGTAATAATCCAAGCCTCGAAGTGATGAAACGAATCATGGAGCGCTATCCCACATTGAATCCCGAATGGCTGATTTTAGGCAATGGTGAGATGTGGCGGAGTGTGCCTGGTCAAGAAGCAAGTCTTTTTGATGTTCTTCCGCCGGATCCTAAAGAGAAAACATCGCGACCGGTACAAAAAGAAGAGCCGCAGACTCCTGCAGCTCCTCCTAAACAGATTAGTCGTATTGTGGTCTATTACACAGATAACACTTTTGAAGAGTTCTACACTAACAATCGTCAGTAAAAATTCAATCGTCAATAATCCTCAATCGTCAATCAATCGTACCTCGTCAATCGTACAATCGTCAATAAAAAAGCACTCTTACTGGAGTGCTTTTTCGATTACCTCGCTGATATCATGCACGAAATGCAGATTCAGTCCTTTCAGATAGATGTCGTTGATCTCAGCGACATCTTTTCTATTGTCCTCGCAGAGGATGATGTCTGTTATTCCGGCGCGTTTAGCAGCTAACAGTTTCTCCTTCACACCGCCGATCGGCAACACTTTGCCGCGAAGCGTCATCTCGCCTGTCATAGCTATACGCGGTTTGACAAGACGCTTGGTAAAGGCACTCACGAGAGCAGTTGTCATTGTGATTCCAGCAGAAGGACCGTCTTTTGGAATAGCGCCTTCCGGCACATGGATATGAACGGCTGTCTTCTCAAACACTTCGGGTTTGATACCCAATTCCTTAGCGTGCGCCTTCACATAACCGAGTGCCAAAGTGGCAGATTCTTTCATCACATCGCCTAAGTTGCCTGTTAAGGTAAGCGTCGGCGCTTTGCTCTGACTCAGGCTCGTCTCGATGAACAAGATCTCGCCGCCCACTTGCGTCCAAGCAAGACCTGTTACCACGCCCACATATTTGTTCGTTTCCCAGGCATCGCGGCTGAAACGTTTCTGACCGAGGTAATTCCTCAGATCCTCTAAGGTCACGGTCACGTTATATTCCTCGCCGAGCGCCAGTTTGGTATCCACCTTGCGGCAGATGGTCGCAATCTGTCTCTCCAAACTCCGGACACCGGACTCGCGCGTGTAATCATCTATTATATGCGCGAGAATCTCCTTCTTGAACTTCAGTTGGGTCGATTTGAGACCGTGGTTCTTCAGTTCCTTTGGAATCAAATGCCGTTTGGCGATTTCTTCTTTCTCTTCCTGCAGATAACCGGTCATCTCGATCAATTCCATTCGGTCGAGTAGAGGCCGCGGAACTGTTTCCAAACTATTAGCAGTCGCGATAAACAGCACTTTGCTCAGGTCATAATCGACATCCAGATAGTTATCATGGAACGTGCTATTCTGCTCAGGATCAAGCACTTCGAGCAACGCGGCAGTCGGATCACCTTTGTAGTCCGCTCCGATTTTATCTATCTCATCGAGCACAAAAACAGGGTTCGATGTGCCGCATTTCTTAATACTGTCGATAATTCGTCCGGGCAGCGCGCCGATGTATGTTCTGCGGTGTCCGCGGATCTCCGCTTCGTCATGCAAACCGCCCAAAGAGATACGTGCGTATTTTCTGCCTAAAGCCTCTGCCACGCTCTTTCCGAGACTCGTTTTGCCAACACCCGGAGGGCCGAACAAACACAGAATAGGGGACTTGACAGGATTAGCGTCCTTGTCTTTTTTGCTACGAAGTGACAACTGACGTTGTACAGCCAGATACTCCACAATACGCTCTTTCACTTTGTCCAAGCCGAAGTGATCTCTGTTCAGGATCTCCTGCGCGTGCTGCATGTCGTAGTTATCCTCGGAATAAACGCCCCAAGGCAACTCCAACATCGTCTCCAGATAATCCAATTGGGTAGAGTAGTCCGGCGAGAACATGTGCATGTGCTCAAGCCGTTTGAGCTCTTTCTCAAACTGTGTTCCCACCGTCTCAGACCATGCTTTGCCTTTTGCACGCTCGCGTAACTCCTTGATTGTCTGCTCGTTACTGTCTTCGTCACCTAAGTCCTTTTTGATGGTTTCCATCTCCTGTTGCAGGAAGAACTCACGGTTTCTTTTGTCGATTTTCTCTGCCGTACGACGACGTATATCTGCTTTGATAATCAGCTCGTCCAGGTCTTTTTGGAGGATCGTCAACAAAGCTTCAGCACGTTCGGTCAAGGCATGAATCTCCAAAAGCCCTTGTTTAGCTTCAGTCGGCATGTGGTAAATCGCACACACATAATTGACGAGAGTGGGGGTACTATTAATGGTACGAATAGCACTCTCCAAGCCGGTCGTATTGCCGTCTTCCTCGTCTAAAATCTTCAAAACCGTCTCTTTGATGTTGTCCGCCATGGCTTTGAACTGCTTGTCGTTCTTGAGCGGCATGTTTTCTTTCGCCTCCAAAGCGTGCGCTTTGAGAATGCCGTTTTCCTCGTACATATCCACGGCTTGCACACGCTGAAGGCCCTCAAATACAGCCATCATCGTGTCGCGCCCCATCTCCGGAACAGGGATGATCTGAATAACTCGAGCCAACACACCGATTGTAAACAGCAGATCTTCAGCCAGTAACTCTTTCGGTTCTTTAGTCACTTTGCCGTCTTTCTGTGTCAACAGCAGTAAAGGCCGGTTGTCTTTCTCAGCCGCCTTGATCAGCTTCAAGCTGCTTTTCTTGGACACCGCAATCGGCAGCAGTACTCCCGGAAAGACCACATTGTTCTTTATCGGCAGTACATCATAAAACGTTTGTTCTATCTGATAATTATCTTCCATATGCTTTTTTATCTTCGTCTATTAGTCCGGCATTTTATGCCGGTTCCTCTTCTTTCCTTAATTTATAATAGGGAGTGATTCATGTAAAATACTATTTTACATAATCGTGATTAGATTTGTTTCAATATATTTCATTACATGAATGATTGTGCAAGAATTATGCCATTTTTCGATTCTGCCATTTCCTCTGCCATTATGTCAGTTTTTTACAACGTCCATTGTCCGGCATAATATGCCGGTTTTAGTTCCGTGTTTACTAGTGGTGCGATAAATTTATTAAATGGTTATGTATTCTGTTGATAAATAATCGATTATGGCTATATCGCGATTTTTTGATTTGATTCACGATGCTTTATTTATTTTTATCTCTTTTGTGGGCTTTGTCCCGTAAGGGTTCGGGATTTAGCGGTAAAAATGATCTGGAAGCTTGCTTACAAGGCATTTTTAGCGATAAAGCCTGGAGGCGCTAAGCGCCAAAGCCCGCAAAAGTGTTTATCTTGGTTTATTTTCGTAAATTATCGCAACAGTACTATTCCGTGTTTATCTTTGTCGGTTTGTATCCTTTATCCCTGCGCGTCTTTTTTCTCCTTCATAATCACCATCCGCACGAACACCGGGAACATCCCGTATATCTTTACTTTCTCTTCATCTTTATTCAGATACGGATCTCCGCCTCCCTTAAACTGCGCGTTCCATCTTGCCCTCAGCTCTGCGTATCTCGGATGATTTTTGTCTTTGATGATCTTGCTTGCCTCTCGACAAACCTCCTTCCATATCCTTGCCTGGGCTTCTTCCGCCTCGGTCCGCGGACTTCGCTTATAATCTCTGCTCCTCCGTTTGAATACCTCCTGTGGCCCCACTTTTATCACCTTTCCGCGATCATCTTTCCATTCTTTTACACGCATTTGTATGCCCGAATACCCGGCCAGTTTGCCTCGCAAACGTTCTAATCCCGGACTCAATTCTGCTTGTGCCATATTCTTTTCGTCTTTTAAATATTTTTACATTGTAAACCACACATTTTACACTAAAAATGTATAGTTATTTTACATAACTCTTTAGTTCTTTTTTAATTCTTTTTTAGTTCATATTTAGTTCATATTTGGTTCTTTAGCCTATTTTTCCGTAACATTTAACCACGTATTTGCTACGTGGTTATGTAGAGAGGTGGTGAGAATAACATTAAACAACTACTCCGGATATCATTCAGAGCAATGGACGATGTTGCAAATCTCTTCTGCCATTTTATTCATGGTGACACACTCTGTACGAGTTACTTGTTTTTTCTTCGGGTCAAACGGCCATGGGGATAGAATAAGCAAACGCCCCTCTGCCACTGCATCAAACAAACCGTCTGAGGGTTTGAAATACTGTCCGAAACCGTTATCTGCGATGTAGATAATTGGATGTTTCTCCTTTAGTAGCACCTCCAACCCCGCTCTCTCATGTTCGCTAATGAACGGCGAGACCATCACCGAGCCTTTTCTTGCAGCCAGCGCACAACTGTTCTTATAGTCCCGAAGCCGTTGATCTGCTCCGTGCTCCGCCTCATCCACCATTGTCCGTCGCACATGAACCGGCATAAAATGTCTTTCCTGTAGAAGCTTGGCGTTCCCCACTCCACTATAGGTTCGTCCGGCTATTTCAATCCCATCTTGCACTCGAAAGAATCCCGGCATGAGTTTTTTCGTTGCGAGCCGCTGAGGATTCAGGATGAGATAATTCACCATCGTATTTAACTGTCCGCTCCGTGAGAGCGGCCGTACAAATGGCATCTCATGAAAGAGCGGATCTGCGGTATGTTCGTTCTCCCGCATTAAATGCGGGGTAATAGACATACTATATGCGCGCCCTATTTTCTTCTCGCCTTGCCAGAAGCCACGAACGACCGAGAGGATGCTCGTCGGCATCGTCTTGGTAACATGCCAAATAGCATGGAGATGATCCGGCATGAGACAATAACTGATAATATGAATCTCCGGTCGCCGTTTTGGTAAATCCAACATATGCCAGAGCACTTGTTTTCCTAAATCCGACCATTCTACCCTCGCCTGCTGCGGATCATTGTCAGGAATGACTAATTCTCCCAGTAAAGGCTTTCTACTGGACACGACCATGGTTATGTGGTATATTCCAACACCTTTCCATGCAGTCTCCGGCTCTTGCCAATGCCAGTGTTCATCCTCGCTATTCATCATCCCTGTTTCATTTATGACAATAATTCCAAAATCTGTTTGGCGTCGGAGCGTGTGAATTTTTGCCTTTGTAATAGGTCACTTTGTCGTCATCGATGGTCAGTTTGTCCGGGAAAATGGCATTCCCATTGCCGGATATCCG
>ODAI011796166.1_pt1 | contig 11327 bp, 17 predicted proteins | sample 1539321 | NCBI WGS metagenome assembly ODAI01 (sample SAMN02144231, study PRJEB22623) | gut metagenome | biome: sheep rumen | host: Ovis aries | place: New Zealand
TGATGCTTTACAATATTTATTTAACCAATATTTATATTTTCTTATGGCAATATTAAGTTCTTTTTCTAACTTAATTATTTCTTTTTCTTTCAAAGAACTTTTCCAATTACCATAATAATCTTCCAAATCTTTCTTATTCATTATTTAAATAATTTAAACATCATAAGTATCTTTGATTTTTTCAAATATGTTAAGACTCTTATATTCTTCCTCAGTTAGAATTCTATACCTATATGTATGATCTTCTGGATAAAATTTAAGTATAATCTTTGTCCATTCACTATCCTTTACATTATAATCATAACTTACCCAAATAAGAATTGGATTATATCCCATATAAGCAGCTTCCTTTACGCCGAAACCACCGCGTTCATTAATCCTTTCAGCTGATTGACTATCATGATAATATTTATATATTTCAAGATGTTCAACCCAAGGAATTTTTATATATTGATATTTAACACCACCAATTTCACCTGTGATATTAAAATCAGATTGCATTCTAGCTGTTCTTACCATATAAATTAACAATTAATTTTTATTGAATATCCTTTATTAACATATTCTTGAAGTTGTTCTAATGTTACATCTTCTTCTTTCCAATGTCCTTCATAATCAGAAGGAAGTGTTAAAGAACAATCTTTTATCATTGACATATCTGATTTATACATCATCTGACGCCAAGAATAATCTTTACTATATTTTATCTTCATATTAACTTTCTTCTGTATTTGGAGAATTAAAACAAGGTTCAAACCAGAATAATTGTTCATTATTATTAAATTGATATTCTTTTATTACATTATCACTACCAAATTCAATTTCAGTTTTTGTTTGAAGGTCTTTTCCAAATCCACCTTTACCAACATCTACAATTTCTCCAAACCCTCCTTTACATCCACATATACCATGAGTAAATTTAATAACAAGGGGAGATTCAAAAGTAACACTTCGTTGAATATCTACACACCAATAAGGGAAACTTGCATCTAATTCATAATACTTTCCAATTTCTAGTTCTCCCCTATATGGTACAGCATTCTTTTTTCTAACGTAATTATTATATTCTTTCAATAAATTCATATTACCAACCTTCTTTATCAGGACATTTACCATTTGGATAACACCATGTTAAATCATCTTCTCTTACCAAATAATTATCTGATTTTTCATTACCACATGAATAATACAAATCATCATCCGTACTTAATGAATCTTCACAACACCATTTGCATCCTTCACAATAACTTGTTTTACCAATTAGCATCTGCTTCTCCTTGTTGATACCCAGTATCATATATTTGTGTTAATACATCTTCAAGAAATTTACTATCTGAAGTTTGTAAATTTAATGTATTTATAATAAACTCTACTTTATTACAAATATAATTTTGTGCATCTACATCCATATCTTATAATCTCTCAGGACTTCCAATATCACCTTCATCATCATTATGCGTATGCCACCATTCCTCTTCAATATCAGCTAATAAACCATCATCCCATTCTTCAGGACAATCAGGAAACTCTTGTAACTCGGCATCAAGTTCATCAGCAATTAACATAGCAGCTGAACATAATCCTTCGCGATAACCTTCTTGTAAATAATATAGTTCTTCTTCACCTAAATCATCAGATTTAATTGTATAAGAACGCATATCTCTAAGAGTATTAATAAGTGTTTTTAATGTTTCTATAGTCTTATTCATATTATTTAAAAATTATATATTGACATATTTTGATATGTATTTAAAATATCTTCTTCGTTCCAAGGACAACAAACTCTTGCTATTTCATGTACATACATCTTGTATGCATCATCAATATTTGTTATCTTTAAAGCATTTATTCCTAATAAAAATTTATATTTAATGCAATTTATTGGTGTATACCAAATATCAACAAATATATCTTGTTTAGAATTATCTTCAAATGTTACACGAAATTTATCAATATTAGAATGATCACCTTCGGTATTTATTAATTTAAGAGAAACTACTTTCATATCAATTATTTTTATTAAGATGCAGCATTTATCATTTCAGAATATTTGTTAATCTTGCTTATTTGCATATTATTATATTTAATGATATTAGCTGTTTCTTTTTCAATTCTATTTATTGCACTTTCAAATATGTTCTTTTCATCAATGTATTTCTTCATTACATTCTTATCAGATGTAATATATACATTATTATATCCACTAACACTACATGTTACAAGAACTTCTTCAAATAATACAAAGTTACTTGATTTTCTCCATTTTGGTTTTTCAGAGAAATTCTTATATGTGGAATATTTAAAATGAAACTTAATATGTTTAACTTTATTCTTTTCATCTAAATATTCAAAATCAGCTATACAAAAATCAACAGTAAATTCATTACCATGTCCATATCTATCAGTATGTTCTCTAACAGAAATACCGTTAAACTTTACTTCATTAAACCACACTGTTTCATTATCATTATATACAAGAATATATAATTTTTCTCCAACTTTAGACAGTGGCGTATTATCAAGATTTATTTGCATATTATTTTGATTTTAACTTGTTTAACTTTTCTTTCTGTTTAGCTAACTTTTCTTTTTCCTTAAGTTTCTTCTCCTTTTCTTTAGCTTTACGTTCCTTTTCTTTCTGTTTAGCTAACTTTTCTTTTTCCTTTGCTTTACGTTCCTTTTCTTTCTGTTTAGCTAACTTTTCTTTTTCCTTTGCTGCTTTTTCTTTTTCTTTTTGTTTCTTATTCTTTTCTTTTTCTACCTTTTCTTTTTCCTTCTGCTTAGCCTTCTTTTCAGCTTCTTTTAAAGCAGCTAATTTAGCTTTCTCAGTATCTTCTTTATATACTCCACTGAACTTCTCTTTATTAGGATTCACATCTTCAGGGAAATCATCCTCAAGTGCTTTTCTCAAATCCTTAAGATCCTTAAGATACATTTCCTCAATTGTAGTATTCTTAATATATTCAAGTTCTTTCCTAATAGATTCATTCTCTTTTAATAGAGCTTCATATTCTTCTTTAGTAAGTTTACTAATTGGAACATTAAGCATACTCTCTGGAAGATCATATTTCTTTAAGTCCTCTTTAATCTCAGCACGAGGTCTGTTATTAATCTTAATCTTTCCTTCAATGACGAGTTTAATAAACTTACATATATTACTATTATCGTTTAATTTCTTTGTGAGAACATCAACTAATCTACTCTTACGGTCATTATACTTATTAAGTCTGACTTCAACAAAATGTTTTATAAGATCATCAGTAGAATTAAAATTCTTAACCTTACCATTTTCATCAATAACCCAAAGATTATCGTTGGGAACTCTCTTAATAAGTTTAAACTTGTTAGGGAGATGTGTATCAGTTGCTTCCTGTCCAATTTCTTTTCTTAATCTATTAGTTTCAAACTGAATAGAATAATTGATTTTACCATTATCACTAAAATCCTTCCAATCTTTGATATATTCAGATTCTTTATACTTATTAAGAAGTTTTTCAAAATCATCATATGTCATATCATAAGGAAGGTCAGTAATAACCATAATATCACGACTCTTATTATATGACCATTCACCATAATTCTCCCAATATGAAGTTCCTTTTTCTTGGTCAATAATAAACTTCCAATTATATGTCTTAATACCTCTTACATAAGGTCTTGTTAATTTGTTGCATTCTCCTTTCTTTAATACAGCAATACAGTTATCAATCAAATCAAGAGGATTATAACTCATTGTACTGAATCTGAAACCAGGAGCCATACCAATACCTCTACTTGTTAAAACAGTAGGAATAATTGGTAAATAGTAATGAGGTTCAAGAGATTCACCTTCATCAAATACATAATTAACGCATTCAATATCTGTTTTGTAAATAAGATTTGCATACTTATTCAAACGAACATACAGATAACGAGGACTTGATGCTTCAGGTGAACGAAGTGAACCATATTGACCCTCAATAGATAAAGGATTTAAATTATCATTAAAATCTTGAGCTAAGGTAATAATTGTTGAATTAAGTGAAGCATCACCATGAGCATATAAACTCAATTTAAGTGTATCTCCGGAAAGATTCAACAACTTAACAGTAGCACCATTTTTGATACTACCATTAAATGCAGCATGCATAATCTTTCTTGCACCTGTTTTAAATCCATCCATAATAGAAGGACAAGCACGAGAAGAAATTACATACTTTGTAAAATCAGTATAATCAGAATTGAAAAATTCTGTAACTGTTTTGTTATTTATTGTTACTTTTCCTTTTACTTCTTTAGCCATATTTAATATGTTACAATATAATATAGAAACGAATTACTCTTTTTCAATTACACTTCATCCTTAAGAGCGTTTCGTCTCTCTTCAGCAATACCCTTAGCAAGCCAATGCCTAAAGGTTGCATCAGCAAGATCATCCTTAGTATAAACTTGGAAATGTGGATTCTGCATCATATCACGATAATATGAATTTTCCAAAGTACCAAGTCCTTTAATATACTTAATCTTAAATCCCTTAAGATTCTTTTCGTCTTTCTTATATTCCTTTAAAGTATAATAACTTCTATGATCTTTACCTTTTTCTGCAATAATGATAGGAGAAATACTTCTACATACAATACCCTGTTCAAATAATTCAGGGAACTTATTACAGAATAACATAAGCAGACCTGCAATGTGATGTCCATCAGCATCAGCATCAGAACTGATAACTATCTTATTGAATGCTAATGTAGATGCATCATTACGTTCTCCCCATTTAAGACCCATAATATTAATGATATCACTAAATACCTGGTTCTTCATAATTTGAACTGCAGTAAGGTCGAAGCAGTTCATAGGAACACCACGCATAATATATGCAGCCTGTGTAATAGGATTACGAGATACACGGAAACCAGCTTTAGCAGAATCTCCCTCAAATATCCATAATTCTTTTTCTTCTCTCTTTCTTGATGTACAGTTAATAAACTTATCGCCACGCATTAATTTCTTGCCTGCTTCCTTATTAAGTTTACGAATCTTAGCAAGGTCTTCTGCTTCTGATTTCTGTTTATACCAATCAAGAACAATATTAATAATTTCAGATTTTGTAATTGCCGTTAAGAACTTATCAGGACAAGGAATATAACCATACTCTCTTGAAAATGCCTCTGTATTAGTTGTAAGTTCTTCCTTTGTCTGAGATGAATATGAAGGATTAGATACATCAATAATCATAAACATTGAATACTTATTATCTACTCCTGCTTGTGATTTGAGTTCAATTTTATGTTTCTTCTCCATGAACTCAATTACACGATTATTAATTTCAGAACGAACTGCCTTAATATGAGTACCCTTTGAACATTCAGCTCCATTAACGAAACCAATATTAATATTACCAGAAGGATATACCCAGACTTTTTTCTGTGCATCTTCAAATTTAATACCTTCTTGAATATCTACAAAATTAGAATAAAGATCAATATATTCATCGAACTTTTTGAATTTCCAAACACTCTTACGAGATTCTTCTCCATCTTTATAAGTAAACTTTACTGTAAGACCAATATTTGCTGCTGCAGCATCAATACATCTTTTTTCAATAATGTCTACAAAATCAAGAGTAATTCCTTTTTCACTTTGTTCAAACCTATCAAAATCAAGTAAGAACTTAGTCATTGTAAAATGGTCAGTTGTCTTTTCAATCTTAAGGTCATCATTTATTGTACCCATGTTATCTGACCAAGAACGATGATATTTATTTTTCTTATCAGCAGTCTCAATAATGAATGTCTTAGAAAATACATTACAAAGAGCTGAACCTACGCCATTAGTACCAATAACATTACGGTCCTCAGTATCATCATAATTACTTGATGTACGAAGACGACCAAATATAAACTCAGGTACATAAACTCCAGCTTCTTTATGTTTTACAACAGGAATACCACCATTATCCTTAATAGTTATCCACCCATTATCTTCAATGGTAACCTCAATAGTTGTAAGTCCAAGATTTTCTTTTCTACGGAATTCATCACAAGAATTGGAAATTACCTCATCTACAACTTTAAGCATTGCAGGAATATAGGTAACCTCCTTTGATTCCATTACCTCATCTTCAGAATTATAAAGAAACATATTCTTAGGTTCTTCTTTAATAGAACCTACCCACATACCAGGTCTCAACAATATATGTTCTCTCTCAGATAGTTCTTTATACTTCTCTTCAATCTTTTTTGCCATATAATCTACTTTAAATTCAATTTAATATAGTAAATAAAAAATAAAATTCAATTTGTGTACTACTTATTATATAATATAGAAAAAGTAGATGAAATAGTTCATCTACTTTTTTAACTTATTGGAAATCATTTATTTATCATTATTGTATTAAATTCATTATTTCAATCTTTTCTTTCTCATTTAATGAATTTGCTATAGTTTTAAGTGATTGCGTAATTGAATACTTTACTTTGTTAGCAGGAATACCTTCTGACTCTGAAATTTCATTAATTGATAATTGATATGGCATTCCAACACCAAATCTTTTCTTAATTATTCTTCTTTCTGTTGGAGATAAATTACATAATGCCTTTTCTACAACTGCCTTAAGTAAATCTTGTTTTTCTGCATTTTCTACATATTCATCTTCAAGAATAAATTCTTCATTTGTTACTTTGGCTAATTCATTGTCATAATATGTATCATCAGTATAAGGATTTACACTATCAAGATTAATAATTGTAATACTTGAATTTACTTTATTGCCATCTTCATCAGTTTTTGATCTTGCTGACTTAGGAACTCTAATAACCTTTGAACGCTTATTTAATTCAAGTAAAATGTATGCTCTAATCCATTGGAATGCTACTGAAGCAAATATTGCGGTCTTAATATTCTTTTTAGCCCAAGCAATAAATTCTTCTTTATCTGCAAAACCTTCTCTTGGTATTAAATTTAATGTTCTTTCAAGATCTTTAGAATAAGTAAATGAATCACGAATTATTTCTTCGGCATCTTTATAAGTAAAGCTTTCTAATTCAGAATCATTAACTTTATTAATAATTGTACTCTTTAAATTTGCTTTTTCTGTATCATACTTGTCAAAAGCAACACACAAACCATAGTTTCCTGTTTGAATTAAATCTTCAAATGGTAAACCCATGTTTTGATATCGCTTAGCACAATTAATAACTAACTTAAGATTGTTTTTAATAAATGTTTCACGATTTTCTGGTAAGAATTCCAGATTGTCACTATCGGACATTGGAGACTTAATATATTCTCTTTTTACATCATTAAAATAAATATCAATGTTATTATCATAAGTTTTTGAATCTGTATAATAATGAGCCAATTTTGCACGGGCCTTTATCTTGACTTTATCGAAAAAGTCTGGGTCTATTTCTGTTGCCTCATCTAATAAATTATGTAATGATTCAAGATAATAATCAGTGATAGCTCTTTCACTACATCCTTTTAATGATTTAATATCTCCTTTTAATATCTCACTAAATATTGTAATAAATTTATCTTTATCATCAATAAATGATATAAATTCTATTTGCTTTCTTAATTTTTTTAATTTAGATTGACTGGTTTTGTTTAAACTACTACTAATACTTCTACTCACGGTATTTATAATCTATATTTATAGATAATTTACCGTATAATTAAATTATAGACAATGCATCACAAAAAATTCAAAAATTTTAAGCAATTTCTGAATTTTTTGTGATGCAAATAATTTATTTATGTATCTTTACCTCATATAAGTAGCATATTGCTTTTTACTCTGTGTATATGAATAATCTTCAATATATTGTTGCCAAGAATCAGATAGTGTATTTTTCATATTTGATTCATTTACAACCCACATTAAATATGTTGGGTCTGTAATCATAACTGATGATACAGTTCTACCTTGATACTTCCCAAAAGTTAATTTTTCTTTAGGGTCAACAATAATCTTTCCTGTAAAGACATCTATATTAACCATTTCTAATTATATTTGAAAAACACTTCCTGCAGGGAATCCCCTACGGTTAATTACATTATAAAGTTTCTTAGTAACTTCTTTTCTAAGCTCTGGTGTATTTTCAGCATTTGCAAATTCATTAAGAACTTTATCAACTTCAGTATTAACAGCCTTTCTTTCAGCAATAATTTCATTAAGAATTTCTTGCTCTTCAGTAAGTTTAGGTTCAGGAACAACAATTGGAAGAGTTTCACCTGAAGGTGTTACTTTTATTTCTTGTTCAACTTTCTTCATTGAGCCATTTAATTGTACCTTAACTACCACTGGTTCTTCTCCAAGTAATGCTGGTGGATTCTCATCTTCGGTTTTCTTGTTATATTCATTTAAAGCCTCTTGTTGTTTAATTGAATTATTAACTCCACCGAGTTTTATTTCTTCTGGTGCTTCTTCAGTATCCTTCTGAACAAGTGCAGTTGTTTCAACAGGCTCGCCTTCGTCACCTTTAGGTTCCTCATCTACTAAAGGCTTTGATTCAACAACTACTTCTTTAGGTGATTCATCTCCAAAGAATTCAGTTGTTGCGTCAATAGTAGGTGCTTCAACTACAGGTTCACGATGATCATAAATAGTTACATCAAGACCATCACACTGATTAAGATATTTTTCCATAATAGGAATAACTACATCAGGATCTAATCCACCATTTGAACATCCAAGAAGAGGAAATGCGATTGATGTAATTCCTTTTTCTTTCCAAATTTCTACAAACTTTTTAAGACCTTCTTCAATATATGAAATCTGAGAAGGATTTCTCCAATCAATTTTAGTAGGGAAATTCAAAATCCACTTCCCATCTTCAGCTTTATAAATCCAAAGGACACCAGGTTTAAATACACCTTTATCACAGAAAGATTTATACTTATCAAACATTGCAGGATATCTGTTCTTAAACTCAAGAGCAAGACCCTTACCCATTACACCTACACAGTTAATAGTATTAACTAAAGTCTGAGCAGATGAATCAAAAATTGTTTTACCTCTTTCAATTTTAACCATATTTTTAATCTTCTATAGTTTTATTTTCATCAATTTCAATATGTGAATTCTTATTCATAGAACGTCTTTCATAATTTACATACCTAAGAATTTCATTAAACCATCTTTTCTTAATGTATTCTTTTACATAATAAAATGCATCTTGTAAATTATTAGAACCAAAGTGTTGTACTGCCCATGATTTCTTTGTATCTATATCAGTAGCATGATCATTAATAAATTGAGTTACTTCTAATTCTGTTACAATAGGATATAAACAAAGAGACAATTGATTTATTTCGTTAATTAAAGTATCAATTAACGCTTCCCTAAAATTTTTATCTGAAGATAGTTTAACTTCCATCATGACATATATATACTTTCAAATTTAATATAGAAATAGGTTTAAAATAAGTTCAATACATGGCAGCCTTTTGTTTATTTTTAATAAATAGAATTTAAAATTTATAAGTATAGATATGGCAAAAGTTTATATTTACACAGATGAAAATGACGCCGTTGAACAGGGCGGCGATATGCTAGATGAATACTTATCATCATTATATGAAGATAAAATATTCTTAATTTCAGAAGACAGTAAGTATTTGTTCTTAACAGAAGACGAGTCTGCTTTTGTTATACAAGAATACTTTGAAGAATAATAGAAAATATAAATACAAAGAAATATAAAATATGGCTATAAGTTCAAAAAAGATCTCTGGATTTAGAGAATTAACAGAATTAAGCGGTGATGAGTATATAATGGTTGCTTTTAACAATCGTTCATATAAGGTTAAGACATCATTGTTTACTTCAGATATCATTGAAAGTATTGAACAAAGCATTGAAAGAGGAGATGGTGCATCAAGCCCTATTAAGATTAAAACAAAAGCTGGTGATGAATATGTATTCTCAGTAAGAAACGGTCTTAAAGGTAGCACCGGTGATACTGGTAAACAAGGTAAGAAAGGTGAAACTGGTAATACTGGTATAGCTTTATATAATACAGATTTTGATGATAGAATCCTTGATACATTAGACGGAACAGATGGTGAAGGTAACAATTTATCAAATGATGAATTAACTTCATATGCATTATCTGCAAAACAGGGTACAGTACTTAATAATAAGTTGGAATTACTTGCTGAAGAATATCTTTCACAAGAAGAATATGATGCAAGAGTAAGTAATAATCAGATATACCCTAATGTAAAATATTTCATTATATCTGAAGAATAAAAAAATCGTTGATTAATTATGGCACTTTATGTTAGACAAGATGATAACAGTACAAGACAAGTAATTGCTATATATAAAGGAACTTCATCTGGTCCAAAAGTTATTTCTGCTGTATATCAAGGATTAACTCTTTTATGGGGTTATATTAAGTCATGTTTTGGTCGTGGCTTTTGGATTAATGAAAAGATGTGGAGCAATACAGATGCTTGGTTAAATTAAGAATAAAATTGAAAATATAAAATATGGCTAAAAAGACAAAAACTGTATTAAGAGTATCTGACCTTCCTATAATGAATAAGTTATGGAAAGGTATGAAAACTATTGCTGCAGTAAATAGACAAAACTATTTAATTGATATAAGTAACATAGAGGGTAGAAGAATCATTGATATGTCTGAATTTAAGTCAGATGAATCTGGTGGAAAAAATATTATCTACATTAATTTCAATGATAATGAAACCAGTAAGTTATATGTATACAATGGTAGCGATGGTGAAAAGGGTAAGACAGGTGGAGACGGTGAAGATGGTGATCAAGGTGAAGAAGGATACATCAATCCTAATGGTAGAGGTATTACAGGTACTATGTACATTGTAAATAACTCTGTTACTGAAGATCCAAATTTACCTTGGTCTGCTTACAGAGGAAAGGATATGAATGATAAAGTTTATGAATTAAACGAAACATTTGTATCTGAAGAAGAATTCAATCTTTTGTTCAATGAAATTAAATACATATATGCAGAATTTAAAACTGAAGAAGATAATAAGTCAGTTAGAATCTTCAATTCAGATAACAATAAGCATATAGTATATAAGAAATATTGGACATATGAAGACGACGGTGGTAAAACATATTATATCTTCAATCCAATTTCTAATCAATATGATGTTGTAAATGTTGATCTTTGGAAAGATATTTATCTTGGGGATAAAGAAGGATATTTCCAAATAACTACTCCAATGATTACAGATGGTACAACTACATATTATTATGATAAAGAAACATTTACATATAAAGAAGTTGAGAAAATATTAGTTGAAAGAACTGCTGAAGATAATTCAATTGTTACCGTTTATCGTGGTGATAA
>ODAI012054814.1_pt1 | contig 11326 bp, 12 predicted proteins | sample 1539321 | NCBI WGS metagenome assembly ODAI01 (sample SAMN02144231, study PRJEB22623) | gut metagenome | biome: sheep rumen | host: Ovis aries | place: New Zealand
AAAAGATTATTATTAAAATAATCTCTTATGTTTACACTTATTTAGTATAGAAATTAATAATATCTTCTACTAAATTAGAATTAAATTTTTTATTTCTAATCATTTCTATTTCAAATTTATATGGAGGATAATCTCCATTAATATATGGTGTTTCTAATATTTTAGGAATACTCATTAATCTTTCATTATAAATAACATTAATTAAATTATCAAAACCAATTGTACCCAATCCTATATTTTCATGTCTATCTTTATGAGAAGCTAATATATTTTTACTATCATTTACATGAACACATTTAATCTTATCTATTCCAATAATATTATCAAATTCATCTAATATTTGATCAAACTTAGATATATCATATCCACTATCATTTAAATGACATGTATCTAAGCAAACTCCTAATCTATTAGAATATTTAACTCCATCAATTATTCTTTTTAATTCAAAGAAATTAACTCCAACTTCACTACCTTTACCTGCCATTGTTTCGAGTAAAATAACTACATTACCAGTATAATTTTCAAATACTCTATTTAATCCTAAAATAATATTATCTATTCCTGTATCAACTCCTAAAGAAACATGACTACCAGGATGTAAGACCATATATTTAACCCCTAATTTATCTACTCTAGCCAATTCTTGTTTTAAAAAATCTACACTAAAATCTAAATTTTTAGGATTAGCTAAATTAATTATATATGGAGCATGAACAATTACATTATTAATATTAATACCATTATCTTTCATAATATTTAATGCTTCTATTGTTTTAAAATCATCTATTTCTGATCTATTAGTATTTTGTGGTGCCCCTGTATAAAACATAAAAGTATTACTATTATAAGAAACAGCTTCTTTTACAGAAGCTATTAATTGTTCATTCTTATTAAATCCAACATGAGATCCAATAATCAAATTATTCATTTTTACCACACAAATCAGAACTAAAGACAGTAGCAGTCCAACTACTTCCCACTTTATCAAGTCCAGATAAGTTTCCATAATTTGATGTTGTTCCTTCAGGGCTACCACATAAAGATTGAATAGTTACTTCCATTTTATTTTTAGCTTTAGCAACTACAATACTAGGTTCAAGTAAAGATTCTTCAGTTAATGGTATAGCATAATCTTTTGAATCTTGAGCGGCAAAATAATATTTATAATCAGGTTCTGCTCCATCACCAACATTAATAATAGCTACATAACTCTTATTATAAAGATATTTTCCACCAAATGGTGATTTTCCATTTGATTTTTCGGATTTAACTTTATCAAGTGTTACAATAGTTACATCATTATTACCAATTGGCAATGGGTAAATTTCACTAGTTGCATCATTTCTAACTGCAGAAACATAAAATAAAGCTTGATCAATAAAGCTTTTCTTTCTTGAATCAGTAATATATTGACTAACCCTAGGAATAGCTATTCCTAATAAAATACCAAGTATAACGATAACAGCAAGTAATTCAATCAAAGTAAAACCTTTCTTATTCACTTATCATCACTCCTATTATTAATATAGCATAAACAAAAATTGATATCAAGAAAAAAAAGAGACTTTTTAGTCTCTTAATATTAGCACTCACTGCCACTATAAGCAGTTACATTCCATCCACCACTTGGTCTTAAACTTTCAAGCCCCGCAATATTATCTAAAACCATATATTTACCAGCTTGATCACCGCAAATTGGTGTAACACTAACTTTAGTCTTAGCAGTATCATTTCTAATTACTAAATTAGATTTAATACTTTCACTATATGTAAGTGGAATAGTAAATCTTTTAGAATCAGATAAAACCACATAAGTTTTATATATTGGATCAATATCAGTACCAACATTTACAATAGCTACATAACTACTATCAATAATCCATTTAGCATTAAATGATGATTTATTACCACCATTTTGCATTTGCATCATATCAATAGTAACAATAGTTATATCACTATTAGATATAGGTAACTCATATTTTTCACTAGTAGCATCTTTTAAAACTGTATTAGCAAATTCTCTAGCAGTAGTAACAATACTATCCTTTCTAGAATCACTAATATATTTAGTAACCATAGGTATAGCAACAGCAATTAAAATAGCCAAAATTACAATAACAGCAAGTAATTCTATTAAAGTAAATCCTTTTCTATTTTTCATAACTTCCTCCTAGGGCAAATAATACTTTTTGCATATTTTAAGCAGTTTAATTTATTTAAGTAATATCTAGGTGTTTTTTCATAATTAAGCCAGTTTAGTCTTATCTTAGATCAAGAGAATCTTTTAAACCCTTTGTTGCATTTCATATATTCTCCTAGCAAATATTATTCTTTATTTTCTGGTTGAGGATATGTATTTTTAATAGTTGTAGGCAGTTTACTACCACTTTGGTCATAAACATCACTTGTAGCGGCTTCTGATGGTGTAATGCCTTTTCCAGAAGCGATTTGAACTACATTTTCATTTGATAATTCATCATATGCTATTAAGTGAGGTGCAGCAGCGCCTTCTTTTATACCAATACCATAACCTTTTTCATCTAAAGCAGCTACATAATAAGTATAATGTGGTTTTTCTGCTGTACCATCATTAACTACCATAATATATGAATATTCATTATTAAATTCTGCACCATATGATGATTTTTTTCCACCATTTTCTAAAGCTGTTCTTAATTCATCAAAATATACAACAGTAGCTTCTCCCGTACTTACTGGTAATTGCATATCAGTATCTATCAAGTTGAATTCTTTTTTTGCAGCATCTGCATATTCTTTTACATTAATAATATAAGTACTCTTTTTTGCTGTATTAATATATTTAGAAACACTTGGTATAGCTATTGCTAAAAGCACTCCTAAAATAACGATTACAGCAAGTAATTCAATTAATGTAAAACCATTTTTATTTTCCTTCATAATTTTCTCCTCCTATTATAATAAATATAACACTATTTTATATTGTAAGCAATAAATTTCTATTGCTTTACACGGACATTTACTTTTCTTAATCTGCACGTTCCTGATAAAGATAATAATCATTTTTATATAATTGATATCTATCATCATCATCTAATCTTTCAGAATCAACATAAACAATTCCTTTATAGTGAAAATCACCTTTACCATTAGGTGCCAACAATTGAACATAATAAACCAAGAAACCATCTTCATTTGTAACCATAACATAAGAAACATCAGAATCATATTCATATCCATCAGAATCTCTTACTATATCATCAGTAGCAAGGTCACCAAGTTTTATGAGTATAACACCACCATCCGAATTAGGTTTAGAGTATACTCCTTTTCTAAGCTCATATTGTACTAATGAGACCAATTTCTTACAATCAGCAATATAATTATCTTTTTTGGTTCTCTCCAAAATAGAAGTAATATTAGGAATAGCTATAAGCATAATAATAGATAATATTAATATAACTCCAAGCAATTCTACTAAAGTAAAACCTTTTTTATTCATTTTACAATCCTCCTATCATATATAATTATACATGATTAAAATAAAAAGATAAAGGCATATTTATGTTTTTTTTAGCTAATACTATTAATGGTGATAATATGAAAAATATTTCAATTTGGATAAATAGCTTTAATATTAATAATCATATATCAAAAAACCTAAATAAAGATGTAGATATACTAATTATAGGAGCTGGAATAACCGGACTAACTTGTGGATATTTCTTAAAAAATTCTAATAAAAAAATAGCTATAATCGATAAAAATAAAATTGGATCTGGTATAACTAAAAATACTACTGCTAAAGTTACTTACCTGCAACAAGATATATACTCTAAGCTTTCCAAAAATTTTAATAAGAAAGTAAGTAAAGCTTATTTGAATTCACAAATTGATGCTATGAATCTAATGCGAAATATTATTGAAAAAGAGAATATTAAGTGTGACTTAGACATATGTGATTCTTACATATTTACTAACTCTAAAAAAAATATAAAAAAAATTAAAGAAGAAAAAGAAATATTAGAAGAATTTGGAATTAAGTGTAGTATTCAAGAAAAGATTCCTTTAAATAATATTCCATGTTTATTAAGTTTAAAAGTTTCTAATACTTTCACAATTAATCCCCTACTATATTTAGAAGGTTTAAGAAAAAGTATTAATAATAAAATAGATATTTATGAAAATATATTAGCTAAAGATATCAAATATAAAGATAATAAATTCTATGTTGAAACTAATAACGGCATTTTTAGCTGTAATAAAGTAATTATTGCTTGCTGGTATCCATTCTTTATAAAACCTGGTTTTATTCCTATAAAAACATATATTAAACGTGAATATGTTAATGCAGCAAAGTATAAAAATAAACATTTTACTGCTATAAACGTTGATAAAGATTTATTATCAATTCGTTTTTATAAAGACTATATTATTTATGGATCTAACGAACATAGATTAACTAGTAAAATTGATTATGCAAAAAATTATAGTAAAAGCCAAAAAGATTTTAAAAAAATATTTTCAAAAGTACCAGAATATACTTGGATGAATCAAGATATCATGTCTAATGATTATTTGCCACTTATAGGAAAAGTAAACAACAATAATAATTTACTAATAGCTACTTCCTACAATGCTTGGGGTATGACAAATTCAACTATAGCCGGAAAAATTATAAGTGATTTAATTTTAAATAAAGATAATAAATATAAATACTTATTCTCACCACGTGATATTAATATAACTAGTATAATAAATTCATTTATTGGTATCTTTCATTATGCTAAGGCTTATATTAATACTTTTATAGACAAAAAGATTATTAAAAATAATCATGTAAAAATTATAAAAATCAATGGAAAATATCATGGAATTTATTATGATAAGGAAAATAAAAGACATATTATTGATATAACATGCCCACATATGAAATGCCATTTAGTCTTTAATAATTACGAAAAAACATGGGATTGTCCATGCCATGGATCTAGGTTTGATATCGATGGAAATATAATAAATGGTCCAAGTAAAAAAAAAATTAAAAAAAGTGTTGACATATTATTTATCTTTGGTATAATTAATATTGTCTTCTGAAGAAAAGGAAGGCTGACATAATTTATGCGGATGTAGTTTAATGGTAGAACTTCAGCCTTCCAAGCTGACCACGTGGGTCCGATTCCCATCATCCGCTCCATTTAGAAATAAAGAGTTATTCAATTACGAATAGCTCTTTTATTATATCCACCACTATGCGTTAGAAGAATTATTTTAATAGAGATAATTAATTATTAGAAAACGTCTTAGATTCACTATCTTTATAAATAATAAAATATCATGCAAAATAAAAAAAGAATACAAATTTTTGTATTCTTTACACTATTTAAATAAATTTAATAATCTATCAAAAAAATTTTGTTTCTTAGTAGTTTTCTTAACTTTTTTCTTTTCTTCTTTAGCTTTTTTACCATCTACTACTAATATAAATTTAGTATTAGATTCTGTATTTTCATCTTTTATTGAAAAACTTTGATATTCACTACTTAATTTAGATAAAGCTTCAATTTTTCCTGATACATTTTCTACTTTATTAGCTATTTCAGTTATAGCTTTAATACCTTGATTATTAAATGTATTAATACCAGTATTTAAAGTGTTCATACCATCTGTTAAAGCTTTAGTACCATTTGATAATTCATTCATTTTAGAAGTTAATACTTTAACACCATTAGTTAATTTATTAGTTCCATCTGATAAACTATCTGCACCTTGTTTTAATTGTGGTAAATATGTATTTAAGCTAGTCATAGCTTTACTAATTTTAGTAAATGCCTCTATTGATTCAGTTAAAGCTTTATTATTACCTTCTAAAACAATAATTAAACTATTTTCATTTCCAAGATTAAATTTACTATATATAGCTTTATATGGTGAAGTTGCTTTTTGTTCATCTGTTAAAGATTCATAACCATTTTTTATTTGTGTTAATGCTTCAATATAAGAATTATTACCAGCTATTAATTTTTTCATTTGACTTATTTTACTATCCATTCCATCAAATGATTTACTAGATTCATTTAATTGTTTTACTACTTCAGTTAATCCTTTATCTAAAGCTACACTACCATTTTTAATTTTTTCTATACTTTCAACAACAGTAGTTAAAGCACTAGATATTTGATTTGATCCATTACTAACTAAATTTAAATTTTCTAAAATAGTTTTACTTCCCTCTTCTATTTGATTCATAGATGATTGAAGCTTATTAATATTAGAATATGTGCTATCTAACTTATCAAATACTTTTAGATCAGTAGAATCTAATAATTTAGGAGTTAATACTGAATAAATACTAGATAATTCAAATTTAGTTGTATCTAATTTTATTTTAATTGTATCTAAATCTTTTAATTCAGGAAGTCCTAAGCTTTCATATAAACCAGGAGCTGATAAACAAGTTACAGTATATCCAATACCATTATCTACTACTTTACCATTAGTAACACTAATATTAGATGTGTTAGCATTACTAAAATTAGTAACTGTAGCAACTACAAATGGTGTATATAAAGTTTCTAATTTACCATTAACATTAACACTTTTTTTAGAATTATTAGTATATTTAATAGTTACTTCTACAGTACCACTCTTACCTATTAAATCATCTAAACTTATTTCTTTACCATTTAATTTATATGTTATCTTTGTAGATATTGGTAAATCTTTTTTAGTAGTACCTTGAAAAAATACATCTTCTTTGCTTTCCCAAGTTATTTTATTATTTTCTAAGGTATACTTAGAATCACTATTAATATTAATAATATTTTCAAGATCAGTTAAATCAGTTAAAGTATCACTATTATTACTATTAATAAAATGTTCATTAACTAAAACTTTTTTAACACTACCATCACTATTTAATTTAGAATAAACAGTTTCTTCTTTACTTAACGCAAATGTAGACATAGGTGTTAATATGAATGATAATACTAAACTAGAAGCTAATACTTTTTTCATTTTTTTCATACTCTTTTTCTCCTTCTTTTTATTTTTCTTTAAATAAGTTGTTTTAATTATTAATTTATCAAATATTAATAATATTGATGGAACTATTCCTATTACAACTAACATACTTATTATGGCACCACGAGATATTAATCTACATAGTGAACCTATCATATCTATTTTAGATACTATACCTACTCCAATAGTAGCTGCAAAGAAGCACATAGCACTAACGAATATTGAAGTTACTGAGTTATCTAGGGCAGATTTAACAGCTTGTTTTTTATTAAGACCATTTGTTCTTTCTTCTAGATACTTAGTAGTCATTAAAATTGCATAATCAATAGTTGCTCCTAATTGAATAGTACCAATTACAACACTAGCTATAAATGGGATTTCTATTCCTGTAAAATAAGGAACTCCCATATTTATGAATATTGCAAATTCAATAGCAGTAACTAACAGTACAGGAAGAGTTATTGATTTTAAAACAATCATCATAAGTACAAAAATAACTCCAACTGATGCAAAATTAACATTTTTAAAATCTATATCAGTAGTTGTTACTAAGTCTTTCATTAAAGGACCTTCTCCGGCTAAAATAGCTTTACTATCATATTTCTTTATAATTTTATTTACTTCTGTTATTTGATTATTTAATTCATCAGTAGCTATATCATAACTTGATGCTACTATAATCATTTTATATTTATCAGTTTCATAAATTTTCTTAAATTTTTCAGGTATCATATCTTCAGTAATACCATATTTAGATAAACTAGATGATGATATAACTAAATCTATTCCATCTACTTGTTCTATTTCGCTAATCATCTTATTTATTTCGTAATTAGATTTATCTTTACTAACAAGTATCATTTCTTGTGATACCATACCATAATCTTCTTTTAATGTTTTAGTTGCAATACTATATCCATAGTTTTCTGGAATAGATTCATCAAGTTTATAATAAACACTTGTTTTATTTTGAGCAAAATAAGCTGGTATTAATAAGATTATAAATACTATAAAAATAGCTATATAATTTTTTAATACAAATTCTTTTACTCTTTCAAATTTAGGAAGTAATTCTTTGTGTTTAGTTTTTTCTATTTTCTTATCAAATATTAATAAGAGTGCAGGAAATACTGTAAGTACACAAATAACTCCTATTAATACTCCTTTAGCCATTACTAAACCAATATCTACTCCTAGGGTTAATTTCATTGTACATAGTGCTAAGAAACCAGCAATTGTAGTTAAACTTGATCCTGCAACTGATACAAATGTATCATGAATTGCCTCTGCCATAGCTTTATTACTATCATTATATTCTTTCTTTAATTTTTCATATTTATGATATAAGAATATTGAAAAGTCTGTTGTTACTCCAAGTTGTAATACTGCAGCTATTGCTTTAGTAATATATGAAATATTTCCAAATATAATATTTGATCCCATATTAAATAAGATTGCCATACCAATATTTGCCATAAGCAAGAATGGTACTAAATATGAATCAAGTGATAATTCAAGGACTACAATACATAAAATAACTGCTATAACTACATATAATAACATTTCACTATTAAATAATTCTTTAGTATCAAGTACCATGGCACTCATACCACCTATTTTAACATTATCATCCGTTATATCACGCATTTGTTGTACTGCAGCTAGTGTTTTATCATCACTAGTTGAACCACTAAATGTAACAAGTATTAATCTACTATCACCATTTGCTACTTTACTTTTAATTTCTTCTGGTAATATTTCAACCGGAATATTAGTACCAAGAATATCATTAATACTAACAACATGTTCTACAGTTTCAATATTTCTAAATTTTTCTTCTAACTTAATAATGTCTTTGCTTTCCATATTATCAGCAACAACAATTGAAAAAGCTCCCATATTAAAATCATCAGTAAGAATCTTTTCCCCTTTTAATGTTTCAATATCACTAGGTAAATATACTAAAATATCATAATTAATTTTAGTAACAACATATCCTATGATACTAGGAAGCATAAGTAAAAGAGTAACTAATAATATCAAAAATTTTTGTTTAACTATAATGTTGCAAACATTTTTCATAAACATCCTCCCTCTTTCCTTTAATATTCTATTACGATATTTTAAAAAAAACACCAACATATGCAACACGGTGTATATTTATCCAACATTTTTTATTTTATTGTATAGTTATATATGTAGCCTAATAGCATTTTTATAGCATTTTTAGGCACTTTCCTTTGCAAAAATCTCGTAATTGTGATATACTATCAAGTGCATGTAAAGGAAGAGATGGTAGTATGAATAAAAAAGATCTTCGTGTTGTTAAAACAAGAACTGCATTATACAATGCATTATTAGCCTCAATGGCTGAAAAACCATTTGAAGATATTAGAGTATCTGATATATGCAACAAAGCTTTAATAAACAGATCCACTTTTTATGCACATTTCGATGATAAATACGAATTATTAGCTAGTTGTATTGATAACTTAAAAGATAGCTTACATCAAAAATTAAAAGAAAATCATAATATCTCAAATACTAAAGAATATTATATGGCATTTGTAAAAATATTCTTAGATTATATTGAAGAAAAGAAAGATGCCTATTTAGCAATAGCTAAACACAATTCAAATAATACTGTTACTAATATTATTTGTGAAGCAATTGATGCAGATATAATTGAAAATATTAAATATTATAAAAATGAATTCAAAATTCCAACAAACATCATAGCTAAATTCTACTCTGGAGCTGTTGTTTCAACAGCTATATATTGGATGTATCATTTAAGTAGTTATACAAAAGAAGAAATGATTGAATATTTAACTATGCTTTTACCAGATGAAAATCATTTCTAAAAAAAAAGAACTAAATTTATTTAATTTAATTTTAGTTCTTTTTTTATTTAAAAATAAAAATCTAGGGAGAAAATTAATAATACCTAGATTTTTTATTATATGATTTTCTATAAGCGTGAATATTAGTTATTGAAGAATCATTCATATTTAATTGTTCATTATATAAAGCCAAAACATTCTTATATCTTTTTTGTATATTAAATAATGCTTGTAAAGAACTACTATTTGGTTCATCACGATAATCAAAAAAAGTTAATCTATATATAGAAATTATATGATTTAAAACACATTCTAAAATATACATATAATTATCAAAATTATATTCTCTTTGTAATTTTTTTAAATAAAATATGTACGATTCATCACTTGCAGATATAACTTTATCAAGATAATAATCTAATTTAGATTCTAAAAAAGAATTACTTCGGCAAAAATAATAATTATTTAAATATGGCATACCTGTAACAATATTTTTTTCCATAAAAACACCCCTTAATTTCAACGCTTACATATTATACCATAAATTATATATATTATCAAACAAAATTTTATTTTTTTCAAATGCTAATCATATAATTTTATATATATATTCCCTCACTTTTTCTACGATTAAGAGTTATCTCATTTTTTTCAAATTTAGAAACCAGTACAACTTGCTTCTTTTTCAAACTTTTTTTAACATCAATTATTCTTTGATTAGTAGCACCTCTAAATATACAAGAATAACTCTTTTTAGATAATACAAATCTACCATCAACTAACACATCAACTTCATTTAAAAAATCAAGTATTTCTGGTTTCTCTTTAGATAATTCCATCAATTCTTCAAATGTATAACCTGTATAAGACCATATATTTAAACCTTTACTTCTAGCATATTTAGCTATTTCACTACATTCTTTAGCTTGCCAAAAAGGATCTCCTCCAGAAAATGTAATACCATCTTGTCCTTCAAGTTCATCTATAGCTAAATATACATCTTCTAAATCAACTAATTCTCCACCTTCAAAATCCCACGTTTCAGGATTATGGCAGCCTAGACAATGATGAGGGCATCCTTGTGTCCAGATTACTGTACGAATACCCTCTCCATCTACTATACTATCAGGCTGCAAATATGCTGCTAGCCTTATTTTCATTATTTATCACACTTTTCTTGACTAAGTAATTCTTTAATTCCAGAATGCTTAACGCGATCTTTTTCTTCAGCTCTTTTACCGTTATTAAAATGTGAAACATCTCCAGATAAATATCCAGTAACGCGTCTAATTCTTTCAAATTTTATTCCTTCTCCAACAACTTTTTCCATAATAATACCTCCTAATACTTATTTAACACTTACAATCATTTAAGTGTTCGATTGGCACTCCTTCAAATTCATGTCTTCCACAACCTGGGCAAACATCACCAATTACCCCTACAAATCCACATACTGGATCACGATCTACTGGATGGTT
>ODAI012230755.1_pt1 | contig 11326 bp, 5 predicted proteins | sample 1539321 | NCBI WGS metagenome assembly ODAI01 (sample SAMN02144231, study PRJEB22623) | gut metagenome | biome: sheep rumen | host: Ovis aries | place: New Zealand
CGCTCAGACCGATATTCTGGGCCTGGTTGATGATGATCGTATTGGCATTCGGAATATCAAGTCCATTCTCTATAATTGTCGTACAGAGAAGCAAATCGTATTCCCCCTTCATGAAATCCAGCATCCTGTTTTCCAATTCTTTCGATTCCATCTGTCCATGGGCAATACAGATCCGCATGTCAGGAACCAACCGGTGCAGGATATCATGGATAGCCGGCAATTCTTCTACTTTATTATGAAGGAAGAAAATCTGTCCGCCCCGGTTGAGTTCATAATCAATGATACTCTTGATTTCATCTTTATTGAAAAGAATGATCTCTGTCTGGATAGGAATCCTGTTCGGCGGGGGAGTATTGATAATGGAAAGATCCCGTGCCCCGAGAAGTGAGAACTGCAGCGTCCTGGGAATCGGGGTCGCCGTCAAAGTCAGGGTATCTACGGAACTCTTGATCTGGCGGAGTTTTTCTTTCGCACTGACTCCGAATTTCTGTTCTTCATCAATGATCAGAAGCCCCAGATCCTTGAATTCAAATCCGGCTCCAAGGATTTTATGCGTTCCTATCAGAATATCTATTTTTCCTTCTTTCAGTCTTTTCTTTATTTCCGTCAGTTCCTTTGCCGTTCTGAGCCGACTTACATAATCTATTGTGCACGGAAAGTTTTCAAGACGGGACTTAAACGTAGTATAATGCTGCAGGGCAAGGATGGTTGTCGGAACGAGGACCGCAACCTGCTTACTGTCCGTTGCCGCTTTAAAAGCAGCCCGGATAGCCACCTCCGTCTTTCCGAATCCGACGTCTCCACACACGAGGCGGTCCATCGGGCAATCATCTTCCATATCTCTTTTGACAGAAAGGGTAGCCTTCTCCTGATCCGGAGTATCTTCATACATGAACGAGGATTCAAGTTCTTCCTGGAGATAAGTATCAGCGGAAAAAGCAAAACCTTTCGAAGCTTTCCGCTTGGCATAGAGTTGAATCAGTTCCTTGGCAATATCTTTGACCCGGGATTTCGCACTTGTTTTGAGATTCTGCCAGGTCTTGGAACCCAATTTATTGATTTTCGGCATTTCCCCCTCACGGGAACGGAAACGCGAAATCTTATGAAGGGCATGGACCGAAACAAATACGACATCGTTGTCCTTGTAGGTAAGTTTCACTACTTCATGGACCCGGCCCTTATCGTCACGCATTTTGACAAGACCGCCGAAAATACCGACGCCGTGGTCGATATGGACAATATAATCCCCTATATTAAAGGAAGTCAGGTCATTCAACGTCAGTTGCTCACTCTTTTCAACGGTGCGGCGGATCCGTGCACGGTGGAATCTGTCGAAAATCTCATGATCCGTATAATAGCAGACCCGGTCCTGATGGTCAATGAATCCATTATGCAGATTCATCCCTTTTATAAATTCCGGGAGGGGTATTCCGTCTTGTATCAGAATTGATTTAAGCCTTTCTATCTGGTTTTGTTTTTCTCCGGTAATCCTTACCTTATAACCTCCCTCAATATTCTTTCTGATATCCGCTTCCAGCAGTTCAAAATTCTTATTGAAAACAGGTTGGGGACTGATTTGGAACTTAACCGGATCTACTCCGTCTTTTTGCAGGGGTACCTCAAGATAAACCGTACGGAACTTATCAAATGAATGGAAGAAACCCGACTTACTGTACATATCGGATGAGTCCAGCCATACAACTGTTTCTTTTGGAAGTATATCCAGCACACAAACTCCTTCTTCTGTTTCGGAAACCAAATCAGGATAGATATCGACTTTATCAACTTTTTCGATGGAAAGTTGTGTATTACAGTCGAATAGATGGATTTCATCTACTTCATTACCAAAGAAAGAAAGGCGGTAAGGATGGTTATAAGAGAAAGAAAAAATGTCAATGATGGATCCTCTTACCGCATACTGACCCGGCGCAGATACAAAATCTACCCTTTCGAACCCCTGTCCGAATAAGACTTCCTTGATTGTATCATGACTGATTTCCTGTCCTGTCTTTATAGAAATAATAGCATCCTTTATCGTATGTCCCGAAGGTACTTTTTCCTCAATTGCTTCGGGATAAGTAACTATATACAGACGGTCGGAAGGGGAGAGTAACTTAGCCAGAGCAGAAGTCCGCTGCACTCCTAAAGAAGACTTGTAATTGCTTCTTTCCACCGCTTTTCCGGTATCAGGAAAATAGAAAATGAAATCTCCTTCGTTCAGGTTATAAAGATCATTCGAACAATACTCTGCCGCTTCCCGTGTAGGAAGAACGATAAAATGGATTCCTTTCGAAGCAACCTGGGACAGCACGAACCATCTGGCGGAAAGAAACAGACCGCTGCAATATACTTTCCTCCCTGTCTCCAGTTTATTGCTGAGTATTTTGGTGGATTCTGAACTTATTAACATTTCTTCTTAAAAGTTGTTGAAAACCTGTTTATAAGCATGTTTATATCAAACTGAATAAAGTTGAAAAAAATCACTCATTACTTTTCAACTGTTGGATTATTATTTTTCAACAAGGTTTTCAATACTCTATTTTTATTGTAAATATTTATCAATTAAGTATTTCCGAAAACTTATCAACATATTGACAGCTTTAACAAAAACAACTTTAATCTTTAAAAAATACTATATTTGTAAAGTTTATCGAACCCGATGCCATGAGTGAATTCGATCCTCGGAATACAGTAGAGCGCAAAGATAGTGAATTGGACGGAATAATCCGTCCGCAAGAGTTGGATGATTTTACCGGTCAACGGGAAATCGTATCCAATCTGAACATCTATATAAAGGCCGCAAAGATGCGCGGTGAGGCTCTTGACCATATATTGTTCCATGGTCCTCCCGGATTGGGAAAAACGACCCTCGCCCATATTATTGCCAATGAGATGGGTGTCAATATGAAAGTTACTTCCGGTCCCGTTATTGCCAAGCCCGGGGATCTTGCCGGTCTTCTGACATCCCTGGAAACCGGAGATGTACTTTTTATTGATGAGATCCACCGTCTCTCTCCTGAGGTTGAAGAGTATTTATATTCAGCCATGGAGGATTATGTCATTGATATCATGATCGACAAGGGACCGGGAGCCAGAAGCGTCCGGATTTCCCTGAATCCTTTTACGCTTGTCGGGGCTACGACCCGAAGCGGTCTTCTGACGGCTCCGCTCCGTGAAAGATTCGGAATAAATTGTGCGCTTGAGTATTATGATAAAGAAGACCTTAAGCGGATTATTATCCGTAGCGCTTCGATCCTGAATGTTGCGATTGATGAGGAAGCGGCGGTGGAGATTGCCATGCGGAGCCGGGGTACGCCCCGAATCGCCAATGCGCTGCTTAAGCGGGTCCGTGATTTTGCCCAGGTAGTAGGTGACGGGCATATAGATCTTGAGATTGCCAGGTTCGCCCTCAATAAGCTGAAGATTGACAAACGGGGACTTGATTTGATAGACAATAAGATCCTGAGGACCCTTATTACAACATTCAAGGGAGGGCCGGTTGGCGTAGGAACGCTTGCAACAGCCATATCAGAAGATACGGGTACACTGGAAGAAGTATATGAACCTTTCCTGATCAAGGAAGGTTTCCTTGTCCGGACCCAGCGCGGCCGGATTGCCACCGAAATGGCTTACCGTCATCTCGGACTTGAAGGATATTATGCACCCAAAATCAATAATGATGACAATGGATCGCTCTTTTAGATTCCGGGCAGGACTTCTTATGGTCGCTGCTGTCCTTTTCTTTTCTGTTCCTTCCTTTGCCTGTACGTCCGTCATAGTGAGCGGAAAAATGCGGGCTGACGGCCGTCCCGTCATGTTCAAGCATCGCGATACTGGCCAGTTGAACAATAAAATGGAATGGTTTCAGGGAGAAAAATATGCTTTCGTAGCGTTGGTCAATTCCAACTGGAATACCGAACCGACCACGAAGGTTCCGTTTCATGGAGCGGAAGCCTGGTCCGGAACCAATTCCGCCGGATTCTGTATCATGAATACGGCAACCTACGACCTGAAGGATGATGATGTGCCTGAAAAATTGATGGACCGGGAGGGGCAGGTGATGTACCGGGCTCTTGAAATTTGCCGGAATCTGGCTGATTTTGAGACGCTTCTCGATACGCTCAGCCGTCCGATGGGAGTAGAAACCAATTTCGGTGTCATTGATGCGGAAGGTGGAGCTGCCTATTATGAGGTGAATAATCATTCCTGGGTAAAATTCGATGTCAATAAAGATCCAGAAGGGTATCGGGTAGTAACTAATTTTACGAGGACAGGCCGGGTGGAAGACCGCAGGGGAGTGGACCGTTTTGAAAAAGCGGGATTATTCATGGAATCGGCAATTGATGGTTGGAGTGAATGCATTCCGCATAAGAAACTGATTAACGGTATTTCCAGGAGCGGAAAACCTATTCTTCGGAACATAACATCCGCCGTAGCTGTTTTTGAGGGCGTAAAACCTGGAGACGATCCGCTTAAGACAGTTATGTGGACTGCCCTCGGCTGGCCGGCCACGGCAGTATACGTTCCGCTGATGGTCCTCCATGAAGATCATATTCCTTCTTATCTGAAAGGATATGAAACGGCTGTCATGTGCGATAATGCCCTGTCCATGAAGGAAAATGACTATTCAGTTGAGTGTGCAAAAGCAGAAACTTTTATAGATCCTTCATTTGATGTAATTTATCAAGATTTTGCCTCTGGAAAACTGAGTGAAAAGCGGTTTAGCAAGAAATATGACAGGCTAATGGGAAAATATTTTAAAGTCTATAATCGTATTTTTGCTGATTTGCTTAAAATTGATTAAAATTGCAGGATAATTGATTAATTGTACAATTATAATCATACAAAAATGGCCGATACAAAATTAATTTCAAAGATTCCGGATGGACCGCTCGCCGAAAAATGGACCAAGCGTAAATCCGAAATTAGAATCGTCGGTCCTAACACCAAGAGGAACCTCGAAGTAATCGTGGTAGGAACCGGTCTTGGCGGTGCATCTGCAGCTGCTTCTCTCGGAGAGCTCCGATTCAATGTCAAGATTTTCTGCATTTCCGATTCCCCTCGCCGTGCGCATTCCATTGCTGCTCAGGGAGGCATCAATGCAGCTAAGAACTACCAGAACGACAATGACTCGATCTATCGTCTTTTCTACGATACGATCAAGGGTGGTGACTACCGCAGCCGCGAAGCCAATGTCTACCGCCTTGCTGAAGTAAGTGCCGCGATTATCGACCAGTGCGTTGCACAGGGTGTTCCTTTTGCCCGTGAGTATGGCGGTTATCTTGCCAACCGTTCTTTCGGCGGTGTCCAGGTAAGCCGTACTTTCTACGCCCGCGGACAAACCGGACAGCAACTTCTTCTGGGTGCCTATGCTTCCCTGAATAAGGAAATAGCTGCAGGTACCGTCAAGAGCTATCCTCGTCATGAGATGCTGGACCTCGTTATTATCAATGGACAGGCGAAGGGTATCATTGCCCGCAACCTTGTCACGGGAGAAATCGAGCGTTTCGGTGCCCATGCCGTTGTTCTTGCAACCGGCGGTTATGGAAATACGTATTTCCTTTCGACCAATGCTATGAATTCCAACGGTTCCGCTGCGATGCAGTGCTACCGTAAAGGAGCTTTCTTTGCAAATCCCTGTTTTGCACAGATCCATCCGACCTGTATTCCGGTCCATGGTGATCAGCAGTGCAAACTTACGCTGATGTCTGAGTCTCTCCGTAACGACGGACGTATCTGGGTTCCGAAGAAGATGGAAGATGTCATGAAACTCCGTAAGCATGAGATTAAGCCGTCCCAGATTCCTGAAGAAGACCGTGACTACTATCTCGAGCGCAGATATCCTGCTTTCGGAAACCTTGTTCCCCGTGACGTTGCTTCCCGTGCCGCCAAGGAGCGCTGTGACGCAGGTTATGGCGTAAATGAAACGGGACTGGCTGTTTTCCTTGATTTTGCCGATGCTATCAAGCGTCTTGGTCATCAGAGAGTTGAAGAGCGTTATGGCAATCTTTTCCAGATGTATGAGAAGATTACGACAACCTCTCCTTGGGAAGAACCGATGATGATCTATCCTGCTATCCATTATACGATGGGTGGTCTCTGGGTAGATTATGATCTCCAGACTACGATTCCGGGCCTGTATGCAATCGGAGAAGCTAACTTCTCAGACCACGGTGGAAACCGTCTCGGTGCCTCTGCTCTTATGCAGGGTCTTGCCGACGGTTATTTCATCCTTCCGTATACGATCGGCGACTATCTTTCCCATAAGTTCGCAGAGCCTAAGACAGATACAAATGCTCCTGAATTTGCAGAGGCGGAAAAAGCTGTCCGTGATAGAATTGCTAAGATTTTTGCAGTCAAGGGAACGGAAACTGTCGACAGTATCCATAAGAAACTCGGCCACATTATGTGGGAATATGTCGGCATGGCCCGTACGGAAGAAGGCCTTAAGAAGGGTATTGAAGAAATCCGTGCACTGCGCGAGGAATTCTGGAAGACGGTCCGGGTACCCGGAACGAACGAAGAGTTCAACCAGGAACTGGAGAAAGCCCTTCGTCTTGTCGACTTCTTCGATATAGGTGAACTGATGGCCCGTGACGCACTCAATCGCCGGGAATCCTGTGGCGGTCATTTCCGTGAGGAAATGCAGACAGAGGAAGGCGAAACGAAGCGTGATGACGAAAACTTCATGTATGTCGCCGCATGGGAGTACAAGGGCGAAGGAGTGGATCCTGAACTCCACAAAGAGCCGCTCAAGTACGAGAACATCAAGATTGCAACCAGAAACTACAAAGACTAATCGGATATGGAATACAATATCAAAGTATGGCGTCAGAAAAACGCCAAGGCAAAAGGTCACTTCGAAACCTATCATGTCACTGATGTCGAGGAAGATGCTTCTTTCCTCGAGATGCTCGATATCCTGAATGACCAGTTGATCCGCCAGGGTAAGGAGCCTATTGCATTCGATCACGATTGTCGGGAGGGTATCTGCGGTGCCTGTTCGCTGTATGTGGACGGACGTGCGCATGGTCCTGATGACCAGGTTACTACCTGCCAGCTGTTTATGCGTCATTTCAAGCCGGGTGCTACGATCACCGTTGAGCCTTGGCGAAGCGGAGCTTTTCCGGTCATCAAAGACCTCGTAGTTGACCGTGGTGCATTCGATAAGATCCTCCAGGCTGGCGGTTTCATTACCGTTCGTGCCGGTTCCGCACAGGATGCAAATAATATTCTCATTCCGCACGATCAGGCAGAAAAGAGCATGGATGCTGCAGCCTGTGTAGGTTGCGGTGCCTGTGTAGCTACGTGTAAGAACGGTTCTGCTATGTTGTTTGTTGCAGCACGCGTTTCCTCACTGGCTCTTCTTCCGCAGGGTCGTCCGGAAGCTGCCCGTCGCGCCAAAGCGATGGTGGCTAAGATGGATGAACTTGGTTTCGGTAACTGTACAAATACCCGTGCCTGCGAAATGGAATGCCCGAAACACGTTACGATTGACCATATCGCCCGTCTGAACCGCGAATACCTTAAAGCTAAATTCAGCGAATAGCGTACTGAAAGAATAAAGTTTCTCCTTTCAAACCTATGCCACCCTCGGCAATATAAGAGGGAGGGGCCCTTTAGGGAGGGGCCGCAAAGCGGCGGTTTGAAAGGAGAAACTTTATTCTTTAATGTAATGCTGATCCTCTTGATAAATCTGCGCCTACCAGAGGAAATTATTGAACGGATAACGTCCAGCGTGGATTTCAGCCACCATTTTATAGATATCACTGCGAAGTTTATCGATACCGATCCTATCCTTTGCAGAAATAAAGATACAGGGAGTTTTTTCTTCCGCTATCCAACTGTTTTTCAGCTCTTCCAGTGTCATATGCTGCTTACCCTTCGGCTGGAGGGAGAACTCGTCGTATTCTTCGTTTTTATAGGCATCTATTTTATTGAATACTACATACGTAGGTTTATTCGCCGCATTGATGTCTCGAAGGGTTTGCTCCACAACGCTCATCTGTTCTTCAAAATCCGGATGGGAAATATCTACGACATGGACCAGAATATCCGCTTCCCTAACCTCATCCAAGGTACTCTTGAAGGCTTCGACAAGTTGGGTAGGGAGTTTCCGGATAAATCCAACCGTATCGCTTAAAAGGAAGGGTACATTCTCAATAACGACTTTACGAACGGTCGTATCGAGCGTTGCAAAGAGTTTATTCTCCGCAAAAACGTCAGATTTGGCCAGTAAATTCATCATAGTACTTTTCCCTACATTGGTATATCCTACGAGGGAAAGCCGCACCAGAGAGCCTCTGTTACCCCTCTGCGTGGCCATCTGCCGGTCCACTTTTGCAAGATCCTCCTTTAGCTTCCGGATTCTTTCCTTTACAATCCGGCGGTCTACTTCGATTTGGGTTTCACCCATACCGCCTCGCGTTCCCATACCGCCCCGCTGCCGTTCCAGGTGGGTCCACATACCGGCGAGTCTTGGTAATATATATTGATGACGTGCCAGTTCAACCTGCATTTTAGCATACGAGGTTTTTGCACGTTGTGCGAAGATTTCAAGAATCAGGCTTGTCCTGTCGAGAATATGGCTGCATCCGATGATTTTCTCTATATTCCGCTGCTGGGTAGGGGAGAGTTCATCATCAAATATAACATATTGAATATCATTTTCTTCACAATAATTCTTAATCTCTTCCAGTTTACCTGTTCCAAGATAAGTAGCCTGGTAGAGACGGTCAAGCCGCTGGACAAATTTTTTATCTCCTACCGCACCTGCCGTTTCAGCAAGGAACTGGAGTTCGTCCAGATATTCCATTGTTTTTCTCTCTCCGCCCTTTTCCAGTACGACGCCGACGAATACGGCTTTTTCTGTTTTGATCTCACTCATGCCTGCAAAAGTAGTGATTATTTTGTATTTTTGCATGTTAAATCCGTGTGATATGGTATCCTATTTCAATGAAGATATAAAGTTTGACTTCAAAGAAAAACGTCTTACAAATCGGTGGTTGAAACTTGTAGCAGAAAGTGAAATCCGTCGGTTGGGTGATATTTCTATTATATTCTGTTCTGATAATTATATATTGGACGTTAATATGAAATATCTGCAACACGATTATTTTACAGATATTATCACATTTGATTATTGTGAGGGAGATACGGTTTCCGGAGATCTTTTCATCAGTATAGATTCAGTCCGCGAAAATGCTGCTTTCTACGGTACCGAATTCAAAGACGAACTGAATCGTGTTATTGTCCATGGAGTTCTCCATCTGATAGGATATGATGATCATTCGGAAGAAGATATTAAAGAAATGAGAGCGAAAGAAAATTATTATCTTTCTTTACGCGAATTGGTCTGATATGGATTACGATATCATTGTTGTCGGTGGGGGGCATGCAGGCTGTGAGGCTGCGATGGCTGCCGCGAACATGGGTTCTTCCGTTCTTTTGATTACCATGGACATGACTGCTTTTGCAAAGATGTCCTGTAATCCTGCTGTTGGCGGTATTGCCAAAGGACAGATCGTCCGGGAGATTGATGCACTGGGGGGATACATGGGAATCGTTACAGATGCCTCTACGATTCAGTTTCGTATGCTGAATCGTTCCAAAGGGCCTGCCATGTGGAGTCCCCGTGCACAATGTGATAAGGAAGAGTTCTCAAAAAATTGGCGCCGTATTCTTGAAAATAATTGTAAATTAAGTATTTACGCAGATTCTGTAACTGAATTTATTTTTTCTGGATCGCGTATTTGCGGAGTCAAGACGCTCACCGGAGCAATTTTTAATTCTCAAGCGGTTATTCTTACTGCGGGAACCTTTCTTACAGGCAAACTTTTTATCGGACAGACTGAATTCGAGGGAGGACGTATTGGAGAAAAATCTTCTTACGGGCTGACAGAGCAACTCGCCTCGATGGGAATTCCGACTGACCGGATGAAGACAGGAACTCCTCCGAGAATCGACATTACTTCTATTGATACGTCGCGTCTTCCTGTTCAGAAAGGAGATTCTCATCCGGATAAATTTTCTTTTCTTCCGTATTTGTCTACAGCTCAGAATGGAACTCCGCAGAAAGAGTGCTTTATTGTCCATACGAACGAAAAAGTTCATGATATTCTTCGTTCAGGTTTTTCCGAGTCTCCTCTCTTTACCGGCCTGATCAAAGGGAAAGGGCCTCGTTATTGCCCCAGTATTGAGGATAAGATAAAGACTTTTTCTGATAAGGATTCACACCAATTATTTCTTGAACCGGAGGGACGTTTCACCAACGAATATTATCTCCAGGGCTTTTCTTCTTCCCTTCCTCTCCATATCCAATTGGACGCGCTTCATGCGATTGAAGGTCTCGAAAATGCGGTGATTTATCGTCCTGCTTATGCGGTCGAATATGATTATTTTGATCCGGTCTATTTGAGAGCAACTTTGGAATCAAAGATTATAGTGAATCTGTATCTGGCCGGCCAGGTCAATGGAACAACCGGCTATGAGGAAGCCGCTGCCCAGGGACTTATGGCCGGTATAAATGCCCATCTTAAGATCCATGAAAAAGATCCTTTTATTCTTCATCGGGATGAATCGTACATAGGTGTCTTGATCGATGACTTGATTACGAAAGGAGTCGATGAACCTTACAGGATGTTTACGTCGCGGGCAGAGTATCGGATTCTTCTGCGTCAGGATAATGCGGATGAGCGATTGACGGCTCGGTCCTATGAAATAGGTCTCGCAGATCCCTTCCGCTATGATTACATGAAAAGAAAGTACGAGCGGGTATCTAGTCTCCAGGAGTGGTCCGAGAATCAAAATATCAAAGCAGACTGGGTAAATACTTATTTGGGTTCAATTGGATCTACGCTGATTTCAGATTCTAAAAAAATATCAGAAATTGCCTCTCGTCCCGAGACGTCCCTCTTTGATATTATTCAAGTTGTTCCACATGGAACAATTAAAAAGAGTAATATTAAGGAAGATTTCCATCTGCCTATATCTTATTCAGAGATGATCCAGTCTGGTTTTGAAGATTCGCATTATCCTGAGTTAGGATCTTTGAATGAGGCTGTCCGTATCCTTAAATTCAATACACAATATCCTCTTTCCCGTCTCGATTTATCTCATGCCGACGAAACAATTTCAGATCGTTTGTCTACTGAAATTATCGATTCTGTTGAGACCTTTATCAAGTACCGCGGCTACATTGAGCGCGAGAAAAAGCAGGCAGAAAAAATTGGACGTCTGGAATATCTGAAAATCCCCACTGATTTTGATTATGACAGCATTCAGTCTATCTCGATCGAATCACGGCAGAAACTAAAAAAATACAAGC
>ODAI013346502.1_pt1 | contig 11326 bp, 8 predicted proteins | sample 1539321 | NCBI WGS metagenome assembly ODAI01 (sample SAMN02144231, study PRJEB22623) | gut metagenome | biome: sheep rumen | host: Ovis aries | place: New Zealand
CCCCCGGATTGTTGTGGCAGAAGATCCCGCCGTTCTCCTTGGATCCCGGCGGATACGAAGAGACCTCACCAAGCTCGTTGCTTTAATCCTGATGCGGCGGGTCGACGATGACGATACCGTACTTTGTGTCGAGGTATTTCTTTACGCTGTCAAGTGCCTTTGCAGGATATCCCTTGTCGGCTCCAACCTGTGCCATTGAACCGAATCCCTGTGTCTCGATGAAGATTTTACCGTCTTTACAATCCTTTGAACCGATTTTGTTGCCAAAGTCGTCGTAAGCGCGGAGATACCAGGAACCGTCCCAGCCTGTCTTGCAAATCTGCTCTTCCATTTTTTTGCATGCGGCTTCTGCTTTCTTTGCTTCGGCCTCATCTCCCTGAAGGCGGCACATTGCGACATAGTCCGGGGTTACATAAACGAACATCTGTGCAATCATCACAGACTCTGCATTCTTTCCTTCCTTGTTTGTACATGTCTGGAATGAATCGTTGGGATCCTTTGAGAAGCAGTTGAGGTTAAGACAGTCGTTCCAGTCGGCGCGTCCGATGAGAGGAAGTCCGTGCGGTCCCATGTGGTTGATGATGTAGTTGTAGCTTCTCTTCAAGTGCTCGTACATTGTGGCCTTGTTGGTCTCGCTGTTGTCGAACGGAACCATTTCGTTGAGGAAGTCTGCATCTCCTGTCTCGCGGATGTATCCACCCACACCGAGAACGAGCCAAAGCGGATCGTCGTTGAAGTTTGAACCGATGTCTGCGTTTCCACGTTTTGTCAAAGGCTGGAACTGGTGATATGCAGAACCGTCCTCGAACTGAGTTGCCGCAACATCGTAAAGGCGCTCGCGGATACGTTTCTGCGGAAGCTGGTGAACTGCACCGAGCATGTCCTGAGAAGTGTCGCGGAATCCCATGCCGCGTCCGATGCCGCTTTCAAAGTAAGATGCGGAGCGGGCAAAGTTGTATGTAACCACGCACTGATATTGGTTCCAAAGCGCCATGCGGTCAAGCTTTTCATCACCGGTGCTCAATGTGAAGTGGCTCATGATTTCGTCCCAGAATGATTTAAGCTCGTTGAATGCGGCGTTCACTTTTGCGGGTGTGTTGAATTTCTCCTGCATTGCGTAGGCTTTTTCCTTGTTGATTACTCCGCTCGCAGTGTTTGTCCGCTTAAGTTTTTTGTCAACAGCTCCCTTTGCCCACTTTTTGTCCTCGTCGTTTTCAACATAACCAAGAACGAAGATGTATGTCTTGCTCTTTCCAGGCTTCAAAGTGCATGTAAGGCGGTGGCTTGCAATCGGGGACCATCCGTCTGCCACAGAGTTTCCGCTTTTTCCCGAAATAACTGCTTCTGCTTCATTGAGAGAATTGTGCAGTCCAAGGAATGTCTCGCGGTCTGTGTCGAATCCCTTCAAAGGTGCGTTCACTGAATAGAATGCGAAGTGGTTGCGTCTCTCGCGGTACTCTGTCTTGTGGTAAATCGTGCTTCCTTCAATCTCGACTTCGCCGGTGGAGAAGTTGCGCTGGAAGTTGGTGCAGTCATCCTGTGCATTGTAAAGACACCATTCAATGAAGCTCACTACTGAAACTTCCTTGTCTTCCTTTGAATTGTTGGTGAGGGTGAGCATCTGTACTTCGCAGTTCTCGCCGTTCGGAACCATGTAAAGCACATCGGCCTGAAGCTTTTTCTTTGAAGAAGAAATCTTTGTGTAGCCGAAACCGTGGCGGCACTCGTACTTGTCGAGTTTGGTCTTCATGGGTTTGTATCCAGGGTTCCAGATGTTCTTTCCGTCCTGGATGAAGAAATAGCGTCCGTTTGCATCAAGCGGAATATCGTTGTAACGGTAACGGGTCAGGCGGCGCAAACGAGCGTCGGTATAGAAAGCGTAACCGCCGGCAGTGTTAGAGATGAGAGAAAAGAATTTCTCATTTCCCAAGTAGTTGATCCACGGATAAGGTGTGAGCGGTTCATTGATGACGTACTCACGATTCTTGTCGTCGAAAAATCCGAACTTCATAGTTCCTCCAGTTTTTGTTGCGAAGATTTTTTATATCCAAAATCCAAGCAGATTTATTCTACCATAGAAAAAAAAGGGTGTAAAGTTTTTAGGCACGCAAATTGAAAAATCAACACGGGTAAACTGTGATAATTCCGAAAGTTGCACGGCTTCTCGAAAAACCGCGGCTTTCAGTGCTTCCTTCAGGTTTTGCGGTAATCAGGGACTTTGTTTCAGAGTCTTTTTCCGTTCAGCTCTCCGGGAACACTCATCGGGTATTCTCCTGTAAAACATCCCTTGCAGAAACCGTATCCTTCCGGATTGCATTCACGGCAGGCTTCCATCATCCCTTCGGCGGAAATGAAAGCAAGAGTGTCTGCTCCGATTTCCTTGCAAATCTCACTGGCATTGTGGCTTGATGAAATGAGCTCGCTTCTTGTCGGAGTGTTGATGCCGAAGTAGCATGGAAATTTCACGGGGGGAGATGAAATCCTGAAGTGGACTTCCTTGGCACCGGCTCTTCTTAAAATCTGCACAAGGCGGCGGCTGGTTGTGCCTCTCACGATGGAGTCGTCAATGACCACAACCCGTTTTCCATTTACCACGGAACGGACCGCGTTCAGTTTTACGAAGACCATATTTTCCCTTTCTTTTTGAGTTGGGGCAATGAATGTTCGGCCGATGTATTTGTTTTTTACGATTCCACTTGCAAACGGAATTCCTGCTTCCCTGGCGTATCCCTGTGCAGCTCCAATTCCCGAGTCTGGAACACCGATGACCACATCTGCCGGAACCGGGTTTTCTCGTGCAAGGCAGGCACCCATCCTCATGCGGGCCTCGTTAACGGGGATCCCGTCTATGATGCTGTCGGGGCGTGCAAAGTAGACGTATTCAAAAATGCATGTGCGCTTCGATGTCCTCTCTCCGAATTCAAATGAAAGAACCCCGTCCTCATTTATTATGACGATTTCTCCCGGCTGGATGTCTCTGACGTATGTTCCATTCACGGCATCTATGGCACAGCTTTCGCTTGCAAGAATCCATCCGTTTTCAACCTGTCCCAGACAGAGCGGCCTGATTCCGTTGGGGTCGCGTGCACCAATAAGATATTTTTCCGTCATCACCACAAGTGCAAAACTTCCTTTGATGACTTGGATTGTGTCGGTGAGTGAACGCTCAAGTCCTTTTTTGTATGATTTGGCAATGAGTTTCATGATTACTTCAGTGTCGCTCGTGGAAAGAAAAGTGCTTCCCGAATCTTCGAGCATTTCACGCAGCTGTTCGTAATTCACAAGCTGTCCGTTGTGTGCTACCGCGATTCCTCCGAGCTTTGAGTTCTGAAGCATCGGTTGTGCGTTTTCAAGACATTGGCTTCCGGCTGTGGCATAACGAACGTGTCCGCATGCAATGTGGCCTGTGAGGGAAACAAGGTTTTCTTTGTTGAAAACTTCGGCACAAGTTCCCATCCCTTTGTGCATTTTGATTTGGGTACCATCGCTTACGGCAATGCCCGCACTGTCCTGACCTCTGTGCTGTAGCGAGTATAGCCCGAAATAGGCGAGTGTGGCTGCGTTGCAGTCTGCCGTTGAATATGTGCCGTCTGCGGAACTGCTTTTGTTTTTTTCTTCCGAAGCATTTTCCTTATTCAGATAAACACCCATAACTCCACATTCATCATGGAATTTATCTTCTTCACTGCTTAAATGTTCACAGCCATCGTCCATTTTATTTTTCCTGTTCTTAGAATTCGTATCCAAGACCACCGTTTGCTTCTGCATCTGCGGCCAGCTTTTTGCGGAATGAAATCAGTTTTTCTTTAAGCTCAGGATATTTTACCGCAAGGATTTCAATTGCCATATAGGCGGCGTTTTTTGCGTTTCCGATTCCGACTGCTGCGACTGGAATCTGGGGCGGCATTTGAACGACCGAAAGGAGTGCGTCCATTCCGCCAAGACCGTTTGATTTTCCAGGGCTGATGCATTCAAGCGGAACTCCCACGACCGGAAGAACCGTGTTTCCTGCGATGACACCCGGAAGTGCTGCGCTGAGTCCTGCTCCCGCAATGATACATTCGTATCCCTCTGCTTCAATCTGACGGACTGTTTTTACAAGAAGTTCCCCCGCACGGTGGGCAGAAAGAATGAATGCCTTGTATTCCACACCGAATTCCGTAAGAACATCGGCGGCCTTTTTCATTGTATCGGCATCTGATTTAGAGCCAAAAAAAATCGCAACCTTCATGGGATTAATGTAGCACAAGGCGTGTAAAAATTCAAGATGCGGGGACAATCTGCTTTATGAAATCATCCCCGCAAAGTTTTCTAAATGCCGGCCAGGTGGATAAGCTGACTCTGGAAATCTCCCCACTGGCGGTTCACAAGGAGACCACCGTTCATGAGTGTGCTTCCAGTCCAAGTGCCTGCTTCCGATTTTTTTCCCGTGCTGTCTTCGATTTCGATTTTGTAGCGGCGTTCGGGGCAGAGTGATTTCGGGAAGATTATGCGTGAATGGAAATTCGGATGGTTCAAGACGTTTACCACTGTGATGAGTGCTTCGGATTTGTCTTTTGCAACCACCTGCCATGCGTCCCACTCTTTGTTCTGCGAATAGGATTCCAGCCGGTAATAATCTCCCGTTCGGATCAAGGGATTGAATTTTTTGTACATCGCAATCTGTTCGGGAATCAATGCTTTGTCTTCTGCGGAAAGTTTTGTGATGTCGAGTTCGTATCCGAAGGTGCCTGAAAGAGCGACAAATCCTCTTGTGCGGAACGGCGTGACTCTTCCCACCGCGTGGTTGGGGCAGACGCTCACATGTGCTCCCAGTGCTGAAAGCGGATATACCAAAGATGTGCCTTCCTGAATTTCAAGACGTTCGATTGCATCCGTGTCGTCGCTGCACCAAATCTGCGGACTGTAGTAAAGCATGCCCGCATCGAATCTGGCACCGCCGCCCGAGCAGTTTTCCAAAAGCAGATGCGGGAAATCTTTTGTGAGACGGTCCTGGAGTTCGTAAACTGCAAGAACATAACGGTGCAGAAGTTCTCCGGCATTTTCCTTTTTGAGCAAAGCGGATCCTGCGTCTGCAAGAGGACGGTTCATGTCCCACTTCACATATTCGATGTTTGCACTTTCAAGGATTTTTTTTATCTGGCCGTAGGTGTAATCGCACACTTCCTTCCGGCTCAAGTCAAGCACGTATTGGCACCGGGCAAGTCCTGCAGTGCGGTTTTCGATTTTGAGTGCCCAGTCCGGATGCTGTTTGTAAAGCTCGCTGTCGGGCGAAATCATTTCCGGCTCGAACCATATTCCGAATTTCATGCCGAGGCCGTTGACTTCATCCACGAGATGTCTGAGTCCGCCTTTGAGTTTTTCTTCATTCACAAACCAGTCGCCCAAAGAGGATTCATCATTGTTTCTGTGACCGAACCATCCGTCGTCCATTACCAGCATTTCGATTCCTGATTTTCCTGCCTCTTTCGCAATGGAAAGAAGTTTGTCGGTGTCGAAGTCGAAATAGGTGGCTTCCCAGTTGTTTATTAGGATCGGCCTCATTTTGTCTCTGTATTCACCGCGGATTAAATGTTCCCTCCAAAGGTCGTGGAAACTGCGGCTCATTGCGTTGAGACCTTCGGCGGCATAAACCGCAACGGCTTCGGGTGTCTGGAATGACTGTCCCGGTTCAAGATGCCATCTGAAACCTTCGCTGTGGATGCCTGTCTGCACGCGTACCGAGTCGAACTGGTCAAGCTGTGCCTGCGAGATGAAGTTTCCGCTGTAGATGAGACTTATGCCGTAAACTTCGCCTGCGTTGTAATCAGTGTTTTTCGAGGCGAGGGCTATGAAGCTGTGCTCCTGATGTGAAGTCTCTCCGCGCAGTGATGCCACATTCATCTTTCCGTGGAAAAGCGGAGTGCGGTCAATGTGTCTTTCTCTTGCCCAGGAGCCGTGCAGACTGATGAAATCGAAATTTTTGTTGTCCATGTCAAGATTCATTGAATAGGCTTTTTCAATTTCAAGATTTTCTTTTCCTTTGTTTGTGATTTTCACCGAGCGGGCGATTGCGTCTATGCCTTTGAAAACCGAATAAAACAGTTCGACTTCAAGACCGAGCGTTTTGTCTTCGCATAAAAGTTCAAGCGTCATTGAGTCGGCACTGTTTCCCCAGGTGGCGGGGAGACCTTGCAAAGCCGGCTTTCCGTTTGTGATTTTGTGCGACACGTAGCTCAGATTCACGGCGTTCTGGCCTTTTGAGTTTGAAATGTTCAGGGCACTTTCGCGGAAATCACCGATACCCGCGCATGGGTATTCCCAGTGGAAGGCATCGTAAAACGAAAGTCTGTCGCGGTTGTTCTTGGTGGGAACTTCAGGAAGCTCGTCTATGCGCAGAAGGTGCGGAAGATTGTCTTCTATTGAAATCTTTTTTCCGTAGTGAACGTGTCCCACGAAATTCTCTTTGTCAACAATGGCAATATAGTAGCCTGAGTTTTCTGTCTCAATCGCAAATGTGCGGTTTTTCTCGTTGAATGAAATGTTCATTTTTCCAGTATACAACAAGGTTTGTGAAAAAGAAATAGGAATATTTTTTTAGCTAAAAGATGGTCGTCTGAGTGATTCAGCTGCCGATGATTTCGTAATCGGGGCCTTCGTCGGTCGAAAAGATTTTTACACGACATGATTCCATTGTGGCGCTTTCCGCAAAACGGGCAATGTCCATTGAGTACGGACTCAGAATGTCGTCTGGATTGTATCTGGTTTCCACGATGGATTCTTCACCTTCTGCAACCATGCGGCTGAATGCTCCGTTCAACCGCACCATGTCTGCGGCGGCATCGTAAAGCATCGACTTGTGTTTTTCTTCGTATTTCTGCTTCAGGAAATTCAGCTGCATTTTTTCCACGTCAATCTGCTTTGCGTCGTCCGGGCGGAAGTCTGAGTCGAGTGAACAGTTGTTGCATCTCTGCCATTCGGAAAAATCCGCAAAGAAAGCGGTGGGGGAAATCTTCAGGCTTTTCACAACGGAATTGAACCACGGCACGGCTCTTCCCGCGGAATAAAAAGTCTGGCAGGCAAAAGCCATTTCGCGTGAAAACTCCAAATCTTTTGAGGAGTAAATTCCTGTGGATCTGGGGAGAACCATTTTTCCCTGAAGCTGTGCAAAATCAATGTGATTCGGATAAAGCGTGACTGCAAAATCAAGTCTGTCGCGGAATGCCTTGAATGAATCTCCGGGCTGAATTCCATAAGCCATATCGAAACCGAAGACCAGACCTTCCGTATTCAGCATCTGTGCTTTTGATGAATAGATTTTTTTGTCGAAAAGAAGATTTGCGCCTTTTTCCGTGCCCGAAAGAGGAATCTCAATCGAGCAGTAAATGTCCTGAAGAAGATGCACAAGATTTTTGTCGAGAGCGGAAACCGCAATCTGCAAAGTTAAAAACAAATCCGGTGCACTTTTTTTCACGGCCCGGCAGATTTCGGCGAGAGCGGATTTGTCTGAGGAGATTTTTTTGTCATGCAGGGCAAATTCAGTAATCCCTTTTTTGGAAAAAGACGGAAGCTCTTTTAGGAATTCCTGAACGCTTAAATCCACTTCGCCAGATGCCATAATGTCTTCCTTAAAGAATGGGCACGTTGTTTTCTGCGCAGGTCTTAAGCATCTCGTCAGGCCATGTGCTCACCTGGATTTCTCCGATGTGGCACTTGCGCAAAAAGTACATGCACAAACGCGACTGACCGATTCCGCCTCCGAGAGTCTGCTTCAGTCTGCCGTCCAGAAGCTGCCTGTGGAACGGAAGACTTGCTCTTTCCGTGCAGCCGCGCTCTTCAAGCTGAACTTTGAGCGAGTCGGGGGAAACACGGACTCCCATTGATGAAAGCTCCATTGCGTTTCCGAGCACGCTGTTCCAAACCATAAGGTCTCCGTTGAGTCCTCTGTGGCCGCCGTCCATTGTGCTCCAGTCGTCGTAGTCCGGGGCTCTTCCGTCATGGATTGTGCCGTCGGGGAGTTTTCCTCCGATGCCGATGATGAACACTGCTCCGTATTTCCGGCACACTTCGTATTCCCTTTCTTTCGGACTCTTTGAGGGGAACTCTTTCTGAAGATCGTCGGCATAAAGGAAAGTGATTTCCTCGGGAAGCTCAGGCTTTATGTTTTCGTAGCGGTCGTAAATGTAGAACTCGGTGCGCTTCAATGTGCGGTAGATTTTTTCAACCACGGATTTCAAATAGACCACTGTCCTGTCGGCCGGATCGATGCACATCTCCCAGTCCCACTGGTCCACATAAAGAGAGTGCAGATTGTCAAGTTCTTCGTCTGCACGGATTGCATTCATGTCTGTGTAAATCCCGAAGCCGGGATTCAGATTCATTTCCGTTACTTTGAGTCTCTTCCATTTTGCAAGGGAATGGACGATTTCAAGCTGACATTCGTTCATGTCTTTTACGGGGAAATGGACAGGGCGTTCGACACCGTTCAAATCATCATTGATTCCCATGCCTGACTTTACGAAAAGCGGTGCGGTCACACGGGTCAGGTTCAACTCTGTGGAAAGGGAAAGCTGAAAAAAATTCTTTACAAGCACGATGGCGGCTTCCGTTTCCTTCACATTCAGCAGAGGTTTGTATCCTTTCGGAATATACAGCTGTGACATATATTTTCTCCTATCTTTTTAAACGAAAGATTTTATGAATCTAAGGAAAGCTTCTTTTCCTTCGGGGGTTCTTTTGTAAACTCCGGCATCCTCAAGAACGCGGGCAAACACAAGGGCCACTTCATCTTTGAGAATCTGATCCACGTTTGATGCGGTGATTCTTGGATATTTCGGCATAAACGATTTGACCCATTCCGCATGTTTTGCAAGGACTTCGTCATCACTGATGCTGCGTCCCTGGATGATTGCGTTTCCCAAATCAGAAAGCTCTTTTTTAAGACGCGAGGGAAGGACAGCCAGTCCCATCACCTCGATGAGTCCGATGTTTTCCTTTTTGATGTGGTGCAGTTCAGCGTGTGGATGGAACACTCCCAGCGGATGTTCTTCCGTCGTGATGTTGTTGCGGAGAACAAGGTCCAGCTCGAAGTTTCCGTTGTGCATGCGTGCAATCGGTGTGATTGTGTTGTGGTCTTCGCCGTTTGTCTGGGAATAGATGAAGGCTTTTTCGTCTGTGTAGATTCTCCAGTTGCGGAGGATTTTGTCTGCAAGCTCAATGAGTCTTTCGGAGGATGGGCAGTTCAGTCTGATTACGCTCATCGGCCATTTTACGATTCCGCAGGTGACGTCGTCGAATCCTCTTACCGTGAAGCGGGTCTCAATCGGTGCACGGGCCATTGCAAATTCGTAGTGTCCGCCCTGATAGTGGTTGTGGGTAAGAATTGAACCTCCCACGATGGGAAGATCCGCATTGCTTCCGATGGTGTAGTGCGGGAAAAGTTTTATGAAATCAAAAAGAGTTGCAAAAGTCTCACGGCTGATTTTCATGGGCGTGTGCTCATAGCTGAAGACTATGCAGTGTTCGTTGTAGTAAACGTAGGGTGAGTATTGAAGCCCCCACTCGGTTCCGTTGAGACGCAGCGGGATGATTCTGTGGTTCTGCCTTGCCGCGTGATTCAGTCTTCCTGCGTAGCCGACGTTTTCCTTGCACAAAAGACACGAGGGGTATCCCACCTGCTTTGCGTTGCGGGCCATGGCTATAGCCCTGGGATCCTTTTCCGGCTTTGAGAGATTTATGGTGATGTCTATGTCGCCGTATTCCGTTTTCGCCTGCCACTTTACGTCTTTGCATACACGGTAGCGTCTTATGTAATCAGTGTCCTGGCTGAATTTGTAATACCAGTCCGTTGCTTCCCGCGGCGATTTTTTGTACAGGTCCATGAATTTCTTCTGCACTTCGGAAGGACGGGGAACAAGGGTGCCCATAATCTTTGTGTCGAAAAGGTCACGGTTTACGATTCCGTCATTTGGAAAGAGATTTTTTTCTGCCGCATAATCCAAAAGCCCGGAAAGGATTTGTTCCAAATCTTCGGTGCGGGTGCTTGGAATTGAACGTGCCTGTTCAGCGGATTCGAATCCGTCAAGTGCAAAGAGTTCAAGAAGCCGGTTTTGGGTGTAAATCAAATCATCTTCTTCAATCAACCCTGTGGTAAGTGCATATCCTGCAAGGGCGTTTATGTTTTCATAGACAGTCATGGCATATATAATAGTAGGATTTTAAACGCCTGTCAATTGATGGGCACTTGCGCAAAAGGGGAAAATAATGTATATTGGATGCACTGCCGGGCTGGTGGAATTGGTAGACACAAGGGACTTAAAATCCCTCGGATGGTAACATCCGTGCCAGTTCAAGTCTGGTGCCCGGCATCAAGCACTGTGCATGGTCTGCATGGTGCTTTTTTTTTGCCTCTTGCAATTAAGTTTTTTTTATGCTAGTATTGGATCCGATTTGTTGAGGAGAGCGGTTTTATAGATTTTTTCAAATTGTACTTTTATTAAAACTGAAAGCCCGGCAAAAGGAGTTTTATATGAAAAAACACATTGCATTGGTTGCCATGCTGTGCATGACATTGGGAGCGTTTGCAGGAGCCCGTGAGATTTTCACAAACTACTGCGACTATGTTGACGAAGGTGATGTTATTGTAAACGTCGGCCCCGGCTTGAATGAGCATTTAGGCCGCCTTGGTTATGGCAATCTTAGTTTCTGGATTCCTCCTGTGGAAGCTTCTGTCGAGTTTACCGTGAAGCTCGGACAGCTGCCGTTCGGATTCGGTGGAGTCATGGGATATTACGGATATGCGTGGAATGATGGCTCATTACACTCTTATCATACTGTTTATACCGCACCGTTTGTGAATTATCACATCAATGTGCCGGTACCGAATCTTGACATCTACGCCGGTTTGAGTGCAGGAATCTCGATGGGGTTTGGAAATTCTTATTTTGGCGTTGCTCCTTACATCGCTCCCCATATTGGAGCCACTTGGTACTTCACAAAGGGAATCGGAATCAATCTTGAGTCCGGTTGGCCGATGTTCCTGAGAGTTGCGGTTTCAATCAAGTTCTAAATCTTTCTGCGGATTTGAATAAAGGGCATCTCTGAAAACCGGTGTTTCGGAGAGTCCCTGAACAGGGTTCAGATAAAGAGTCTGGGCCCTTTTTTTGTGCTGAGGGCAATATTCCGCGCCGCTTGAAACTTTGCTGCGAATCCGCATCGGGTGTTGATGATTGGAAACCATGAGATGCCGTCATTCCGGGCCTGACCCGGAATCTCCCCTGTACGAGAGATGCTGAATTCGGTTGCAAGCAACCACGTTCAGCATGACGGTGTTCAATGGATGCTGAAA
>ODAI013501260.1_pt1 | contig 11326 bp, 9 predicted proteins | sample 1539321 | NCBI WGS metagenome assembly ODAI01 (sample SAMN02144231, study PRJEB22623) | gut metagenome | biome: sheep rumen | host: Ovis aries | place: New Zealand
AGATTCGGCCGGTCCTTTACGGAATCAAATGGATAGACCCATGTGTGAGGTCCGATTTTCTGTAGGTGTACGGTGGTCATTTTTTCCTCTTGTTTTTTTCTGCCTGCGGACCGGAGTGTAACAACTGCGAAACAGCGGGCCCGTCAGCCTGCTGTGCTCCCGCCGGCTTCCAACATGCCGAAAATGAGCCGGTCTGTTACGTCTCCGCTTACTCACAATATGCCAAAAATGAGCCGGACTGTTACGTCCCCGCCGACTCACGTCCCCGCCGACTCACGTCCCCGCTGACTCACTGCCGGCCTGTTCAACAGGAAACCGCAGTATCACGTTGTTGGTCTCAAGCGAGTGGATATAGGAGATATTGTGGGCCATGCCATGCAGGATCCGGAGACCCAGGTGTTTTTCGCGGTCCACTCTTCCGCGGCTGACTTCGATGGCTATATGGCGTTCCACGTCAAAGGGGGAACAGTTGTCCTCCAGCCTGAGGATCAGTTCGCGGGGGGTGTATACCACGCGCAGGTCGATCCCGGGATTTTTGGCCTTGGGAAAGCCATAGTCGATGATATTTTTGGCCAGTTCCTCGAAGCACAGAGCAGCTTCGTAGCCGGTCCTGCTGTCGATCCTGTGTCCCTTGCAAAAGAGCTGGATCTGTTCGGAAACCAGAGAGACATCCTCCTGATTCCGGATATCCAGATAGATCACATCGCCGGGACTGCGGTGGAAGTTATCGGAGAGGTCCATATAATCTTCCGGGGTCGGGATAATCTTGTGAACTCTCAGACTATGGAAGACCCATACCATTGCAAGAGTGACAAGATCACTCACAAAGCAGCTGGCCAGGATCCCGCGGGGCCCGAAAAGCCTCCCCAGGATGCCGGCGCAGAGCAGACAGTTGACCAGATAGGCGAGGCCTGTCATGATCTGCATCAATCTGGCTTTTCCGGTCGCCTGCAGGTAGCTGATCCTGGACCGGACAAGAGCGTTCAGCGGAGTCTGCAGGGCGATCATCCTGACTGCGAAAGCGGTCAGGGCCAAGAGAGGCCCCTCCACGGGAATATACAGGTCCGCGACCGGCCAGGCAAAGATCAGAAGAAGCAGGCAGAGCGAGCCGCAGAAAATGTAGCAGTAGCGGTGAACAAAGGCAGCGGCCTTCCGGATCCCCTCATCATTGATCTCCCCGTAAAGGACCCCGACCATCAGGGCAGTGGCTTCTGCCAGCCCGACTGTCAAAAAATGTGTAAAACTGCTGAGACTGTTCTGCACGCTCATGGCGGTCATGGCCATTGTGCCGCCGTAGAAGATGATCAGATAGTTGAGCAGAACGGGACGCATAACATTTCCCAGCCTCCGCAGGGCTTTTCCGCTTCCGCTGGAAAAGAACTCCCGGAGCTCCTTCCTGTCCATTCCCGGGGGGACAAAGCGCAGCATTCTGTCCTCTGTCCTGAAATGCAGGAAGAGGAATCCCGCCTGCAGGTATTCGGCTGCCGCGGTGGCAAATCCGATGCCGAACATCCCGGCGTGCATCCGGACTGCAAGCAGGTCAAACAGGATATCCAGAGCGCAGCAGATGGCAGTTCCGGCCAGGACCTTTTTACGGCCGCTGTCCAGCTGGATGGCGGAAGTCAGAACGGGTGACATGACGATCGCGGGCAGTCCCATCCCGACACCGCGCAGATACTGGGCCGTCAGGTCGGCCAGGTCCGCGCCCTTGCCGGAGGCGCCCAGCAGGATCGCAAGGGGCCTTGCCAGCAGCTGGACGGCCAGGGTCAGCGCAAGGCTGAACACGGCTCCATAATACATGACCGTGCTGAAGACCCGGTTGAAGCCCTTTACATCCCCCTTTCCCAGCTTTCTGCAGCAGATCGTCTGCATGCCCGTGGCAAACAGTCCGCCGAAGATCCCCGTGATACTGAAGATGGGGTGGGCGATTCCGGACGCGGCCATGGCGTCCGCGCTGAGGAAGCGGCTGACGACCAGCCCGTCGATCAGCCCCGCCCCCACATGGGTCAGCTCGATCATGGAAAAGGTGATAAATGCAGTAAAAAGGCTCTGCTGGAGGACCAGCCACCGGTTAGCCCTTTTTTTCTCTGCTTTCATAGAAATCCCCCGTCTGTCTTCTTCCTGGAAAATCTCCCGTCTGTATTCTTTCCCGGAAACTCCCCTGGCTGTTTTCTTCCGCAGAAAAAATGCTACAGACCTATTATAGCAGAGATATGTGAAAGCGAATGACATTTTCCACTATTTCGTTATTTTGCCTTATTTTACGTTTCCTTATTTTACTGGTCCGGCTGCTGCCCGTCGTGGGCTTTCCAGGCGCATTCGGTGATCCGCATATCCGTAAACACCGCCCTGAAGCTGGAATCCTCAGGACTGCAGGCGTAGAGCCCGAACCGGATCCCGCCGGCGCCCTCAAGCATGTGGCAGACCCGCATCTGCGAGAAGGTCTTTCCGTCCTGAGAGCATTCGATGCAGTAGTCGTCCTCCCGGCGGCTGAACCGGTACCACATGACCTTCACATCCGCGGGGATCGCCGTGGTGGCCCAGTCAGAATAGCCGTGGTTGGTGACCACGGATCCAAGATGCTGAAAGTCTTCATTTTCATATTCCACGGAGGCCTTGAGCCAGTTTTCACTGTCCAGGTACATGACGATCCCGCACTGATCAAAGCGGTGACTGCTCTGTGTGAAATCGGTCTTTACAATGAAGGAAAAATACCTTTCCTCCGTCTCCATCTGCAGGACCGGCGCGTTGTCATTGCGGAAATGATAGTAAGTGCGCTGCCACAGGTCGGTGCGGGGCATGGTCGTGATCTCGATCCGTCCCTCTTCGATGCTGTAATCATCCGGCTCCCTGAGCCATTTCATTCTGTCTTTGGAAAAAGTATCCATTTTACTCCTTTCCGGCTGCCGTATGCAGGAAGGGGCAGCTGTAAAGCATCCTTGTTCTCGTGTTTTTTATATTAACATATCAGAGGGCCGGCGGGAGTATCAAAAAGAACCATTCCCACTATCTACCCCAACTATGGTACACTGTATAGAGACCCCGGGAGGAAGGCCCTTCTCTACTGACGGCCGCAGATACAAGAGATGACCCGGGGCGGAAACCGGTCATCCTATTCACACAGGAGGAATTGCATATGGGATTTCGATGCTCTAACTGTGGAGGAAATATACTTTTTGATGTCGATTCTCAATCGATGAAATGCCAGCACTGCGGCACCATGATCCCTCCGGATCAGTTCGAAGTGAAAAACAGCAGTACCGGCGAGGACATAGCGGAAATGGAGCTGACCCTTTTTACCTGCGGAAGCTGCGGGGCCGAGCTGCAGGGGACGGAGGATTCCCAGGTCGGCTTCTGCCCCTACTGCGGAGGCCAGAGCCTGCTCCGGGCGCCCGGGGGCGGCAGGAACCTGCCCGAGAGGCTGATTCCCTTCCAGGTCTCCAGGGACCGCTGCACGGAGCTCTTCCGCGATCACACGAAGAGGGTCAGGTATCTGCCCAAAGAGCTGCGGGATGCCTCGCAGCTGAAAAATTTCACCGGGATCTACATGCCCTATTACGAGTACGATGTGGAACTTGGCGCATCGCATATCGTGGGGACCAAGGTCGTGGAGAGCACGCCCAAATATGACCGGGTCAATACCTACCGGATCGACGCGTCGGCCGAGGGCGAATACTGCGGCGTGCCCTTTGACGCCAGCCGCTACTACGACGATGAGATCGCCGCCCGCGTCCTGCCCTTTGATATGAAAAAGGAGCGGGACTTCCGGCCCGCCTACCTGTCCGGCTTCTATGCCGACGCCTCCTCCGTTCCCGCGCAGACCTATTACCGCGACGCGGAGCAGACGGCCTCGGACGATGTCGTGGCCGAGGTGGCCAGGCGCGTGATGGCGGACCAGGGGATCAAAGTGGAAAAAGGATCCTCCCGGATCGAGGCCCATACGAGGAGCCACCACAGCACCATGTTCCCCCTCTGGTTCCTGACCTGGCGCAAGGACGAGCGGGTCGTTTACGCAGTGGTCAACGGGGAATCCGGCAAGGTGGTATCCGACCTGCCGGTCGACATGAAGGGCTTCTCCCTGGGCTGCCTGGGCCTGGCGGCAGTGATCTTTCTGGCCCTGGAGCTGCTGGTCCAGCCGACGCCCATGATCACCTCCATCGTGAGCCTGATCGCCGGAGCCCTGATGGCGGGATCCATCCGGTCCAGCACCCGGCGGATCTTCGAGAAGGAGACCCACGCCAACGACAAGGGCTGGAGATCCAGCAGAGATCCCCAAGTCACCCCGGACGGATCCGTCAAAAGAAAGCGGGGAAATGTCCTCCTCGATTTTGGCAAAAAATACGCCACACCGCTCCTTGTCGTGCTCGCCATTACGATCTCCACCGTTTTTGACGGACATAATGTGACCATGCGGTCGATCGCCTCGCTCATTGCCGTCGCCGCAGTCGTCTACCTGATCCTGACCGTGCTCAAGATCCTGGAATGGCAGAAATCCGTCCCCCAGCGCCGGCCGGCCCTGGCGATCCTCCTGGTGCTGGCGGCCGTTGTCCTCAACGCCTCGGTCGTCTTTTTCTCACCGGTCGGAGACTACTGGTATTACCTCGGAGACGCCGTCTGCATCCTGATCCTGATCGCCGCCTCGGCCATCATGCTGCAGGTCTACAACATCAGCACGACCAGACCGCTGCCGCGGCTCTTTGACAGAGAGGAGGTGAGTTGACATGAAGAAAAAAATGATCCTGGTCCTGGCCCTGATTCTGTTCTGCGCCGTGTTGCCGCCGCTCAGCCCCGCCGCGGCGTCAAGCCTGGTCGTGGAGGACAACGCGGACCTGCTGACGAGCGAAGAGGAAGCACAGCTCATCAGCGACTACTCCGCCATCACCGAATACATGGACGCCGCCTTTGTCACTACAAACAGCTCCCCCGGATCCACGGCCTCCTATGCGGAAAACTACGCCATTAACCACTATGGCAATGACCCCGCCATCATATTTGTCATCGACATGGACGACCGGGAACTCTACATCTACGCCAACGGACCCGCCATCAAGACCATAACGAGCGCCGATTCCCGCGCCATAACCGACAACATCTACAGGAGCGCCTCCCGCGGCGACTTCTACGAATGCGCGGAACTGGCCTTCAGCCAGATCCTGGCCAAGTGCATGGGCGAACGCCTGTCCCGCCCCGTCAAGCACATCACCAACGCCCTGATCGCCATCCTGGCCGGCATCCTGGTCAACTACTTCCTCACCGTATACTCCCGCCTGCCCGTCATCGAAAACCGCACAGAAGGTCAGATCAACGTGAGCGTGACCAGCAAAATGGCCCACATGCCGGGCCTCCTCCTGGCCCTCCCCGTCGTCCTCTCCAGCGTCAAACGCTACAAGAGCAGCGGCTCCGGAGGCAGCGGAGGCGGCGGAGGCGGCGGCCACTCCGGAGGCGGAGGCGGCCACGGCTTCTAATGAGTCAGTGGGGACGTAACAGATTGACTCATTTTTAGTCCTTTTCAAAATGTGGGTCTGTTTTAGAGGAGAAACCTATCATGAAAAAAAGAATTCTGAGATCAATTTCGCGAATGTTGATCTGCTGCCTGCTCTGCGGACTGTTTACCGAAGCGGTATCTGCTGAAGAAAGGTCGATAAACCTGAAGGATGCATCCCCGCATACTGAGACACCGGCTGCCCGCGCCCAGTCTGATGACGGAGAGGACAGCTATGCTTCCCGGACTGTGGAAAAAGATCCGCTTTCAGCCTCCTATGAATATCATCTGGAGAGCGGACAGCTTAAATATCGCCTTGACCTGGGGGGCGAGAGCATGCGGCTGCACTGTTATTTCCGCTCCGGGGATCCTGACTACCATGAGGAAATCTATACCCTTCCGCTGGACGACACACTTGTGTCCCGGGGGACTCTTGTGTTCGGTAAAGTGAACAACAGTGCCGGAATAGATATCGCATCTCAATTCGCCTTTTTCGCCATCACCTTCACGGAACAGAAAGCAGTCCTGTCTGCAGTCCGCAAGGACCAGACCCTGGCCGGCGGTACAGAAGGAAGTATGATGACAGGAACCTATGAGATGACGGCCCGGTCCGGAGCCGACGACAAAGGCAATGCCGACGACAAAGGCAATGCGGGGGAGAAGTCCGGAAAATGCATTCCTTCCATCCTGTGCCGTATGGCCCAGTCCTATTATTTCAGACACGAGGGATTCTATCCTCCCGTTGCCGACTATACGGACAACGGCGACGGAACCTATACCCTCCATCTGTACGAAGTCGTCGATGAGGGAGACGGGAACTCCCACACAGCGACCTCCGCCTGGTACACAGTGGATGCCGGCGGAGTCGGGACAGACGGGATCACAGGGGAAGAAGTCAATATCAGGCAATAATAATCGGGAAAAAGCCGAAATTCCCGATCATTAATAAAATGACAACTACAAGTTAAAACAGAAAAGGAGAAAAAATGAAAAAGTTTTCGGGTATACTGGCATGTACCATGGCAGCGCTGATGTTTCTGTCTTCGACACCTGCTCTGACCATCACAGGAGCGGCCGAAACCGCATCGGCAGCCGACACTGCGGCTGACAGGACCTACAAGGTCACATCCGGCGACACCCTCTGGAAGATCGCCGATGAGATCTATGGCGACAGCGGAAAATGGGAACTGATCTACGAAGCCAATAAGGATAAACTCAGGTCCCCCGGAGCGATCATGCCCGGCCAGGTACTTGTGCTTCCGGCTTCCGAGGGGGCGGATACCGTGGAGGCAGAAGCCGCAGAAGCCCCTGCCGCAGAAAAAGAAGCTGAGGAAAAGCCTGCTGCAGAAGCCCCTGCCACAGAAAAAGAAGCTGAGGAAAAGCCCGCCGCTGAAGCAGAAACCGCAGAAACAGCCGCCACAGAAACAGCCGCTGCGGAAACGACAGCCGCTGAAGCTGAAACCGCAGAAGCAGCCTCTGCGGAAGCATCTCCCGCAGCGGAAACCGGCAGCGCAGCCCTGACAACTTACTGGACACAGGATTCGAAGCCGGCCCAGGAACTCAGGGACTACGTGGCAAAGGTCACGGACCCCGCCGACAAGGAGAACTTTATCCCTGAAAAAGACCGCATCGCCGTGTTCGACATGGACGGAACCCTGGTATGTGAGACCTACTATACCTACTATGACACAATGATGTTCATCGAATACTGCCTTCACGACCACCCCGAGCGGGTCTCCGATGAGCTCAAGGATGTCGCCGCGGCCATCAAGCCCGGTTACGTCGCGGACGAGACCCTGGCCAGAAACTTCGCCAAGGCCTATGCGGGGATGACGGTAGAGGAATTTTATGACTATGTGGTGGAATTCGGAAAGAAAAAGACTGCCAGCTTCAACAACATGCGCTACATCGACAACTTCTACCTGCCTATGGTCGAGCTGGTAAAATATCTGTACGAAAACGATTTCACCATCTACGTGATCAGCGGAACGGAGCGCACGACCACCCGGGCCATCATCGCAAACTCCCCGATCAAAGACTATGTCACCCCCAACCATGTGATCGGCACCGATTTTGAGATCAAAAAGAAGGGATTCGAAAACGAACCCGCCAACATAAACTACAAATATGAGAACGGCGACGAGCTCGTTCTGACCGGCGGCTTCATCCAGAAAAATCTCAACGGCAACAAGACCATTTATATTGAAAGAGAAATCGGCCAGCGCCCGGTCCTTGCCTTCGGCAACAGCGGAAGCGATACCAGCATGATGAACTATGCCATCGACAGCAGAAATCCCTATCCGGCCCAGGCCTATATGGTGGTTGCCGATGACGATGTCAGGGAGTGGGGAAAACAGAACTGGGAGGAAAAATCCGCTGATTATGAATCCAAGGGATATATCCCCATCTCCATGAAAAATGACTTCGCCCGGATCTACCCGGATGACATCACCAAAGCCGACCAGCAGTATGTGCCGGCTGAGACAGAGGAAGATGAGGCCCTGGATCCGGCCGCATAAATACACCGCTCCCGCGCATTTTGCGTTTTTTCTGTCTTCATTGCACAGACGGCAGGCAGTGGCAGGCAGTGCGGGAACAATGCGGCCGGCCAAAGCACAGGGCGCTTCGACAGGGAGGAAGAGAAAAATGGAAGCAAAATACACGACAAAAACGAATCTGGAACTTGAGGATTTCAGGCGCTATGCCAAGGCCATGGGCGGCCAGCCCAGGGGACTTCTGGTCACGGTCATCGTCCTGCTCTGGATCCTGTATTCGGGTGTGACCAACCTGCGGAGCGGCAAGACCGCCATGGGTTGTCTGATGGTGGCCGTCGTGGTCATCTGCCCGCTGATCTACCTGTATACCTCCCGGAGACAGTCACAGAAATACTTTGACCGGCTCAGGGAGACGGGCGGAACGGATTTCACGGTCTCCTTCTATGACGACCATTTCGAGACGCAGAGCAAAAACGGCCAGGGGACCTATGCCTACAAGGACCTCAAGAACATGGTGGAGACGGAGACAGACTTTTACCTGGAGGTGGAGGCCGGCCACTGCGTGATCATTCAGAAAAAGAACTGCGGCGCGGACCTGATCAGCTTCCTGCATAACCTCCGGAAATGAATCAGTGAGTCAAACGATCCCGGAACCCTGCCGGGAAGCCGGATGTCAATAATCCTGATATAAATAATCTCGATGTAAATGATCATGATATAAATGATCATAATGTAAATAACTACAAGGAAAGACAACTTATGAAGAAAATGATCGTATTGCTCCTTGCCGCTGTGATGACTTTCTCTGTGTGTGTCTATGCGGGAAACGGCACCAAAGCAGCGGGAGAGGAGAGCCCTGAAGAGAAGAAGGCACCTGAGGTCCACGCCATCGCCTATGACCAGAGCATGGACACCCTCGACGACGAGGGCGGGGCAGACGCCTTCAACCATAAGTTGGATCACACCGACAGCAGGTATTACAGGATCCTTGATTTTTACAATATGGAAAGCGATGAGACCCTGCACATCCTGCCGCATTTCGAGACCTACCAGCAGACGGCAGAATATTCCTGCGCCTGCGCCTCAGCCCTGATGGTGCTCAACTACTATGATGTCCACGACTATAACGAAATGGATATCTGCAGGATCGCAGGGACTGATACCAGTGAAGGCACTCCCGTCGAAGGAATCGTGAAGTTTTTTGATTCCATAGGATGGAAGACCACATATCACGCGGACACGAAACCCCGCTTTGATTCTCTGGAAAAAGCGGAAGAATTCCTGCTGACATCCCTGGACCAGGGCACGCCGGTCATGGTCGACTGGATGGACTGGGGAGGACATTGGCAGGTGGTCATCGGCCTGGACACTGTCGGCACGGATGACCCCAACGACGATGTTCTGATCATGGCTGACCCCTATGATACGACAGACCACTATCAGGACGGCTACTACACAGTCCCTTTCGGCCGCTACTATAACATGTGGCGCGAAGGATCGGGCGGGGAGACGCACGACCCCTACCGCCAGCCCTTCGTTATAGCCACACCGTGAAAGTACTCAAAACGGTAGTCCCGCTCACAAAATCGGAAAAATCCGGCTTCGGCCGGATTTTTTTCACGGTGCGAACGTCTGCCTTTTTCCATAATGTTTTCCCTGCCATTGATATCCCTGTGATATAATGGAAGAAGACGAACGTCATTGAAACCAGCAGCCATCCCCGCTCTGGGAGCATGGGCTTGTAACCAGGGCCGTGACTGCGGCATTGCAATGAAGGAGGAAAAAATGAAAAGGTCAAAAGATCATAAACTCATACAGGTCATATGCGCGCTGGTGTTATGCCTCTGCCTCGGTACTGTGGTGTGCGGCGCGGCCGAGAGCGGGAAACAGGATACCGCGCAGGATCAGAGTGAGGACTATATTCTCAATGAGGATCTGGCAGATGTGGGCATAACCATGAATCTCCCTGCAGCCTTCGGGGATCTCAAGGGCATGACCTATTTTCAGGGAATGGATGTCTCCGACGGAACGGGGATCTATTTTGGAAACGGTTCTTATATCGGAGCCACGCGCGAGGAGTATCAGGCCCTGGCGGCAAAGGATGCGCCGACGGAGAAGGAACTCCAGGAATTCCAGAACAAGGTCAGACCGCTTTTTTCGATTATCATCATTGATGAAAACAGGGGCGCTGAGGATATCGTTGATTTTATAAACGAAGACAATCCGGAAGAGCCCTTGACCGCTGACCAGCTGACCCTGCTGGCCAGGGAGGGAGACTGCAGCTTCTTTGAATATACTGGGAAATTATATGAGGGGGACCCTCATGAGGGCCTTCGGGAGGAATTTGCCAAAGAGTATGATACACTGGCATCCCTCAAGGATGAGGTGGTGAAAAATATGAAATTCTCCCCGGTCAAGCGGGCATTTTCCGATCTGATCGGCTCCAGGGTCTCTTTTGAGACCAAAGATCTTGACGGCAGAACCGTCAGCAGTGAAGAGATCTTCAGCCAGCATGAGATCACGATGGTCAATGTCTGGGCGACCTGGTGCCACTGGTGCGTAAACGAACTGCCCGAACTGGAAAAGATCAGCGGCAGACTTGCGGAAAAGGACTGCGCGGTCATCGGGCTCTGCGGCGACGCCGAAAATGATGAGACCATCGCGAAGGCAAAGGGCCTGCTCGCAGAGAACGGCGACACCTACCTCAACCTCCGCCCCTGGGATGGCTGGATGGACATCTTTGATATGAGCCAGGGATGGCCCATGACCTTCTTTGTGGACAGGGAGGGGACGATCGTCGGAAGGCCCGTCGTGGGAGCTGACATCAACGCCTATGAACCCCGCGTGGATGCGCTGTTAAAGGGAGAAGACCAGGAGGATGCTCAGACGCAGGAAAAAGACGGGAAAGAAGCGGAAGACAAGGCGGATGCAGCCGGTACAGCCAACACAGCGAAGCCTGCGGACGAAAGCGGGAAAGGAACTGCTGGCGCCTACAACATTTATGTGGTGGACCAGAACGCCCAGCCCGTCGAAGGCGCCATGGTGCAGTTCTGCACGAACGACACCTGCAAAATGGCCCTGACGGACGCCGACGGACTTGCCGCCTTTACCGATCCCGAGGGGATCTATGATGTCCATGTCCTCAAGGTACCGGAGGGCTATGAGAAGGATAATGAAGCCTACAAGACCGCAAATACCTACGGCGACCTTGTGATCACGATCAACAAGAAGTAAAAAACGGACGGTCCCTCTGCAGCAAGACCCGGCATCGCAAAGCCGGGTGGAAGAGGGGCCGTCTGTCCATACATCGCAAAGCCGGGCGGCCTCCGGGCAGTCTGCCCCGGCATCG
>ODAI014030482.1_pt1 | contig 11326 bp, 7 predicted proteins | sample 1539321 | NCBI WGS metagenome assembly ODAI01 (sample SAMN02144231, study PRJEB22623) | gut metagenome | biome: sheep rumen | host: Ovis aries | place: New Zealand
ACAGTGGCTTATACGGCAGCAAATCATACTGTCTCTGATGCTAAAGATATGCTGAAAGCTATCCACGGCCAGGGAAAAGTGACTGACGATATGGATCTGACCGGAGACAACGAAGTTGACGTTTTCGATCTTATCCTTATGAAACAGTCTCTGACACAGAAAGGCGAACTCAAAACTTCCTCTGTAAAGGCGACTGAGGAAAATGTCCGCTACATAGGCAGAAATTATTACGACGGCGAGACAATGTGGCTCGTCCAGAGCGGAAGTGCCGCTGAGTTCACAGTGAGCGGCCGCTCGGCTGAGATCACGATAAAAGGCGACAGTGCGATAAACAACGACGAGAAGTACAGACCAAGATTCGCTGTATTCGTAGACGGTGAGCTTCTCACAGACGAGATCATGAGCGTAAGTTCAAAGAAGATAAAGCTCTTCGAGGGCGAGACTGACCGCACGAGCGTTGTAAAGGTGATCCACCTGTCAGAGGCAAATAACGGTACTGTAGGCGTATCGGATATATCTGTTTATTCTGACAGCAGCGTACCTGTCGCTCCTACTCCGGCAAAGGATCTGAAGATAGAATTCATAGGCGATTCTATCACCTGCGGATACGGTGTCGAGGGTGCTTCAAATTACGAATCTTTCAGCACTTCTACTGAGAATTTCATGAAGTCATATGCTTATCTCACAGCAGAAAAGCTCGGTGCTGACTACAGTGCTGTCTGCTACAGCGGACACGGTATAATCTCCGGCTATACGAGCGACGGCGTGAAGAACACAGGCAGCCTCGTTCCGCCTTATTACCCGAATATCGGCTCGTTCACGGAATATGCAAAACCGTGGGATTTCAGTGCCGCTCCAAATGATGTCGTTGTCATCAACCTCGGTACGAACGATTCTTCCTACATCGACAAGGACTTCGACGAGAGAAAGGGAGAATTCGTCGAGAAATACGCCGACTTCCTCGCTGATGTCAGAAAATACAACCCCGATGCTCATATCATATGCACGCTCGGTATCATGGGCTGTACAGACGAATATCCGCTCATCGAGGAAGCTGTCGCAAATTTCTGCAAGGAGACCGGCGACAAGAAAGTCACCTGCTATATGTCCCCCGTCCAGAGTGCTTCCGACGGATACGGCTCTGACTGGCACCCGTCCGCTGTCACTCAGCAGAAAAATGCCTATATCCTTGCTGACAAGATATGTCAGGTACTCGGCATAGAATCAGACCAGATAGGCCTTGACGTTGCCGCTGATGCTTCATACGACCTTGTTATAAATTCCGCCGACAATGCAAATGCCGCAAAGTATTTCTCCGACTACGACAAGTCCCTTTGGATAAACGTTGTGAGCGGCGGAGATTCTATCGACGATATTGAAGCTGTAGTCTCCGGCATAGGCATCAAAAAGGACGGCGAGTATAACATAACTTTCAAGGCTACCGCTCCGGAGGGGGCTGAGATACCCGTTATCATCAGAGGAAAAGACGGCACGGTGTATTTCAGCGATACTTTCGTTTCAAAGGGCGAAAAAACTCCCTACTCTGCCGAATTCAAGTCGTCTGTCACCGATGCAGATGCCGAATTTGTGATGCAGGCTGGCGGAAAAGCTATGGAATACAAGAATCTGACTATCTACGAACTCCGGATAGAGAAAACAAAATAATAAGGAATAAGCAGCATTTCATCAGAAGTGCTGCTTTTTATTTATCTACAGGATATATAAAAACTCCTTACCGGCCGTGATGACCGATAAGGAGTTTTAGTTTTTAATGTTTTATAAAACTCAAGCCTTGTTTACGCTTCCGAAGAGTTCCATCTTCTCCTTGACCTTAGCCTTGATAGCCTCGAATCCGGGAGCGAGGAGCTTTCTGGGATCGAATCCCTTGCCCTGCTTGTCCTTGCCTGCTTCGATGTATGCTCTTGTAGCATCAGCAAATACGAGCTGGCACTCTGTGTTTACGTTGATCTTAGCAACGCCGAGTGAGATAGCCTTTGTTATCATATCATCAGGGATACCTGTACCGCCGTGGAGAACGAGAGGCATATCGCCTACCTTCTTGTTGATAGCTTCGAGAGTCTCAAAGCTGAGTCCCTCCCAGTTATCAGGGTATACACCGTGGATATTGCCGATACCTGCTGCGAGGAAGTCTACGCCGAGATCAGCGATCTGCTTGCACTCATCAGGATCTGCACACTCGCCCTTGCCGATAACGCCGTCTTCTTCACCGCCGATAGCACCAACTTCTGCCTCGATAGAAAGTCCAAGACCGTGAGCTACGTTTACAAGCTCAGTTGTCTTTGCAACGTTCTCGTCGATCGGGAAGTGTGAACCGTCGAACATTATAGATGTGAAGCCTGCCTTGATGCACTTGTAGCAGCCCTCGTATGAGCCGTGGTCAAGGTGAAGAGCGACCGGTACTGTGATACCAAGAGACTTGTCCATTGCTGCTACCATTGCTGCAACTGTCTCAAATCCTGTCATGTACTTGCCTGCTCCCTCAGATACACCGAGGATAACAGGAGAATTAAGCTCCTGAGCTGTGAGAAGAATAGCCTTTGTCCACTCAAGATTGTTGATGTTGAACTGGCCTACTGCGTATTTGCCTGCTCTTGCTTTCTGGAGCATTTCTGTAGCTGAAACTAACATTGTTGGGATTCCTCCTGAATATTTTCTTTTACAAGGCAGTTATCCTGCCCTATCAGTTCTATTATACTACATATTCAAATAAATTGCAAGTGCTTAGCGGAAATATTTTCAAATATTCCCCACAAGTCCGTGACTTACATCTGAACGTGTTTCTTTTCTTGAGGGAAACCCTTTTGAAAAAGGGTTTCCCCCAATAATCAGATGCAAGTCACGGCTTATGTGGGATCATTAGGAAAGTTTGCCGAGTTCGTCTGCGGTCAAGGGGAGATCGTCAGTTGTTATAGTTCCAGCCTCGACCATCTGGATAGCGAGGGCATCAAGTCCGGTGAGGCCTTTGCCTTTGTCAACGCAGTCAGCGAGGGCGGCGTTCTTTTCTGTGATCGGGTACTTATCGGGATTTGCGAGGTACTGCATGATAAGGACTGCATCTGATATATCGGTAGTTCCGTCGCCGTTGGCATCACCGATATTTCCGTCAGTGTTTCCGAGGCTTTCCTTTATGCTCGTATTGAAATGGATAACGGCTTCGAGGAGCTTTTTATTGCCTGTTTCTGTGATATCTATCTCCTTCCACTGTTCTTCCGAGCCGTGGAAGTAAACGTCTGTGAGATTTGAACAACTGTTGAAAGCATACTGCCCTATATTCTTGACGGAATCAGAAATGTCGATCGCTGAGAGCGTCGAGCAGCCGGTAAATGCGTAATTTCCGATATACGAAGGATCAGCCTGTGCCTTGTCGTAATCTACTTCAAAGAATTTCAGGAGCTTGCAGCCATTGAAGGCATTTGCACTGATGACTGTATCGGGGTTGCATATCTCTGCTTTTTCAAGAAGCACATTTCCGTAGAATGCATTATTGCCGATAGATGTGATATTTTCCGGTATCTTTATGCTCTTGAGCGATGAGCAGTTGCGGAAGGTGTTTTCCGGGATAGCCGGCAGAGAGCTGCCGATATATGCCTGTTTGAGGCTTGTGCAGCTATCGAAAGCGTAAATGCCGAGGCTCGTTACCTTATCAGGGATAACGATGCTTTCAAGAAGGCTGCATCCGTTGAATGCGTAGTTTCCGATAGATGTGAGCGAATCAGGGAGTACGATAGTTCTGAGAGCTTTACAGCCGCTGAACACGTTTGCTCCGTAAGTGCAGATGATGCCCTTTGCGTTGTCATTCTTGACATCGACGCTTTCAAGAGCAGCACAGCCGGAGAATACTGAATTTGCCAGAGTCATTTCAGGATTGTTGAATACGGCAGTCTTCATCTTGCTGCACTTCAGGAATGCGTACTGCTTGAGGTTCTTGACAGATGCAGGGATATCGATCGATTCAAGAGATGTACAGCCGCTGAATGTGTAATCCTTTATATCGGTGATGAACGATGAGAGCTTTACGGAAGTAAGCGATTCACAGTTCTCAAATGCGTATGATCCGATCTCTGTTACATCGTCAGGGATAACGATGGTTTTGAGGGATTTGCAGTTCTTGAAAGCACCTGAGCCTATCCTTGATATAGATGAAGTGATGTCGAAAGCAGTGAGAGCAGTACAGTTGAGGAATGCGTTCTTCTCGATATATCCGGCAATTCCGGAGGCCTTGTCAGGGTTCTTTATAGTTACTTTTTCAAGCTTGACATCGCCGGAGAATGCACTCTCTCCAAAAGAAACATCAGGATTGCCTATCGCTGCTTCTGTGAGTGAAGTACAGTTGTAGAATGCGTCCAGCTTTATCTCATCGACCGATGCCGGGATATCGATGCTTTCAAGGCTGGAGCAGCCATAGAAAGCGTTTATCGGGACAGACTTTATGATATTTGAAAGAGTTGCTGATTTAAGTCCCTTGCAGCTGTTGAACACGTTATTGCCGATAGATGCTACAGAATCCGGGATAACGATATTTGTAAGAGCTTCACAGCCGTAGAATGCACTGTTGCCGATCTCTGTGAGCGAATCTGTGAGGTTTATCTCTGCGAGCGATGTGCAGCGTGTAAATGCATTGCGGTCTATCGTTGAGGGGTGTCTCTGCTCTGTGGGCTTATCGAGGAAAGTTACTTTCTTCAGATTGGTACAGCCGGAAAATGCGGATTCCTTTATAGTCGTATCAGGATTTGCTATCTCTGCTGTGAGAAGCGACTGACAGCCCGCAAATGCTGATTCTTCGATAGATATTACAGAAGAAGGTGTGCTTATTGAAAGAAGTGAAGCACAGTTGTAGAACATCCTGCTCGGTACACTTGTCATATTTGCCGAGAGAACGGCTGATTCAAGATTCTTGCAGTCCGTGAAGGCAGAAGATGCAACTTCGATGACAGAATCAGGTATAACGACAGATTTGAGAGCTTCACAGCCTTCAAAGCTGTATGTTCCTATCTTGAGGAGAGTGTCAGGGAATGTGATATCGCTGAGCGAGATGCACTTCGAGAATGTGAGGTAGCCTGTTGAAGCTGCTCCTCCGTTGGAGACTGCATCTTCTGACCATGATACCTTTTTAAGGCTCTTGTCGCCGTAGAAAGCATAGTTGCAGAGTTCAACGTCCTTGTTTCCGAATTCAACAGAAATGAGCGTTGTACAGTCACGTACAGCGTGAACGCCGATCTTCTGTACTGTCTTGGGGAATACGAGCTTCTGGACTTTTGTACACTCTCTGAAAGCACCTTCGCCTACAACAGCAAGTCCTTCGCTCATGGTTATCTCAGAAGCAGACGCACAGCCACGGAAAGCCTCAGTTCCGAGCGTTGTCACCGATGACGGAATTGCTATCTTTTTAAGTGCCGAACAGCCGGAGAAAGCGTATGAATCAATGAGCGTGACACTGTCCGGGATATCTGCTGTTTCAAGCTTTTTAAGGCCTGTGAATGCTCCCGAACCTATCTTTAAGACAGTATCAGGGATATATACAGATGCGAGGTTCTGGCACTTCTTGAAAGCGTTTGAACCGATCGACCTTACTACCCTGCCGTCGATCTCCTTCGGGATCGATACTTTCTCAACAGTGTCGGTGCAGGCTGTTATCTCAACAGAACCGTCTGTGAGTATCTTGTATGTAAGGTCATCATAAGTGCCTGTCTTTCCGGCATCAGGATCTTTCTCGGCTGCAAAGGCAGACGGAAGCGAAGAACTCTGACTCTCAGAGACAGGAAGTGCAGCACCGGCCACGACAGTCAATGCGAGCAGGGCTGCTGTGATTCTTTTTAAATTCATAAATAATCCCTCCATAATATTTGTGTCGCTTATAAAAAGCCAATGGTATTATATCATAATATACAGTCTGATATGTTAATAAATTATGAACAAAGCGATATTCTCTACCAAAACTGTAAATAATCACACAAATCCCCTTATCAAAGTTGATGCCTGCACCTCTTTACGAGATACTTTGCTGAGAAAATGTCCCGATAAAACACTTTCCCCTCTGCCGGCAAAACTGACAGAGGGAACATTTTTGTGAGATGTTTTTTCAGATCAGAAGCGGAAGTCACGCTTGCCGTTTTTGATCTCGTTGAGGTAGTCGATAGCTCTCTGACGGCGTTTGGGATCCGGAACTTTTTCGAGTTCACGGCGAACCATAGCTTCACCGAGTTCCTTTGTTTCGGGGGAAGCGTAGTCTTCGAGGTATTCCTGCAAGGTCATGAGGGCGTTCGGGTGACAGCAGTTCTGTATCTGTCCTACCTTGCACAGAGCCATGAAGCGGTCGCCTGTACGTCCTTCTCTGTAGCAGGCTGTGCAGAATGACGGGATATAGCCGCCCTTGATGAGCCATTTAACTACTTCGTCGAGCGAACGCTGGTCTGATACGTCGAACTGCTCTGTGTCGTGAGGTCTTTCTTCCGGTGTGTATCCGGCATATCCGCCGACAGATGTTCTTGAACCGCCGGAGATCTGTGATACACCGAGTCCGAGTACCTTTTCACGGCAAGTCTCGTTCTCTCTTGTGGAGATTATCATGCCTGTGTACGGAACGGCTATTCTTATGCAGGCGATTATCTTTGCGAATGTATCGTCATCGATGCTGTTATCGAATACATTCGGATCGATGTCGGAAGCTCTCTTTACTCTCGGAACGCTGATAGTGTGAGGGCCTACGCCGTGAACGGCTTCGAGGTGTTCAGCGTGCATGAGGAGTCCGGCAAATTCATATTTATATAGATCGAGTCCGAAAAGAACACCGAGTCCTACGTCGTCGATGCCGCCTTCCATAGCTCTGTCCATTGCCTCTGTATGATAGGCATAATTGTGCTTAGGTCCTGCCGGATGAAGCTTTTCATAGCTCTCCTTGTGGTAAGTCTCCTGGAAGAGGATATACGTACCGATGCCGGCATCGTGGAGCTTCCTGTAGTTTTCAACAGTTGTAGCGGCAATGTTGACATTTACACGTCTGATAGCACCGTTCTTGTGCTTTATAGAATAGATAGTATTGATACATTCAAGAATATATTCGATAGGATTGTTCACGGGATCTTCGCCGGCTTCTATGGCAAGACGCTTGTGTCCCATGTCCTGGAGGGCAGTTACCTCGTCGATTATCTCCTGCTGGGTGAGCTTCTTTCTCGGTATATCCTTGTTCTGGTAGTGATAGGGACAGTATACACACTGGTTCACGCAGTAATTCGAGAGATACAGCGGAGCGAACATAACTATCCTGTCGCCGTAGAAAGCTGTCTTTATCTCTCTTGCGAGGTCGTATATCTTCTCTGTCATCTCCGGGATATCACAGGCAAGGAGAACGCTTGCCTCACGGTGTGAAAGTCCTGAACATTCCACGCCTCTGCCTGTCTTCTTCGGGCGTGCCTTTTCGAGGAGTGACTCTATGAGTTCCCTGTTGTGCTTGTTCTTCTCTGCATATTCGAGAGTTTCGAGTATCTCCTCATTGTTGATGAATTCTTCTGCTTTTAATGACTTTATATCGTACATAAATATACCTCCGTTATTTTTTTGACACAGCCGTCTTCACTGAAACGCCGTTTATTCTTCCGAGTTTTCCGGTCAGACTGCTTATTTCATCGGGATCAGCGTCGAGAGTCACGGATATCACCGAGATATCCCTCTCCCTGTATGGGATCCCCATTCGTCCGAGTATTATACTGCTGTATTCGTGAAGAATGGTGTTTACTTCACTTACAGCCGACTGGTCGTCAATGACGATCGCTGCAACAGCTATCCTTTTATTTTCCATGTCTCCTCCCCTTTCCAAAATCTCAGGGCATAAAAAAAGTCTGCCGCAGGGCAGACGGATACAGCTATACAGTCGTATATCATACACTATATATTGCTGACCAACAGACCGGAAATATCTGATCTGCCCGAAAACAACTATAAAAATACAGTCAGACACAGGAACGTATCCCATACCCTACACTATGTATGATAGCACAATTTTTTCAATATGTCAATTGAAATTTGTTAGTCTATACTAATATTTTAAGCTCTCATAACAACGAGCGTCACAATGAAGCAGCCGTCTTCTATGGAGGCATATACATCGCCGTCCATGAGTGCCATTATGCGGCGGCATATATAGAGTCCGAGGCCGCTTCCGGGAATATCGGCTGAATTGCTCCCACGGCGGAAACTCTCGAATATCTGTGTGAGTTCTTCCTTTCCGAGAGTACAGCCTGTATTCCTTATCGATATGAGTTCAAAGCCGTCCGATGTCTCGAAGCTTATTCCTATCTCTCGGCGGTCGCCGTATTTTATCGCATTGTCGATGATATTGCAGATGCACTCATAGAGTTTTCCCTCATCGCAGAGGAGCAGGCAGTTGGTGTGTCTGTCTATGGTGAAGTCCGTTTCAGTAGCCGTAAGCTGGAGGGAATATCTCTCCTTTGCCTTGTTTATGATCTCATCGATGAATACTTCCGAAACGCTTACCTCAAAGTTGATGAAATCCTCGCTTGCCGCTTCTGAGATCTGCTTCATGTAGGATTCTATCTCGTCAGCTCTTGCGTTGATGCTCTCGGCGGCTTCACGCTGTCTTTCCGGATCTTTGTAGATTCCCTTGGAAAGAGCTTTCGCATTGAGCTTTATTGCCGAGAGAGGTGTCTTTATATCATGGGAGAGCGAGAGGAGCAGGAGCTTCTTGTCACGCTGTATGCTAAGTTCCCTTGCGTTCTGTTCCTCGATGCTCTCACGGAGCAGATTTATGCCCCATGTGAATCTTCCGAAGAACCTGCCCTTTTCCTCCGGTATCGGGACGGCAAGGTTTCCCTTTGCAAGCTCCTGCGGAACTTTGTTTATGAGATTGAACGGTCGGAGTATCTTCCGGCTTATCCACCGGAATATCACTGTTATCACGATCAGTACCGCCGCAAGGAATATATCTGCGATGACAAGCACTTTCATGTCGAACGAGCTGACGGTGTATTCTATGCGGTATAATTTCCCTCCGGCTTCTGCCACGGCATAATGGCAGTCAGCGGAGAAGTCTTTGTTCCCGGTTATCTCTGTCACGCCTGTGAGAAGCGTGTAATGTGAAAGATCATACGTGCCTGTTTCGCTTATCTCGTCAGCAAGCCGCTTTACCTCCACACGGTAATAGCCGTCCGCACCTTTTGCCGATGACAGCATCATCGTATTCATGACAAATACGGCAGCAATGTACAGAAGTACGATCACTGCCGTTATTCTTCCGAAGCTCTTCATACGTACTTATACCCCACTCCCCATACCGTGAGCAGATGTGCCGGCTTTTTAGGATCTTCTCCGAGTTTTGTACGGAGTCTTTTTATATGTACGTGAAGAGTCTGTATCTCGGAATCGCTGTCGCTTCCCCAGACTGTATTGAAGAGATAGTCCTTGTTGAGGGATTTTCCCCTGTTGCTGACAAGTATCGAGAGAAGTTCAAACTCCTTTGATGTGAGTTCGAGTTTTTCTCCGCCGTATTCGGCTGTCTTGTCTGCGAGATTTATCGTAAGTTCGCCGCAGGTGATCTTCTCCTGCTGATATCTTCTCTTGAATATCCCCTTTATCTTTGCGATGAGGATATCGATATCATATGGCTTTTCGATGTAGTCATCAGCACCGAGTTCAAGGCCGTTGAGCTTGTCGTCCTTGCCTGTGCGGCAGCTCACTATCAGAATTGGAGTATCCGTCTTTTCCCTGAGCTTTGCACAGACTGAGAATCCGTTCATATCCGGGAGATTTATGTCCAGAACGACGAGCTTTGCTCCGTATCTTTCAAAGAGTTCGACTGCTCTGCCTCCGCTGACGGCGGAAGAAACTGTATATCCCTCCGCCGTAAGGAAATCACTGAGGAGCTGTGAAAGTTCCGTATTGTCTTCAACTATGAGTATATCTACCATTATACCACCGCCTTTATAATGATAATTCTACCATAACAGCTCCGAAAAAGCAAGTACGTTCACCAGCCCATTTCCATGAGCCAGTTGCTCATGTTCCTCTCTCTTTTGCGGAGTTCGGCTTCTGTGCCGTCGAAGCTGCCGAGTTTGTTCTCGCCCTTGATGCCGCCGTCAACGATATAGATGACTCTGCTGCACCTTGCTGCGACTTTCATGTCGTGTGTGACGCACATGATCGTCGTTCCGTCACGGTTGAGCGAGATAAGCTCGTTCATCACCTCATCGGAGCTGGAGCGGTTCAATGCTCCTGTCGGCTCGTCGGCAAATATCATCTTCGGGGAGTTTATCATGCTGCGGCAGATGCACGCCCTCTGGAGCTGTCCGCCTGATACCTCGTTGATATCGTTTCTGCCTACATCGTCTATGCCGAGGCGGTGCATGAGCTTTCTTCCACGCTCCTCTGTCTCTTTGCGGCTCTCGTGGTTCTTCTTTGATTTTACTGCCGGAAGTATGATATTGTCAAGGACTGAGAGGTTCTTCATCATGTACATCTGCTGGAAAATGAATCCCATTTCGTCGAGCCTCATCTGTGCAAGCTCGTTCTCGCTGAGAGAGGAAGTCTCCTTTCCGTCGAATACGACCTCGCCGGAAGTCACTCTGTCCATTCCGGAGACACAGTAGAGAAGCGTGGATTTTCCTGAACCGGAAGGCCCCATTACCGCTACCATTTCTCCCTCGTCGATCGTGAGGTCGATATTTTTAAGGACATTATTCTGTCTCTTGTTGACGATGTATGTCTTGCAAAGTCCCTTTGTCTGTAAAACTGCACTCATAATAATTCTCCTTTATCATTATTCGATCGAAGCTGTATCGCTTGCCTTTATCATCTTTGTACAAAGTGCCGTGAATGCTGCACTCAGTATCGTTACTGCGAGTATTATCGCCGGGTACAGACCGAATACCTCTGCGGCATTGATCTCATAGTCGATGCTTCCTCTTGCACCTGCGATCCTGAATACCGGATCTATGACAAGTCCTGTGAGCGGAACTACTGCCACGCACGCTATTATTATAGCCGCAAGCATCGCTATGCCGAACCTTATCGTGTGATGAAGCATGACTGACTTGTTCTTGAAGCCGACGGCTTTCATAAGGGCTATCTCTGATTTCTCCTTTGAGATGAAGCTGCGTTCCATGAGGACGGCTATCAGCACTACCACTATAAGTGCAAGAGCAAATGTGAAGTTTCTGACCGGTCTTAATATATCAGCTACGCCCATGCAGTCGTCAACGAATGCCGGTGTATCCATTACTTTATCTGTGCCGAAGACCGTCCTGAGTTTTTCTATACGCTCTTCAGTGACTTTTTTATCCGGATCGTCATCGAA
>ODAI010190678.1_pt1 | contig 11325 bp, 11 predicted proteins | sample 1539321 | NCBI WGS metagenome assembly ODAI01 (sample SAMN02144231, study PRJEB22623) | gut metagenome | biome: sheep rumen | host: Ovis aries | place: New Zealand
CTTTTTTCTTGTTCATAATATTTCTCCAATTAATTGTTTGTTTTGCTTGATAAGAAATAATATTTTCCTTCTATATCTTTTTTAAACATATATTCTATTTCATTACTTTCTTTTAATTCATCAAATTTTATTTCAGAATCTTCATCTAAACCTTTTACTTCATCTATTTGTATTGTTCTATCATAATCTCTATATACTAAACAATTATAAGTATTAGTAGTATTTTTTGAACATTTAGTATAAACAATCTTTTCATATAAAGTTAATTCATCGTTTAATTCTTCTGCTTTATATAATTTTGTATAATATCTTTTATTTTCCATAGTGTCTGGTATTTCTTCTTTAGTAGATGTGAAATATATCTTATATAAACTCTCATCTGGATAATATTTTAGACTACCAGTATTGTTATTATCTTTCTTAAAATTAAAAGTATAATCTATTGTACTATTTGTTGAATAAGTAATACCATCCGGTACAACTACAATATCCGGCTGATGACTAACAACAAGATCTTTTATACCGTATGCAGAATCAATTTCTTCTTTTTTTGCCCTAATTGCATTGGCGATATTCTGAAGATATTGAGTGTCTGTTATATATCTCATAATATCACCTCCTATTATATGCAACCCGCAGGCGCAATCAAACTGTTTTGAGTAGTATAGACATAGGTTCCATTCCCAGCGGTATTAATTGCACAATAATAACCGGTGCCACTTTTATAAGGAGAACGTAGCCACCAATTCCCCGCAGCTCCGTCTTCACCAACGTATTTAATTCTATTACTTGCTGTCGAATAATAAGACCACTGAGACATACTATTATATTCAGTCGCATTACTATAACTATTTGCTGTTAATATCTCTCTTTCAGTTGGCAAAAAGAAATAATCGTTACATTTCATAATAGTAGTTCCATTATATGTTTCCGCTGTTTTTGTTACAACTTTATGAAAAATATTTCGAATTCCATCAGGAATAGAATTTCTGAATAAATCATTACACCATTTACGTCTATGGCATCCGCCCCAAGATCCTGTAGCATTATTACTACCACCTACCATAACACCAAGTTCTTTTAGCCCATTTTTTAATTGTACAATAAAAAATGGATATGTGCGCCCAGAAGACGGGACATCAACATATGTATAATTTGTATTATTAGAATCCACAAGAACCAATGTAGCATCTTGAGCTTCATGGCTTTCCATAGTTGTTGTACCGATATATGCAGTATATTGTATAGAATCCATAGCTGGAAGAGTAATTTTCCTTTCGTCACCAACACTCCAGTAATTAGTAAGATTTATTTTCCCTTGATTTGCAGCTTCTACCATAGCCGATATTTGAGCATCAGTTCCATTTGCCCATGACACTATCTGTACACCATTTACATACTGACTCTGAAGAACATTAATAGTAAATGTTGCAGTTTTCGTGACATTACTTTCAGTGTAAGAGACAGTAATGGTCTTTGTACCTGACGTATTAAGGACAGTAGAATTTGATATTGAAGTAGTATAATTTTTTATTTCTTCTATAACTCCATCTGAATATGTTGCTGAAACAACTAAACCTGATAAATCTAAAAAATCTCCAATATAATAATTGACTTTTTTAGGAGTAGAGGTAATTGCAATACTGGACAGAGATAAATTTTCAGGGATTTTATAATTAAACAAAAAATCCAAATTAGTACTCGAACCAGTAGGATGTGAAATATATATTGGCTTCGATCTATCATATGTTTCCCAATCTAAAGAATCTATATCTATAGTTTGCGTTAAAGACGACGAAGAAAAACTCTTTGTAAACGATCCCGTAGTTCCATCACTTTTAGTCATATAGAGGTAGGCATTATAAGAATTTGTATTATTACTTGTTAATTCTAAATTATCCAACCTATAAGGATCGAGATGAATTTTTACTGTTGCAGGACTAGTTATATAAGGTATAGTTCTGAACTTCATAGTTTTACCGTCTCGTAATGAACAAACAATATCAATATCTGTATCTATTTTGGTATATGAATAAGATGTATATATGTATATACCTATCCAATCATTTTCAAAATTCTCAAGATTGTCATTTTCATAAACCATAGTATCTTTTACTAGCGTATTGGCAGGATATGCAGAAACGCTTTTTGAATCAATTAAAGTACCACTATTTGTATTAGTAATACTGTTTGTACCAGTATATAAATACCACGTTGCCGTCCTTGCTGAACCATATGTTGTAATTGCCCCCATATTTATAGTGAGTTTTATACTCTTTAAATACTCAGTATATATTTTTAAATCCACTCTGTTATAATAAGCAGATGAACCAGTAGCCGAACCTACGGAATGTTCCATTTTTAGATTTATAGTATTTATAATATATAATTCTAAATTAGTACTGGCTGTAGCGCCCCATTCGTCGGTATAACTTACTGTAACTATTGTAGTACCTACATCAGAACGTGAGAAAATATAATTGTCATCTATATTAAAATTTAGATCTTCTAAGTCAACATGTTTATAATACTCCCCGAAATAGTAAGCCCGAATACTTAACCCAGTAGTATCAAACGATTCTCCCACCATATAATTAGTTTTATCTGGCATAGATTCAATTTCCAACCTTATTAATTCAGGAAAATTCCCGGATCCTATTTGCAAATTTTGTATCGCCTGAGTCATTTGTGGAGGAGTATATGTTCTAGTTAATCCATTTATAGCTCTAATCGAATCCGCAATATCTTGATAATACTGCAATTTTGTAAATTTATTTGCCATATCCTTTTCCTCAAAATTCCATTGAATCAGTCGATCCAATATCTTCTTCAATTATAGCGGCGGCGGCAGATATCAGTTCGCTTTTTTGTGAAGCTGTTAAATCATCCCATTGTACAATGGTACCAGAGCCACTAGCATTTTGTATTGCCGTAAATATTCCGCCGCTAGTCACGGGATTCGTGCTACCGCTAGTGGGAGCAGAATCCCATATTAACTTGTCCTGTTTGGAAGCTATACTGTTTCTTGCAACCGCATCTTTTATGTCATATATAGTCGTTCCACCATTCGGACTGATTTTACTAATATCCGCCATTTAATTCACCTCGCTTAACTAACCTGAATAGTTGCTTGCGTTCCAGTAAATGTAGGCTGAGATACCGTAACACTTGTGATCTCCTGCAACACACTTGTGGCTTCCCCTTTTATTGGCAAAGTACCTGCTGTTATAGTTAATGTTTCGCCGCTTATCGTAAAAGTCGGCAAAGTACCAACATCGGTAATACTATTTACGACTGTGCTAGAAGTTACCGGAGTAACTGAAGGTGTAGAAACCGTCCCGACCGGCGTATATAGTGCTTCGGCATTTGTCTTGTAAGCAAGAGCACCGAGGCCAGATAAATCGCCAAATTCCTGCCAGGTTGTACCATTATAAATAAATTCTCTACTTCCAAATGTAACAACATTACCGGTTACGGGAACAACGTTTTCGCCGTTAATTACTATTGGACTCGTTGCTGCTCCGTCCACAAGAGCAGTACTAGTAACACCTAAAAATGCCGCATAATTACTAAGAGCGGTAATCTGAGCTCTTGCTGTTGCATCTTTTATATCATATTGTTCTCCACTGGGGAGTGTGATTTTACTTATATCTGCCATATATATATTCCCTCCATTAACTAAAAACTAAGTTTTCACCATTTGCTGATACAGAAGTTCCGCCAGTAATAGGGACTCGTTTAATTTCTCCATTTATTTTTAAATCGTGATACATTTTTACGGTTTCACCATCTATATCAAAAACAACTTGCCCATCTTGTAGGCGTACTAAATCTATACTTGCATTATCATTTCTTATAAAATTTATTACTGCCATTTAATCACCTCCGCGCTTTTTAATAGAGGTTTTATGTTTGTATTGTTATTATATTCCTATTGACGTGCCTAAAGCGTATATTTGAGTAGGAATAAGATAGCTATTTAAAGTGGTTGAATACTGAACTTCGCTCGTCCCATTCCCCCAAATACATACTGAAAACGCATGGTTAAAAAAGATTGTAGTTGCTGATTCGACCCAAAAGTTTCGTACTTTTAAATCATATTTAATATCATTACCTGTAGCACTAGGATTTACTGTACCTCGATTATCAATACAACTTGAATATCCTGCTGGAGCCCAAACTATAGAATGTCGAATAGCACCTGAAGTACTGGTTTGATCTTTATAATATATCAATAAATATTCTCCACCAGTTGATATACTTCTAGATAATGTTATTGTTTTACTTGTGAATGTTGAACTCGGAGAACTATTTGACCATACCAAGGTTTTACTCAATGATGTTTCTGGTGTTACTGTAAAACTATCTGGATAATATCCGGCGGGAAAAGTTTCTGGTGAAATAATAGTTATATCGGTCTGATCCCACGTTTGCATAGTTCCAGTACGTTTCGTTCCATCATTACTATAAAATGTCATTCCATACGATACATCTGAAGCGGTTGCATTACCACTAAGAGTTGGTCCAGTAATAGTGCCAGTTCCATCATAATATCCTTTTGCTATTGTCACACTTCCACCAACGCCAACCGTATAACCTGCTCCCGCTTTATTGGTCATTGAACCAGTAATTTTACTTCCATTTACATACGCTGTCTTCCCATATAATATATCTGTAGCAGCCGCCGTTCCCGAAGTCTGTGAAGCAAGAGTGTTTGTTGTTACCTTCCCGGATCCACTATGATAACCTTTTGGTATTGTATATGAGCCTCCTGCATTTAATGCACTTGGAGAAACAGAACCATTATTGACCATTGTTCCGGTCACTTTAGCACCATTAACATAAGCAGTTTTCCCATATAATATATCTGTTTTAACCGCTGTACCATCTGACGTATCCGTTCCAGAATATGTACCAGTAACACCAAATATACTTACACCAGATTTAATATTACTAGCTTGCAAATCACTATCTCCGGAAATTGTTTGTGTTCCACTTAAATACTGCCCAGATGCTATAGTTTGATTCGATGTTCCCGGAGTATAGGTTTGGGCTGCCTTAGAAGAAATATTCCCCGTTATTTTCGTTCCATTTACATAAGCGGTCTTGCCACTTAAGAGACTGGATGCATCGGCTGTTGCATCTGACGTATCTGTCTTAGTTCCAGTTCCAGTAACTTTAGTACCATTAACCCAAGCGGTCTTTCCGCTATCAATATTAGCAGCAGTAGCAGTACCAGATGTTTGTGAAGATAACGATTGGGCTGATACACTTCCAGATCCATTATGATAGCCTGCGGGTATTGTATAAGAATCTCCGGCGGCTAAAGCATCTGGAGAAACTGCTCCGTTATTTATCATTGAACCCGTTACTTTTCCAGTACTAATATATGCCGTCTTGGATGCTAATATCTCATTTGCCACCGCTGTTGCATCTGAAGTGTCTGCTCCCCCACTTGAAATAGTTAAATTTGTAGCAAGGGTACTTAATTTATCATTGTTGGTAGCTTGTCCAGCTGTTACCATTTTTTGTCTTATTGTATTTCTGGCATTAATTATGCCTTGTACTATTTCCTTTAAAGTCATTCCGCTACCTCCTTAAACTTCACTCAGGAGAGTAGTTAAATCATCGAGAATTTCGTGCAATTCATTAATTGCAGCAACAATATTACTTTTATCAGTAGTCTGTAAGTCACTTATTGTACCTATAGCAGGTTGATCACTGAGATCAGCATACGAACCTGATGTAGCTACGGTTGCAAAATTAGGTTTGTCTTGTACACCATTCCAGGGTACCGATTCTGCAGAATCAACTATTCCATTATCATTTGAATCATACAAAGATTTAAGCATGTCACCGCCGCCTGCATTACTGATAGCTGCAAATACTCCGCCGCTAGTTACCGGATTATTAGATCCCGACGTTGGAGTAGAATCAAATGTTAATAACCCTTGTTTATCTTGTAACGCCGCATAAATAACTCGATTTTCAACAGCATTTGTAGATTCACTATTTAATTCAGTATCTACACTTAAAGTAATATCTGCGCCTTTTATCATTCTCTTCCAATAATTTGAGTTATTAGATGGCGTTTGTCCTGTAGAATTATTCCATGCTACATATACATCATTATTATAAGTTACAACATCTAACACTTCATAATTCGTTGAAATGTCCCATTCTCCTCGTGGGAGAAGTGCAACTTTCCCAATATCTTTTCTCATTCTTCCTCCTCCCATTCTATGTTTTATAAGTTGAAATAGCGTTTTTATTTAAATTACTCCGAAAGGTAGGTTACCAGCCGCTCCTAATGAAAAAGCTATAATCACTGGATTCCCCTCGCTCCAATCATCATTAATCAACTGCCAAGATGAACTTGTCCCAATTTCTGGAGAACGTAACATCCAATAGCCACGCCATGCGTTACGATCACTAGTATAAGGTTTATCAGTTACTGTTAATCTAAGATTATAAGTATTTTGATAGTATTCCCATAACTCTCCCTCATCCTTATAACCATTATCCGTAGGATAATATGGGGTTAATGCTGAAGAAAGAGAATTATTCGCCCAAATTATACTGGGATCCGAACAAACTTCAACCAAAGCAGGATAAGCAAAATAAAGATTCTCAGTATAAATATTAGAAGCCGATCCACCTGCACATTTACATTTAAATTGTCTAAATATACTTCGTAAGGATGAAGGAATAGCATTATAAAATACTTCATTACACCACGTTCTTCTATTAGTTGCTCCCCAGCCGTTTGTCGTTTTCAGATAATCATCACCTATATAAAATACATTATTATATCTATTTTTAACTGTAACCGTCATTGATTGTGTCAATTGTACTTCAAACCAACATTTACTTCGCGCTGAAGTAGGCGTCACATATTCATGCCCAGCTTTATGCGTTAGAACAAAAGTCGCTTGATGACTAGGATAATAATTAGGAGTTAAAGGAGTAGAAGGATCTGTATTTAAATATTCACCCATAGCCGCCAAAGTAACAAATCTCTCATCACCGACATTCCATTCATTATGTAAATTCAAACTACCCGCATTTGCCCTTTGTACCATAGAAACGATCTCAGCATCTGTAGCAGTAGTCCACGAACTACCCGCAAGGACAAAAGTATAATCTTCAAAAGTAGTATTTCCTTGAGTAACCGTAACGTGAATATAATGCCGACCGTTTGTGGACAAAGTAGATCCGCTAGTGGGTGATACTGTATAATTAGTAATTGCCCCGCTTGTACCATCGGTATATGTTGCAGTAACAACCATACCAGATAAATCCAAATTAGCCCCGACGGAGTATGTACGATTTGTCGGCGGGGTAGTGACGGCAATACTTTCAATTGTTCTGGCATCTATAGATACATCAAGCGTGGTTGTTTTAGTAATGTCATCTTCAGTATAAGAAACAGTAATTGTCTGTGTCCCAGCAGTACTTAGTGTAGATCCATTTGCAGGAGATGTAGTATAATTAGTTACACGTTTTGTAGTGCCATTTGTATAGTGGGCTGTAATAACCATGCCAGACAAATTCAAAGTATCTCCTAAAGTATAGCTTTGTTTTGTCGGCGGGGTAGTGACAACAATCTTGCTCAAAGCATTACATGTCAAATTTAAAGTCGCAGTTTTAGTCAATTTCTTAAACTTATAAGAAATAGTAACCGTAGTGTTCCCCGTAATAACCGTTCCTTCAGACACACTAAACGTACATTTACTCGTCACATTCTCAGTGAATTCATCACTATAAGTTGCCCGAACAACGAGCCCAGTATACGATATTTGATCGCCATTATTGTACGCAGTCTTTGTCGGCGGTGTGACAATGGTAATTGATTCTAATGTTGCTGCTTTTCTTCTTATTGCATCTGCAATATCACTATAATATTGTGTATTTGTAAGCACGTATTTAAACAACGCATTGTCACCTCCTTAGTTGACTGTGATTGTGAATGATGTTGTTGTCACAACACCTTCTGTACAAGTAACATTAATTGTATTTGTTCCTTTTGTAGTTAATTCTGTTCCATTGGCGGGATCAAATACACATTCTGTCGTTACATCTCTAGTCGTACCATCAGTATAATGAGCTGTAATAACTGCACCTGATAAATCCAGAGTTTCATTGAGTGTATATGTTGTTTTTGTCGGTCTGGATGTTACTTCAATTGATAGCAGTTCGCGTAGATGTAATGTGTATGTAATGTCAATAGGTGTAGAAGTAGAAATATAAAATCCACTGCTATAGTTATACTGCGACCAATCTATATCTGTAAAATCAACAGTCAAGATATCACCAGCATTGCATGTCGTTGTTGAATCTTTAATTTGAAGTACAGAATTATAATAACTTGGTGAATCCGGTGAAGCACCATATAACGTAATACCTTTTGAATATTCGGTATTAAACAATAATTCCATACTCGCTATCCTTACCATTGTTTCGCCAGGAAATTTTAATTCATGTCCATTTCTTGCCATTGTATTACCATACTGAGGAACCCATCTAAACTTTGCAATAGTTCCTTTTGTAAATAAACCAACACTAAAAAATGTTACCGCACTGTTATTAGTACCCCCAGGAGTACTATACAATTTTATGTATTCATATGATGAATAATCTTCGTTTCGAAAATCATATGTAAATGTACCACCGATAAAATTACAATAACCTGTAGAATCGCTTTTAGAGACAGAAATTGATTCAGATTTTAATGTCGTACTATTTCCATTAGAATTAACGCCCAAAATATTATATGAGCCACTTAAATCTCTACTGACAGAACTACTTATTCTTTGAATATACCCAGAAGGGGTTATAACTAATTTATTGAAATCTGTAATATTAAATCTAATATCATTTTGCCCATAACTAGTGCCATATCCATATGCCCTGTCCGAAATATTTATAGACATAGCGATCTTAATATTCAATGCTATACTTGCCGTAGCTGTATCGCCAGCAGAATCTGTATAAGAAATGTCAAGCGATGAAATAAGATTGTCTATTTTAAATACATATCCATCTTCAATGCTCAAATTCACATCATCTGTTACATATTTATAATACCCACCGGTATATAATGCTTTAACTCGTAAACCCGTGGAATCGAAAGCGTCTCCTATTTCATATTCCACCTTATCCGGTGGTGAAAGTATTTCAAGCCCGATTAATGTCGGTAGTGTTCCATCATCAATTTCCAAATCCCAAATTGCCTGTGCCATTTCAGAGGGTAAATATGTACGTGTCAGACCATTGAGTGACCGGATTGCATTTGCAATATCCTCATAGTATTGAGGGTCTGTGAATTCTATTGACATGCGTACACCTCCCTTAGATACAACCAGCGGGAGTAATCCATTCGGCATACGTAGAATCAGTAACACCAGAACTAGAATAACCACCGATAGAAAAACCATTAGTATAATATACGACAGATCTTGAAAAAATAATATCACTAGGTTCTTTCATATCTTGATAATAACTCCATCTGGATAAAGAATTAAATTCCAATATGTTACTCTGATATGTATTAGTCCCCGATGAAGAAGCGGTACCTCCCTTTATTTCCTTTATAGTAGGTAAAAAAAAGTAATCATTTGATTCTGTTAATTGATCACCATTTCTTGTTAACATCGATTTTACTTTTACTTGCTTAAATATATTAACTAATGAATTTGGCAAAGCGTTATAATATATATTATTACACCATTCTCTTCGAGCACATGTATCCCATGTACAACCATTTGTTGTATTCATAACTCCTTTAATCGAAAGAGTTTTCATTCCGACAATAAAACTAGGCCATTTTCTAACTAGATTCTGATTTACATATTTATAATTCCAGCATGAATTTTCTAAAGACTTTTCTTTATTATCAGCCGCCATAAGTACCAAAACAACATCACGTTCGGAATATGTTTCAGAACTAATTCCGCTCATAGATGACAAATGTACAACGCGTTCATCGCCAACATTCCAATAATCTGTCAAATCTATTAATCCATTATCTGCAGCGTTAATCATAGCTGATATTTCATTATCAGTTCCATTAGTCCAACTAACTATTTTCGGAAATTGATAAACGGAGACAGGAATATTAGAGCGTTTAGAAATATTTTTTTCAGTATAAGTTACTAATACATTATCAATATCTATAGAATTAAGAGAAGTCGGACTATACTGAACATTTTTCGTTACATCTTTTAATAATAAATTATTATATGTTCCCTCAACAAATATTCCTGTTGGGTCGAATGTATCATTTACAGCATAAATAGTCTTATCTGGTAATTTAACTACCTGTATATCTTGCAACCTCATCTCACTCTGATCTAATGCTAGAATAGCCGCCGCCATTTCTGACGGTTTATATCTTGTTATACTCATATCCTTTTACCTCACTAATACCTCGTAGAATCAGCAGAACCAATCATACCTACAATCAAATTTGCAATGTAATTCTTATCATCTTCAGTAAGAATATAAGATTCGCCTTTAAACTTTGCCAATGAAACCTCTGAAATAACATTATCTTCGGATAATAACTGTAGCATCAGCGTGGTTTCATTAAGCTTTAACTCATCACCTTTTGTAGCGATAGAATTAAGTAATCCACGGGTATATTCTGCTTTTACACTTGTCACACCGTCGTAAGTAGTAGTAAGAGTGCGATTATCCGTAATACTGATACCACGATGCTCAGTATTCGCCACAACAGCGGAAAGTGCGCCGTTTGTATCAACAGTAATAGTTTCGCCGTCAGGTTTAACCAGCCCGGTCTTAGTTGCCGTTGCCACATCCGTTGCTTTTACAAAATCATCTATCTTACCCACAAATTGCCAGTATTCACTATCATCGCTTGGCTCTCTACCTACACTATTTTTAACAGCGATATAAGACATTTCATTATGATGTACCAAATCTAATATTTCATAGTCAGTTGATATATTCCATTCACCTTTGGGGACGAATCCAATTCGGCCTAAATCTATCATTTCTGTTGTATCTGCCATTTTTCATCCCCTCCTTTACACGCTAAGATTCAAAGCAGCTTCAAGCTCGCTAATACGAGCCTCTATATCTGTGAGAGAACCCGAACCACCCGAGCCACCAGTTGAGTCAATTATCCACATTAAATGTCCAGTAGTATTGTCCACTTGCAAATCCATTGTGGAACCTGTATAATATAAATGACCCGTATATGGGTCATACTGATAAGTTGGAAATGTGGATGATTGAACATCGTCAATCTGTTGAAGAACACGTTCGGCTCTTGTAGCTGCTACCTCCGACTGTTCACTCCAA
>ODAI011191530.1_pt1 | contig 11325 bp, 10 predicted proteins | sample 1539321 | NCBI WGS metagenome assembly ODAI01 (sample SAMN02144231, study PRJEB22623) | gut metagenome | biome: sheep rumen | host: Ovis aries | place: New Zealand
CCACATGGACAAGAAGTATTTCCAAATTTTCTAAGGAACTCTGAATTATCTACTAAATTTTCTTCGAAATATTTTCTTCCATAAAATTCTGATTTTTTACCTTGATTGTAATTTGAAACTGGTCTAATATAACCCATAACTCTTGTATAAACTTCACAAGGAGTTCTAGCGATTTCTTTTCCTTCTTTGTTTACGAATGTTGCTGCCATTTTTTTAATAGAATAATGAAATAAAAGAATATATTTTAGAATTTAGTCGCATATTAATCTTTTTCTACTTCCTTTCAGTTTTCCATCTGCATTCTACGAAGATGTTCAAGTTTATCTGGATCGTCTGTATACTTCTTTCTCACTTCCATATTGTATTCTTCTCATGTGTATCAGATTTCCTCATCACATTTTGGACAATAATCATGTTCTCATGCTATATATCCATGTTTAGGACAGATAGAGAATACAGGAGATACTGTAATGTATGGAAGCTGATAATTTTCTATCACTTTTCTGATTAGATTCCTACAAGCTCTAGCATCTGAAATCCTCTCTCACATGTATAGATGTAGAACTGTTCCACCTGTATATAGACATTGTAAATCATTTTGCAACTCTAATGCTTCAAATGGATCATTAGTATAACCAACTGGAATTTGAGATGAATTTGTGTAGTATGGAGCATCATCTGTACCAGCTTGAATAATATTTGGAATCTGTTTTTTATCTTCTTTGGCAAATCTATAAGTTGTTCCTTCTCATGGAGTAGCTTCTAGATTGTAAAGATTTCATGTTTCTTCTTGATATTCCTTGAGTTTTTCTCTGATGAATTCCAATATTTCTTCGGCAAATTCTCTTCCCCACTGAGTAGTGATATCTTCTTTTCAGTTTGTGAAGTTTTGGATAGCTTCATTCATTCAGTTAACTCAGATAGTTGAGAAATGATTTCTAAATGATGGTAAATACCTCTTTGTGAATGGATATAATCCTGAATTAAGCCATTTAGTCATTTCTTTTCTCTTTATTTCTAGAGAAGTTTTGGCTAGATTCATAAGATACAAAACCTGATTTTTGAATCATTCTTTATCTCATTTGAAGTTGTATCAGATTCTTGGGAGATTAATAGTAACAACTCATATTGAACCAGTCATCTCTGCAGAACCAAACAATCCTCATCCACGTTTCTCTAGAACTGTAAGGTCGAGCTGTAATCTACAACACATTGATCTAACTGCTCATGGTTTATAGGCATTTGGATTTGGGACTTTAACTATATTTCAGTTTTCATCTTTCTGCACTTTGAATTGAGATCCTACGAAATTCTGGAAATATGGGATTCAATATTTGGCAGTCATCTCGAATAAAGCATCTACATTTGGTCCATCCCAGTTGAAATCTTCTGTGATATTGTATGTAGGGATAGGGAATGTAAATACAGCTCCATTTGCATCTCATTCTGTATATATTTCGATTAATATCTTATTAATAAGATCCATTTCTTTTTGAAGTTCTCCGAATTTCTTTGGATAGTATCAGCATTCAATTCCTCCGAGCATTAATGACTTTTCTTTTAGATCTGCTGGACACGTCCAATCTAGTGTAATATTACTGAATGGTGTTTGACTTCACCATCTAGAAGGCACATTCATATTGAAGACAAAGTTTTGTAAGTTCTGCTTTACATATTTGTATGTCCTTTCATCGATGTATTTCTGTTTTTCTTCTCATGTAAGTGAAGATTTTGTATCTTCTAATTCCTTTTCAACTGATACTTCATATTTATGTACAAATGGTGCTAAGTAAGTATCAAATGAACTGAAAGCCTGAGCTCCAGCCCATTCATTCTGTAAAGTTCAGATGAAATTAACCATCTGATTTACTGCTGACTGAAGATGTCTAGGAGGTTTAGAAGCTAATTTTCCTGAAACCCCATTGAATCATTCTTCTAGCATTTGTCTTAGGCTCCATCCTGCACAGTATGGAGTAAACATTCCTAAATCATGAATATGATAGTCTCCGTTTCTGTGAGCATTTCCTACTTCTGCTGGATATATTTTTGAGAGCCAATAATTAGCTACGATTTTTTCTGAATTTTTAAGGATTAGTCATCAGATGGAATATCATACATTAGCATTTTCATTAATTCTCCAGTCTAGATGTCATAGGTATTCATCCATAGTTTTGTCTACCTCAACTACGATATTTTTTACATCACGAGATTCTGCTCTCTTTTGACGATAAGTGATATAAGCTTTAGCTACATCTTCGAATTGTTGCTGCATAAGTACATTTTCTACCTCGTCTTGAACCGTTTCAACATCTGGTATTTCATTTCAGATTTTTGATTCTACATTTGATATAACTAGATCTACCAAAGCTGGAATATGTTCAACTTCTGGGTTTTGTACTGCTTCAAATGCTGATTGAATTGCTGCTGTAATCTTTTCTTTTTCGAAAGTTACGATAGATCCGTTTCTTTTTCTGATCTTGTAAATTGTCATTTTTCTAGTGTCTGATAATCTATGTAAAACACAATATATAGTGATTTGTTTTTTATTTTGACCACTATATATTGTATTTAATATCAAATACAAGAGAAAAATCTATAAAAATTTTTGGTGGGTGATAGCTATTGGTTTGCACAGATTTTGAGTTTTTAACATTTTTTATATTTATAGAATGCATATTTTTGGATATATATAGAATTTTACCAGTCGCTAACTATCTTTTCTAAGTATAAAGTTTTTATCTTTTTTTTAACATTTTTATTAAAAAGTCTGATTTTTTTACTATTTATGTTGTTTTTTATATTATTAGTAGATTCCTGAATATAAAAAAATATCAGTACTCATCTAATATACTAAAACAATATTGACATTTTTTGAAAATGATTTGACTTTTATGTTTAAATCATTATACAAAGTACGTTAAAATAATTTTTTTATTCTTTCTCCTTATAGAAAATGAAAAGACTTTTATCAACTATGCTTGCCTGAATATTTGGTATAGCATCATTTGTAGGGATTGCATCTGCTGCATCCTCAGACTGTCTCAATGTTTCGTTTCGCAATTGAGATAGCATGTGTCTTGGTATTTCAAAGAACGGTACTAAGAACTTTAAAATTTCTATGGATAAAAACAATCTCAGCAAAAATTCTGAGATAAAATGTTATGTTATCTTTGAAAATGCATCAATGCAAACGATTAAAAATTGTGAATGAACTTTTAGCCATGCATGATCTAGCACTGAAGATGTTATTATCAATGCTATGTATGTATTAAGAAACAAAGATTTTTATTCAAAAAGAGTTAGTACTGAAGTTAATTTCAATAAAGGTACATGGTGAACTAATCATAACCTCATAACATCTTCAAAATCTTCTTCTAGTAAATCTTCTAGTTCTTCTAAGAAATCTAGTAATGATTTAAAAGTTTCAGTTTCTCCTTCAAGTCCTGATACTTACGATTGGGTTAAATTAGATATTGAAACTGATGATGATTATGTTGGTAAAATCAATTTTTCTAAGCTTCAATATAAATCTAACAGTTCTTCATCTTGGTCTAATATCTCTAGTACTTCTAGCACTTATGTTTCTGACTATTCTAGTGAATGGAACAATGGATATTATAGAATGGTTTCTAGTGATGATGGAGAAGTTACATTGAAAAACTTGGTTAAATTCAAAAAAAGTGGTTATTATAGGATCTATGTAGAAGATACTGAAGGTAATGAATCTTATGTGCAGATAAATGTAGATACTTCTAGTTCTTCATCTTCTAGCAGTTATAATGATGGCATCGAACTTTCTACTAACAGAAAATCTCCTTCTACTAATCAATATGTAAATCTTACAATTGAAACTGATGATGATTACGTTGGTAGATTATCACTAAGTGCTAAATATAGAAAATCATCTTCTGATAGTTGGTCTAGTATTTCTAATACTTCATCTACTTATTTCTCAGATTATTCTGATGAATGGGATAATGGTTTCTATAGAATGACTTCTGATGATGATGGTGAAGTTACTTTAGGTGACTTGGTTAAATTCAAAAAAGCTGGTTACTACAGAATTTATGTTGAAGACTATGATGGAAATGAATCTTATATTGAATTCTCTGTAGATACTTCTAGCTCTTCATCTAGCAGTTATAATGATGGCATCGAACTTTCTACTAACAGAAAATCTCCTTCTACTAATCAATATGTAAATCTTACAATTGAAACTGATGATGACTATGTTGGTAATTTATCTTTCTATGCTAAGTACAGAAGTTCTTCATCTTCTAGCTGGACTACTATTCCTAAAACTTCTAGAACTTCTAGCACTTACTTCTCTGATTACTCTGATGAATGGGCTGATGGTTATTATAGAATGAGATCTTCTGATGATGGTGAAGTTACTTTGGATGACTTAGTTAAATTTAGAAAATCTGGTTACTATAGAATCTATGTAGAAGATACTGATGGTAATGAAAGTTATATAGAATTTGATGTAGATACTTCTAGTTCTTCATCTTCTAGTAGTAGATATTATGGTGATGAAATCGAACTTTCTACTAATAGAGAATCTCCTTCTACTGATCAGTGCATAAATCTTACTATTGAAACTGAGGATGATAATTATTTTGGTAAATTATATTTACTTGCTAAATATAGAAGTTCTTCTAGCAATAGTTGGTCAAATATTTCTAATACTTCATCTACTTATTTCTCAGATTACTCTGATGAATGGGAAAACGGTTTCTACAGAATGACTACAGATGATGAAGGTGAAGTGACTTTGAGAAATTTAGTTAAGTTCAGAAAAGATGGTTACTACAGAATTAGTGTAATCGATACAGATGGTAATGAGAGTTATATTGAATTCTCTGTAGGGGATGTAAGCAAAAGTAGTAGCAGTAAGAGTAGCGTAAGCTGATTTTCAAAAAGTCAATTAGCTAACGTAAAATCTCTATATAATCAATGGGATAATATGATTTCTCAATTAAAGAGGGATTATCCATCTTTGAAGAAGGATACTTATTGGGCTAAACTAACAGACAGCTTTTATAACAACATCAAGGATGTAGTTAATGATAAAAAATCTAGAAACTTTGAAGATTATGATGATTATACAAAAGCTTTCAATAGCCGATATAAATATACTATGAACAATAAATAATTGTGTAATATAGGAGAAAGAAAAGCTGATTCTTAATTGAGTCAGCTTTTTTGATTTTTGTTTGATTTTAAAGTGGATTATTATATAATTGAATAGATAAAATATTTCAGATTTTACTCCTTTATAAAGATTGAAAATGGCAATTAATGTAATAATCAAAGATCCTCAATGAAATGAAGTATGACAATTCGTTGCAGAAAATGGAAAAAATATCGCAGAACTTGCTGCTATGCATTGAATAGATATTCCTGTAAGTTGTGGTGCTGGAGTTTGTGGAGTATGTCTGTGTAAAGTAGAAGAATGAAAAGATACCGTAAAAAGCGATGCTTTCAATTCTCCACTGATGCCTTTGAAGACTGATGAAAATTGAAATCCAGAGGAAGTTTTGACTTGTATTGCTGGGTTTAATCCTGAGAAATTCGATGATTGACAGGATCACACAGTGGTACTACAAAGAACATATTAGATTAAAAACGCAAGTGAAAGATTTCACAGAATAAAAATAAATTCGTTTACTATTAAGATGCAGAAAAATAACTTGAATAAAAATGTAAATTAAAATTCCCTGTTAGTCTCGTGCTTTTGAATTGTTAAAATGAATACATGGTAATTGATTTTATTCTTGCATTTAAACAGCTTTTAGTCCAACAGGATGAAGAGGCTTTCAATAAATTCTATATGGAAACTATTGATATTTTTTTCCGTTATTTGAGATCAAATTATTTTATCGATGAAGAAGATATGCAGGATATTATCGCAGATTTTTATATTAAATGCTGGAATGGATTTCCATCTTTTGATTTAAATCAGAATTTTTCTGGTTGGGTTTGGTCTGTTTTTAAGAACACTCTAAAAGATTTCTGGAAAAAGAAATGAGAAACTGCTTTTAGCGAAATTGATCCAGAAAATGAAATTACTTTTGAAGATTCACTTGAAGATGAAGAAGATTTCACTCAAATTTTGGATAATGAATATACTTACGAACAGATTCAGCAGGCTATGTATGATTTGGATGAGATAAGCAAGGAAATTATTTCTTTGAAATATATTGAAGACAAGAGTTATGGGGAAATAAGTGGAATATTATGAATTTCTCAAGATTTAGTAAGACAGAGATGTTCTAGAGCGTTGAAAGCTTTGAAAGTAAAACTCTGAGGATAATGTCTGATGTAAAAAACCTCACCCTACCCCTCTCCTAATAGGAGAGGGAAAATCACGAAGTGATGGGAGAGGTTTCCTTTAAATAAATATCTACAACGAATGCAACTGTGTTTTGCACCAATGGATTGAATCACAAATTGTGCGACAAGACTAATTACTAGTCAGATTTTTGAGAAATATTGAAAAAAGGAAGATTACCTAAATTTATGGACGGAATTTATGAATGTAGATGGATTCTTGATTAATCCTCATCAAGTGATTAAACATGCATTAACGACCCAGCGACAAAAACCGATTTTGCAGATTTATGGTGGAAAAGAAGAAACTCTGATTAAAGCTACTGAAAAGATTCAGAATGAATATGCTGAACTGTTTGGTTGAATTGAACTGAATACTGGATGTCCAAGCAATACTGTGATGAAGGTATGATGATGAAGTGATATGCTCAAAGATAAAGAAAAAACTCTGGATATTGTCAAAGAATTGAGTGAAATTGATGGTCCTCTTCCTTTTTCTTTGAAGACAAGAGCTTGATTGAATGAAAGTGATAAATCGAAACAAATGAATTTTTTAGTAAAAGCCAGTAACTATTGCACCAAAATTTCAATTCATGGAAGAACTTTAAAACAACTTTATACTTGAGAAGCTGACCGAAATTTTATCTCTAAAATTAAAAAAAGTATCAAAACTAATTGAAATTCTGAATGTAAAATTATATGAAATGGGTGAATCAATTCTTATGATGATGCTCAGAATAAACTTTCAGAATTTGAATTGGATTGAATAATGGTAGGACAAGCTGCAATTTGAAATCCACGAATATTTACTCCTCATGAACCGACTAGTGAAGAGAAATGTAAAACCGTGTTGAAGCATTTAGATTATAGTATTGCTTGCGACCAACGATTTGATGAAAAAATCGCTAATAAATCATGAGAGATTACGATAGAAGATTTGAATATTCCTCTTGAATGGATTGAAGATAAAATCAATGAAAATCAAAATAAGTCTGACCTTCAACCGCACACGATAGTAGAATTCAGAAAATTTCTATTTCAATATGTTAAATGAATTCCATGATCTAAAGAATGGAAGCAGCAAGTGTTGAGTTGTAAAAATTACCAAGAATTAAAAAATCAGATTATTATTTTATTTTCTCGTTCGTAAAATACTATTTTAGCGTGACGAAGTTTACATAGCCTACGCAAATGGGATAATAATTTCATTAGAAGCAAAAAAGCTGACCATAAAGATCAGCTTTTATATATTATATAAGTTAATCACTATTTATTTTCAGCCTTTCTGAAGAATACTACATATGCTCCATAAAGAATTATAGCTGCAATAGCTACATACAAGATATTCTCAGCTGGACCTGTAGCTGCAGGAACTATTTTTTCTGGTTGCTTTTCTTCTCATCTTTTAGCATCTGCTTTATAATACAAATCTTTACATCCATTTGTAAGCATGAAATTTTGTTCTCCATCCCACTGCATTTTGTAATCAAATTTCTCATCACTCATTTTAGCTGTTCATAGACTCTTATAGATTTCTGCCTCAGGATCGAATATTGCTATTTCAACTTCATCTCCATCTACAGCTGTCCATTTTAAATGAAGAGTATCTCCATCTACTGTGTGAGTAACATTAGCCAAATCCATTCATACACAGTCAGCAGTTCAACGCATTTCAACTTCTTCATTTGCTGCATTGTGGCTAGCACCTAAAGTATTACATGCTGAATCTTGTAAACACATATTATCACTTAATAGAAAGCACACTTCTTTTGATGGGGCTCATACTACATCAAACATATCTGCAGGAGCAATAAATCCATAATATGGAGTATTCTCATCTACATCACTTGAAGAAATATTGAATGTAACATCAGAACTATCACTTACTTCCACCTTCTTCATGATGATTTTTGATACATCAACTGAAGGATCTCATGATTTTATTTGATCTACACGATATGGACTAACAAATAGACTGTATACACTAGCAGGATCCATTGCAGAATCTTCTACTGGAGCAGATGTAATAGTAACATTTCCATTTGCATCACAAGTCACTTCTGTAGAATCTGTGTATCATCGAGAGCTATCATAATCATTTAATAATTGTGCATGAGCTCCGTCAACTAATGGAGTTCATTCATTGAATAACTCAGAAATGTCTACTTGAGCATTTACACCTCAAAAAGCCATCGATACTAAAGCTAATCACGCTAGAGATAATAGTGTTTTTTTCATTGCTTAGATATTAAAACATATAAAAATAATATAAATTTCACTAACTGACCTTATACCTTTATATTAAAAAATTGCAAATAAAAATGCTTGCATTTTGATGAATTTAAATTCTCTTTTTTAATAAGGCTTCATGTAAATATTTACATTTTAAAATTTTTATGTAGTGTGTGTGGTATATGAATTAATTCATTATTATGTCAATATAAAATATATATTTTATCTGTGTAATAGAATAAGAATGTATTTTTTTGATTTGATTTTTAAAAATGAAAATTTATAAGGTCATCGTTGTTTTATGGTTGTTTTTATTTATTTATCAATTCTATGAAGAAATTATCTATATTTCTTTCGGCGATATTTAGTGTTTTTATTTGATTTTCTTTCGCGTCGCCTTCCGTTTTAAATCCATCATATGTGACTAATTGAGAAGATGTGAAAATATTTTGGACTGATAATTCTAAGTGATGATATATGGACATAAATCTCCAAGATCCTAAAACTAAAGATTGGCTACATTTCGGTGAAGTAAAGATGAGTGATCAAGTATTTACATATACAAAACAGTGGGATTGAGCTCAAAAAGTATGGATAATTCCATGAGATGGATGAGACCAAATTAGGTTTACCATTTGATCTGACTGAACATATAGCACAGATGATGCCAACGATGAATCAGATAACAAAACAGCTAATGAAAATGAAGATAAGCCTACTAGAACAGTGATTGCAGCTACTCCAAAGACATGACCAAGTGGAAGCTTGATATGAATTATTGTAGCAACATTAGCAATATTTGGTGGATACATTTATATTAAAAAAAGAGCTGACATTTAGTCAGCTTTTTTGATAGTATTTATAGATATATTAGTTATGATTATCATCTCATCATTCTACATTTTCTGGATTGCCTATAACTTCTTGTACTTCATCTAAATCTTTCTTATAATCTTCTACCATTTTTTCGACTGCTCTGTATTCAGGGTTAGTAATATTCGGATAATTTTTTAACACATCTCTCAAATTTATAACTGTATTCAAATTACCAATATCATGTTCATCAATTTCTGCAGATTTTGATATTTCTAAAAATTCTGGTTGTGTTTCTTCCTGACTTTTGAGTCCGTCTTTTAATTTTGAATCGTTTTCCAGTTCCTCATCAAAATATGTTTTAAATTTGTTATCAAGTTCTTTTCTATTTTCTACTGTCGTATTTTCATAATAGTCTTTAAAAGTTTTCAAATCATCTGGAGATACTTCTTTTTCAACCTGTCTCTTAGGTGCCTCCACTTTTTTAAGTTCACTAATTCCTCCCATTTTATAATAATTAGTAAATAAAAAATTATTTTATCATTAAATGAAAACCATTTTCATCCTGGTGTAATGAATAAATCCAAGATTCTTTTCAAATTTCTATTGGATATTCATTTGCACCACCAGGCACACTGTACACATTTTTCCCATCTACATCTTCGATATGAAGTATAAGTAATTTTGTCCTTCTCTGTGAATCATATCGAAAATTAATTGGAATAATACAATCTCCATTTGGAGTAATAGTTGGTTCGATGTCATTTCCTATCACCTCAAATCAAAATTGTTTTCCATTTCTTTCTCATGATTCAAAATCTATCAATCCCCCATCTTGTAGATCTTGCTTAATAAGGTGAAGATTGTGTTTTGTGAGTCTTTTCTCAGATTTTTCATGAGAGAGATTCTTTGAAAAAGATCTTAGATCGGATAATCCACTTGATTCATCAACAATCAATGCTCAAAGTTCTGATTCGAGTCATTTAAGAAGTTTATTTTGAGATGCGTTAATTCCTTGCACCTCTTTGTTGTCTGTTTTTTCTGTCATTTTTATAGAGATTAAGGAATTAAATATCATTAAGTTTAGAGTCCAATTCTTCTAAGCTTTTGGCATCTTCTTTAGCTTGTTTTTCTTTTTGTTTATCAAAAGCCTCCATAGATTTCAGGGTTTCTATTGCTTTTGTTTCTCTTATTTCTGCCGCCATTTTTGCCATAATCCTTTTTAGAACGATAACGAGTTTATCAATAGTTTCATCATCTAACTGATTGTTTTGTACCATTGCTTTTATTCATCGTCACATCTCCCAATCAGGGAACGTATCGATTACTGCTAGGATATACTCTTTTTTTGTCATATTGAGTAATTTTATCTAAAATCCATAGTTAATTATATTCAGAAATACAAAAAAAGTCAAAAAAAATCGGACTTTTTTGGGTGGATAAATTTGACATAATAAAAAAAGACTGAATTTGATCAGCCTTTGAGTTCGAACTTTCTCAAATGGGGCACTAAAGCAAGAAAACTTCAAACCCATATATAAAGACTTTTTTGATTATTTATTAAAAACCAGATATATAACTGGTAAATTTTTTGATTGTCTTCAAAAAGAAATGGATTTATGCCCAAAGTTAAAACAGAGCATATTAACTAACAATTTATTAATAGGTAGGATTCCAATTCAATATATAATGAATAATTAGCTCAATTAGTTTTAATCCATAATATCACAACATGAAACAACCATCAAAAGAACAAAAGAAAGTTTTCTTCTCTACTATGGAGAAGTTAAAGAAAAGCCAATCTCTTAAAGAGAAGCTTATTCCTTATATTCAAATCAATTATCCATCCCTTTTATCTAATCCTACAAGAAAACAAAGGATTACTGAATGTTGTAATCTTGTAACATTCCGTAGATATTTAGAGACATGAGATGTTCAATTAGTTTC
>ODAI013405148.1_pt1 | contig 11325 bp, 13 predicted proteins | sample 1539321 | NCBI WGS metagenome assembly ODAI01 (sample SAMN02144231, study PRJEB22623) | gut metagenome | biome: sheep rumen | host: Ovis aries | place: New Zealand
CAACGGTCGAGCAGATGGCGCGTGATGCGCTCGAACTCGGCGCGGGTCAGCGTGTAGTCCAGGTGCTTCGGGCCGGTGGCGTCAGCGGTGATGAAGGGCAGGTTGATGTTGGCCTGCTGGGTGGAGGACAGCTCCATCTTCGCCTTCTCGGCAGCTTCCTTCAGGCGCTGCAGGGCCATCTTGTCGGCGCGCAGGTCGATGCCGTTGTCGGCGTTGAACTTGTCGGCGAGCCAGTTGATGACGCGCTGGTCCCAGTCGTCACCGCCCAGGTGGTTGTCGCCGGCGGTCGACGCGACCTCGAAGACGCCGTCGCCGAGCTCGAGGATGGACACGTCGAACGTGCCGCCGCCGAGGTCGAACACGAGGATCTTCTCGTCCTTGTTCGTCTTGTCGAGACCGTATGCAAGAGCGGCTGCCGTCGGCTCGTTGATGATGCGCAGGACCTCGAGGCCGGCGATCTTGCCGGCGTCCTTGGTGGCCTGGCGCTGCGCGTCGTTGAAGTACGCGGGCACCGTGATGACGGCCTGCGTGACGGTCTGGCCGAGCTGCTTCTCGGCGTCGGTCTTCATCTTCTGGAGGACCATCGCCGAAATCTCCTCGGGCGTGTACTCCTTGCCGTCGATGTTGACGACCGCACGGCCGTCCTTGCCCGCCTCGACCTTGTACGAGATCGTCTTGCGCTCTTCTGCGGTCTCGTTGAAGGAGCGGCCGATGAAGCGCTTGACGGAGCTCACCGTGTTCTCGGGGTTAGTGACGGCCTGGTTCTTGGCCGCCTTACCGACGACGCGCTCGCCGTCCTTGCGGAAGCCCTCGACGGAAGGCGTTGTGCGATCGCCTTCGGCGTTGACGAGGATTTCGGGCTCCGAGCCCTCCATAACCGCCATCGCCGAATTGGTAGTGCCCAAGTCGATGCCTAGAATCTTCGCCATGATGTGTACCTCTCATCCCTTCGGAATTGTTACCTTATATATAGTGTTGCGTTGCTCGCTGAAATCTATCTGAATGCATACGAGCTTATCTTCAACGCTGCTAACTATAAAATCTAAGTCGTGCTGTGTCAAGTTTTCTATCACAGCTCGTCACAATTCCGTTACTTCTACGATGCGGAGGGACGGGTGCAACGTGTCATTGCCCGCAAGAGCGCCTGCGCTCGGGCGATGACACGTTGCACCCGTCCCTCCGCATCATAAAAAGAGCCCGCTCGAAAGCGGGCTCCGAACAGCTCTGTTCGCTTCGGTTAGTCTTCGGCGATCTCCGTGATGGCGCCCATGGGGCACTCCTCGAGGCATTCGCCGCACGCGATGCAGGCATCCTCGTTCACGACCTCGGCAACGCCGCCAGGAACCTCCAGGACCTCCTGCGGGCAAGCGTCGACGCAGATGCCGCAGCCGATGCATTCGTCAGCATCAATGATAGGATGTGCCATAGTTAGCTCCTCTTCTCGCTTGAATCAGCGGTACATTCCCCGAAACTCTCTTTGCGCAAGATACCATTACTCACCGTATTTGCAAGTACTTTTTGTTTTTATTCGGCTAGGGCGTTTAGCAGATGCGGGGAAGCTGCTCGCCTACGAGCATGTCGAGGATGCGACGGCCCCCGAACGCGTTGCGCACGTAGACCTTCGCGCCGCGGTCGGCGCGCATGTCCGCAACCTCGCCGATGATCGCCGCGTCAGCACCGTACTTGTTGGCCTTCATCGCGGCGAGCGCGGCCTCCGCCGCCTCCGGCGCGACGACGCACACCATCTTTCCCTCGTTCGCAACCTGGAACACGTCGTAGCCGAGCATGTCGCACGCGCCGCGCACGGCATCGCGCACGGGAACCGCGTCCTCGTCGACGAGGATGTCGACCTGGGATTGGTCGGCCAGCTCGTTGAGCGTCGACGCCAAACCGCCGCGCGTGGGGTCGCGGAAGCACCGGACTGCACCCGGCGCCGCATCGAGCACATCGGCGATCAGGTGGTTCAACGGCGCGGCGTCGCTTTTCACGTCGGCGGAAAACGACAGCGACTCGCGGCAGCTCATGATGGTGATGCCGTGGTCGCCGAGCGTGCCGCTCACGAGCACCGCATCGCCCGGCTTGCAGTTCGCGCCGCTCAAATCGACCCCCGCCGGAACGACGCCGATGCCGCTCGTGTTGATGAACACGCCGTCGCCGTGGCCCTTGTTCACGACCTTGGTGTCGCCCGTCACGAGGGCGACACCCGCCTCGGCGGCGACTTCCGCCATGCTCTGACAGATCCGCTTGAGGTCGGCAATCGGATACCCTTCCTCGAGGATGAAGCCGCAGCTTAGGTACAGCGGCTTCGCACCGCTCGTGGCGATGTCGTTCACCGTGCCGCATATGGCGAGGTGGCCAATGTCTCCCCCCGGAAAGAAATGCGGGGTGACGACGAAGCTGTCCGTCGAAAACGCCAGGCGGGCGCCTTCGGGCACCTCGGGCAGGACCGCCGCGTCGTCGCCGCGCCGCAGCTCGTCGCCCGCATACGCCTCGAAGAACACCTCGTCGATGATCCGCCTCATCATCGTGCCGCCGCTACCGTGGCCGAGTAGGACCTTTTCTTCCACGTTCCCCTCCTGCTGGCTATATCATCTGACCCGTCGTGGTGATGACGAGCCCGCCGTTCTTCACGCCCTTCGTTCCGAGAATCGTGTCGGAAATGTTGCGCACGTCAGTCGATTCCCCTTTGAGGATTATGACTTCGAGGCAGTTGTCCTCGTCGAGATGCACGTGGGTCGTCGACACGACGTTTCTGAAATGGGCATGCTGGATGTGATGCAGTTTCTCCGGAACGTCGTGGGCGTGATGGTTGTATACGATCGTGAGCGTGCCCATCACCTCGATGCCGGGCTCTTCGGCCTCCTCGGCGATAAGCGCCTCGCGCACGAGGTCGCGCACGACCTCGCTCCTGTTCTTGGCCAGCCCACGCCGTGCCACGTACCCGTCGAAGCGCATGAGCAGCGCTTCGGGCATGGCGACGGAGAATCGGGCGAGCTCCCCGCCTTCCAGATTCATGTTCGCCACAGCTCCCTTAAACGAGGCTGACAGTCACGCCGGGCGCCGCCGCGGCGTCGTCCTCGAGCGCGTCCTTGGCGTCGGCTATGAGGGCGCGGGCCTCGTCGAGCAGCTCCTGGACGGCGTGGAGCTTGTCGTCCGTAGCCGAAAAGCCCGCGTCTCCCGCCTGGTGCGCCAGGTTGTGAACCCACCTGCGCTCAAGCTTGATATGGTCGTCGATCTGGTCGATCATCTGCTCGAACTGTCCCGTGTTGATTCCGTTAGTGCACATTTGGTTGCCTCCTTGACGCCCCGCGGCGCCGTATCGCATCTCGGCGGCAGCGATGTCGCCGCGCCTTTTCTCTTGGTATCATATGTCCGTTATACGAGTGACGTTTCCGTTTCGCAAGGGTCAGTGTGAAAAAAATGTCCAAGAGTAATATATACGGTGCGGGAGCGGCAAGCGTGCTGGAGCTCTTCGCCGACTACGTCGAAGGCGACGTGGGCCAGCCGGCCCTCGTGCTCTCGGCGCGACGCCCGAGCGAAACGTCCCTCAACGCCATCGACAAGTCGCTCTCCGCGTTCGGCTACGGCGCCGACGCGTTCGTCCAGGCGACGACGCTCCCCCTCGACCGCGCCGCCGAGGGCGGCGACATACCGCTCGACGCGCAGGCGCTGTTCCTGCTCGTCGAGGCAGTCGACCCCCTCATGATCATCTGCACCGACGGCGAGGCCGCAGAGGCACTCGGCGCAGCTTACCGCGCCGACCTGCAGGCGGACTCGGCCACGCGCGTATTCGGCAGGCCGGCCGTCCTGTTCTCGAAACTCGACTCGCTCATGGACTCGGACGCAGGCAAGCAACGGGCCTGGAAGCTCCTGAAGTCCCTCCCGCGACGATAGCGCCGCCCGAGCGCTCCAGCGCCCGGCGCGGATGCCGGCGGCGTCCAGCGCCGGCTCAGACGGCACCGCCTACTTGATATGGCCGAGGAAGTCCTTCGTCCGATCGTGCTTCGGATGGTCGAACACCTCGCTCGGCGACCCCTCTTCCACGATGACGCCGCCCTCCATGAAGATGACCCTGTCCGCGACCTCGCGGGCAAACCCCATCTCGTGCGTCACGACCACCATCGTCATGCCCGCCTCCGCGAGGCTTCGCATGACGTCCAGGACGCCGCGCACCAGCTCGGGATCGAGCGCAGAGGTCGCCTCGTCGAACAGCATGACGTGGGGGTCCATCGCCAGGGCGCGCGCGATGGCCACGCGCTGCTGCTGGCCGCCCGACAGCTGCGCCGGCAAGAACTCGGCCCGATCGGCCAACCCGACGCGGTCGAGCTGCTCGAGCGCGATCCGCTCGGCCTCCTCCGCGGAGCGCTTGAGCACCTTCCTCTGGGCCAGCATGACGTTCTTCTTGGCGCTGAGGTGGGGGAACAGGTTGAACTGCTGGAACACCATCCCGACGCGTTCGCGCAGCTTGTCGACGTTGGTGTTGGAGCCGGTGATTTCCTCGCCCTCGATGTAGATGTGCCCGCCCGTCGGTTTCTCGAGCAGGTTGATGCAGCGCAGCATCGTCGACTTCCCCGATCCGGAGGGACCGAGGACGACGACGACCTCACCGCGCTTGACGTCTACGTTCACGTCCCGCAGCACCTGGGTATCGCCGAACGACTTGGAAAGATGCTGGATGCTCACCATCACGTCGTCTACGGTCTCGTTCTTATTGGCTTTCTCGGGCTCGGCCACAACGTCTCCTTCCGCGGTTTTTGCATCTGTCCATTCTAATATAATGACCGCGAAGGGGCTCGCTACGACGCCCGGCAACGCGCAACCTCACGCGAAAGGAACGAAACATGGCCGATTTCACGACACGAACGGAGCGGATCGTCGGCCCGGACGGTGTCGAGCGGCTCGGCAACGCCCATGTTCTGGTAATCGGGTGCGGCGGCGTCGGGTCGAGCTGCGCCGAAGCACTCGCGCGCGGCGGCATCGGGCACCTCGGGCTCGTCGACCGCGACGAGGTCGAGACGAGCAACATAAACCGCCAGGCCATCGCCTTTCGCTCCACGGTCGGGAAAAGGAAAGTCGACGCCATGGCGTCGATGATCCGCGACATAAACCCGGACTGCAAGATCGACATGCACGATTTGTTCCTGAAAGCCGAGGACATCCCGGACTTCTTCGAGCGATACCGTTGCGAATCGAGCCCGAGCGGATGGAGCGTCGACTGGGTCGTCGATGCCGTGGACACGATTTCGACGAAGCTCGCGTTAGCGGAGTTCGCCGACAAGACAGGCCTGCCCCTCGTGAGCAGCATGGGCGGCGGCAACAAGCTGAACCCCGAATACTTCACGTTCGCCGACATCTACGAAACCGTGAACTGCCCCTTATGCCGCATCATGCGCAAGGAGGCACGCAAGCGCGGCATAGCGAAGCTGCACGTGCTCTACTCGAAAGAGCATCCCGCGCCCACCGAGACGGAACCCGGTTCCGAGCGGCGCGACCGCTCCGACCTTGGCACCATGAGCTACATCCCGCCGATAATGGGCCAGATGATCGCCGGCTGGGTGATCAGGCAGGTGCTGCAGCTCGATGACGGCGGGTGCGCCTGATGGCGGGCGCCCGCGAAACCGAGATCGCGCAAGCGGGGGCACGACGCCCCCTGCATGACGCCCACGTCCACCTCGACTACATGGCCGACGGCGCAGCCGTCGCTGCGCAGGCGGCCGAAGAGGGCTTCCTCCTGTTCTCCAACACCGTGACGCCGGACGGGTACGAAGCGGCCCGAGACGAGCTCGGCCCGTTCCCCAACGTCCGCGTCGGCCTGGGGTTGCACCCGTGGCACATAGGCCCTGCGGAAACCCTCGACCGCCCCATCGAACGGTTCGCCTGCCTGGTAAGCGAGACCCGCTTCGTGGGAGAGGTCGGACTCGATTTCGGAAAGCGGCACGAGGCTGCGGCAGATGCCCAGATGCGGGCGTTTCGGGCGGTTGCAGGCGCATGCGCCGCACACGGCGGCAAAGTCATCTCGGTCCATGCCGTCAAGTCGGCGAAGCACGTGCTCGACATCCTCGAGGAATCGGGCGCACTCGACACGTGCACCTGCATCCTTCATTGGTACAGCGGCCCGAGCGACGAGCTCGCGCGGGCCATCGCCCTCGGCTGCCGCTTCTCGGTCGGCCCCCGGATGCTCGCCACGAAGCGCGGGCGCGAATACGCGAAGGCGATTCCCGCGGCCCAGATGCTATTCGAGACCGACGCGCCTCCCGCCTACGGCGAGGCGTACACGTTCGCCGAGCTCAAAGGAGAACTGGACGCGGCCGCCTCCTCCATTGCCGCCATCAAGGGGCCGGCGGCACTCGACCTGATCGAAGAAGCGGCAAGGGCGCTCTTCCTGCAATGAGGGGCAGGAAGAGCGCCCCGCCCGCCGATTAGAAGCACGACTCGTATATCGCCCGCGCATCGTCCATGTCGAGCGTCTTGAACGCGCCGAACGTTTTCCCCTTGTTCTTTTCCAACGTCGCGAGCATGGGATCGACGTCGTCGGGCGTGAGCCCGAAGTCGGCCAGGGTCGCAGGCATGCCCGAATCGCGGAAGAACGCCTGCAGCTCGTCGATTGCCGCGGTGACGGCATCCTCGACCGCCTCTTCGCGTGGGGCGAATTCGTCGTCGACCGGCTCGATTCCGAAAACCGCTTCCGCGAAATCGAGGAAGCGCTGCGGGTCCTCGCGCCATACGTAGCGCATCCACGCGGGCATGACGACGGCCAACCCCGCACCGTGCGTCACCTCGGGATGATGGGCCGACACCTCGTGCTCGAGCCCGTGGCTCTCCCAGCCGCCGGCGCGCGTCGCCGGGTTGAGCGAGCGCCCGCATCCCGCGACGTCGTTATGCGCGAGCATGCCCGCCCACATGATCGTGGCGCGCGCATCGTAGTCCTCGGGGTTCTCGAGAACCCGGGGCGTCGCCTCCATGAGCGCGTTCACGAGGCCCGTCGCTATGTTGTCCGTCACGGGCACCGCGCCCACGCCGCTGAAGTAGCGCTCGCAGATGTGCGCGATCATGTCCGTCACGCCGGCAACGGTCTGGTACGCGGGCAGCGTGAACGTGAGCTCGGGATCCATGACGGCCAAGCGGGGCCTGAACACGTCCCCGCTCGTCCCTACCTTGCGGTTCTCCGCATCGTTGCTGATGACGCATGAGCCCGAACCTTCCGAGCCGGCTGCGGGAATCGTGAGCACGACCGCTATGGGAAGGCACCCGCCGATCGCGGCGCGTTTGTCGAAGATGTCCCATACATCACCGTCGTACGGCACGCCGAACGCGGTGGCCTTCGCGGCGTCGATGACGCTGCCGCCGCCCACCGCCAGCACGCCGTCGACTTGCTCGGCGCGGGCGAGCGCGATCGCCTCGCGCACCCATTCGACTTCGGGATTCGGACGCACGCCGCCCTTTTCCACGTACGAAACGCCCGCAGCCTCGAGCGATTCCCTCACCCGTGCGAGCACTCCGCTGCGCACGACGGAACCCTGACCGTATGCGAGAAGGACCTTCGAGAAACCGCAGCTCTTCAACTCGGCCCCGGTGCGGTCGACGTAACCGCGCCCGAACACGAACTTGGTGGGCGAATAGAAAGTGAAATCGTTCACGACTGCTCCTTTCGTCGATTGTTCTCGTCTATTATAAAGCGACGTCAAAGCAAAGGAGTTACCACATGACCAACAAGAGCCTGGCCAAGCGGCCCGAGGACACCTGCGTGCTCGTGACGGGCGGCGCCGGCTTCATCGGGAGCCACACGTGCGTCGAGCTGCTCGCGGAGGGCTACCGCGTGATCGTGCTCGACGACCTGTCCAACTCGTCCAAGGAGGCCGTCCGCCGCGTGCGGCGCATCGCGGGCGCCGGCGGGGAGCGCTGCGCGTTCGTCGAGGGCTCGATCCTCGACCGCGACCTGCTCGGGCGCGTGTTCGCCGAGAACGACGTCGACGCCATCATCCACTTCGCCGGCTTCAAGGCGGTCGGCGAGAGCGTCGAGAAGCCCCTCGAGTACTACTGGAACAACGTCGCCGGCACGCTCGTGCTCTGCGACGTCGCGCGCGCCCACGGCGTGAAGAACGTCGTGTTCTCGTCGAGCGCGACCGTCTACGGCGAGCCCGAGTTCGTGCCCATAACCGAGGACTGCCCCAAGCACGCCCCCACGAACCCCTACGGCCAGACGAAGTCCATGCTCGAGCAGGTGCTCTCGGACCTCTACGCCGGCGACGGGGAGTGGAACGTCGTGCTGCTGCGCTACTTCAACCCCATCGGCGCGCACCCCTCCGGGCTGATCGGCGAGGACCCGAAGGGCATCCCCAACAACCTCGTGCCCTACGTGGCGCAGGTCGCCGTCGGCAAGCTCGCGGCCGTGGGCGTGTTCGGCGACGACTACCCGACGCCGGACGGCACGGGCGTGCGCGACTACATCCACGTCGTCGACCTCGCGCGCGGCCACGTCGCTGCGCTGCGCTGGATGGGCGGCAAGGTCGGGACGGGCGAGCCGCGCGGACTGGGGTCGGTGGCCGGCGAGCCCGCGCCCGACGGGACCCGGCGCGGCGTGGGGATCTTCAACCTGGGGACGGGGCGCGGGTCGAGCGTGCTCGAGGTCATCGCGGCGTTCTCGCGCGCGTGCGGCCGCGAGCTGCCCTACGTGATCAAGCCCCGGCGCGCCGGCGACATCGCCGTCAACTACGCGGCCTGCGACAAGGCCCGCGACGAGCTCGGGTGGGTCGCCGAGTACGACCTCGACCGCATGTGCGAGGACAGCTGGCGCTGGCAGTCGATGAACCCGGATGGGTACGCGAGCTAAAACCGCATCATAACCACGCGCGGACCAGGGCATGCCGCAAGGGCGCCCTGGTCCGCGTGCTGTCTATGGCTTGATTTCGCGGATACTACATGTCGCCGGCATCGCCGCCGCCCATGTCGCCCATGTCGACCATGTCGCCGCCGCCCATGTCGCCGCCGAGGCCTCCGCCGCCCATGTCGCCCGCGCCTGCGCCGTCGTCAACCACAACGGCGGCGTCGCCTCCATCCGAGTCGTCGTAGTACACTTCGCCGTAATACGTATCGTCGTAATCCGTCTCCTCGTAGTAATAGGTGTTGCTGACCGTCCCCTCGTCGACTATCGCGGGCGCCGATTCGCTTCCGGTGCCGCCGCCAGCCGCCGCAATGTCGCTGTCGATGCTGGCAGTGCCCACGGTGCTGATGTCGCCGCCCTCGAGGAACACGCGCGCCATCTCCGACACTCCCGCAGTATCGGCGACGACATAGGAGACGCCGTCGATCGTGGAAGGCGCAGAGGGAATGTTCGCGGAGTAGAACGTCAGCGGGTAATCGTGGTTGTGCCTAATCTGGTCGGCCAGCGAGAATATGAAATCGAAATCCATGGCCGAGTCGGTCGTGAGGAACTTCGTCGACGCCTGAATGATGCCGGCCAGCTCGGTCGCCGGCGTCTCGAGGCCCTTGTGGATAATCGCGTCGATGACCTTTCGCTGGTTCTTCTGGCGCGAATAGTCGCCGTCGACATAGGCGCGGCTGCGCGCGAACGTCAGCGCCGCCTCGCCATCGAGATGCTGCTCGCCCTCCTCGATGACGACCGGGCCGGCGTTGGGGTCGTCGATGCGCTCGTCGACGGTCACGTCGATCCCGCCTACGGCGTCGATGAGGTCGACGAGCCCTTCGAAGTTGATTTCCGCATAGTGGTCGATATCGACGCCGGTGAGGTTCTTCACCGCGGCGATCGTGCCGCTCGGGCCGCCGTACGTGTACGCGGAGTTGAACTTGGTCCTGCCGACTCCGTCAAGGTCGATCATCGTGTCGCGCGGAATCGACATCATGGAAATGATGTTCTTCACCGGGTCGACCCGACACAGGATGACGGTATCGGTTCGTGCGCCCATATCCGGATCGTCGGTACGCTCGTCAGATCCGAGCAGAAGCACCGTGAACGGCGCGTCAAACGTCGTCGTGCCCGTCAGCTCGTTGTCAACCGCTTGCATCTCGTCTTTCGAGAGGTTGTGGAAGTCGTTGTTGATCTCGCTTTTCCTCGTCTCTTTCACGACGTAGAAAGCAAGGCCCGCCACGGCGGCGATCAGCGCGATGACGATGAGGGCCACCAGGATCTTCTTGCCGCGCGAGCCGCCCTTGCCGCGGCCCGCGTAGCTTCCGCTGTTGCGGGAATACTGGCTTGCGGCACCATAGCTTGCAGGAACGTATGCGCCCTGCTGGACGGGGGCCTGCGTCACGCGGGAGTACGCCGATTGGGGGATCCCCTGACCCGCCTGCCGCCTTCCGCCTGCGGCCATGGCGCGTGGGTCTTGAGGCATCGCGGGCCGGTAGGGCTGACCGTTGGCGTCGAAGGCGCCGCCGGCCTGGTTTCGTTCTTCGCTATTTTTCGGCATACAGTCTCCTTTGCAGCCAACGTCATGGCCGCATAAGCGCAATTCGACGCTCAATTTTATCATCGACGGGAAATGGTCATAAGACGGCCACATAACCACCACCGAGCATACAGTCTGCCTCCATCCCGACTGATGCGCGATTGCGTATATGGCGTACCATTTTTTAAGATATGTAACTAATCAATTACATATCGAGGCCGCATGCGCTATAGGCTATTCGCACGATGCGTACACCGATTGCCGACAAAGCCCCCGGTGCGGGACCAGCCCGCCGCAGCCTAAGCGAAACGCTTGGCGCCAACGTCGTGCGCCTCCGCAACGAGCAACGGCTCTCGAAGAAGACGTTCGCCCTCATGGTCGGGATCGGACGCCCCCTTCTCGACAAGATAGAGAAGGGCCAGTCGGATATCAGGCTCTCCTACGTCCAGATGATCGCCGACGCCCTCTCGGTCGACCCGATCGACCTGATAACGCCGCCCCGCCCCTAAAACCAAGAGGGCGCGCACCCAGGTCGCCCCCGAGCACGCGCCCTCGCAGCGCCGGCGCGCATGCGCCAATCGCGCATGCGCCGACCGTCCCTTGCTAGCCGAGAATCTCGTTAGCAGCCGCCTCGAGCTCTCCGAGCAGGCCCTCGGCGTCTTCCCGCGTCGCGCGCTTCGCGAACAAGTACGCCTTGACCTTGGGCTCGGTGCCGCTCGGACGGAAAATCACCTTGTTGCCGCCCTCGAGGTCGAACTCGACGACGTTGGCGGAAGGAAGCCCGTTGATGCCCTCTGCGTAATCGACGACGCCCTCGACCGCGATTCCCGCAATCGTCGCAGGCGGCTGCCCGCCCCGCCCCCCCCCCCACCCCCTCTACGCCCCCCCCCCCTCCCCCGCCGGCGCGGCGCGCGAAGAGCGC
>ODAI013630619.1_pt1 | contig 11325 bp, 5 predicted proteins | sample 1539321 | NCBI WGS metagenome assembly ODAI01 (sample SAMN02144231, study PRJEB22623) | gut metagenome | biome: sheep rumen | host: Ovis aries | place: New Zealand
ATAAGCCGATTTGCAAGAAATACCGTAGATACCCTTGAATACGTTAGGCAACTCAAGGATCTTGGCATCGGTGTAATATTCGAGAAAGAAAACATAAACACCCTGACGATGACCTCAGAGTTCATGATAGCTCTGTACGGCAGCTTCGCTCAGGCTGAGTCGGAGTCAATAAGCAAGAACGTATCCTGGGGCGTAGAGAAAGCCTTCCGTGACGGAAAGGTCAGATATAATTATAAACAGTTATATGGATATCGTAAAGGTGAGGATGGTAAACCTGAAATAATATCTGAAGAAGCCAAAGTTGTAAAGCTGATTTATGAGCTATACCTTGACGGATATACATTAAGAAAAATATCACAATACTTGAAAGACTTGAATATACCAAGACGTGACTATCCCATATGGTCCTTAGATAGTATCAATTCCCTGTTATCTAATGAAAAGTATGTCGGAGATGCACTTCTTCAAAAATCATATACTGTTGACTGCATCACACACAAAAAGGTTAAGAATAATGGAGAGAAAGCCAAGTATCTTGTAACTGATGCACACAAAGGGATAATAGACCGAGATACATATAACCTTGTACAACAGGAAATGACTCGTAGATCATCAATGCGGAAAAAGAGCGACAAGTGCGTAACTGAACAAGGAAAATATTCGAGCAAATACGCTTTATCAGAAGTAATGGCATGTTCCGAGTGTGGAGCTGCATATAGAAGACAGATATGGAATATCCACGGTAAGAAATGTCCTGTATGGAGATGCGTAAGCCGATTGGATAATGGTAGCCGATACTGCAAACGGTCCCCTTCAATTCATGAAGATAAGCTCCATAGAGCGATATTATCAGCCATTAATGAGTACTATGACTGCAAGGATAGTATAAAGGAACTACTGAAAAGCAATGTTGAACAAGCACTCGCAGGAGTGAGTATCAAAGAAACAAAGGAAATTCAGAAAAGACTCCGAGAAATCGATGATGCCAGAAATGATTACATCTCCCTTATAGCAGCCGGTACTATGGATGAAGAAGCACTGGATGAGCAGTTCCAAAAGCTCTATACTGAGGAACAGGAACTTAATTCAAGGCTAAAGGTCTTGGAAGAAAACAATAGTATCGATAATAACAAAAGAGCTCGGATAACTCAGGCACTTCAGAATATAGACAATAGTACCTGTGAACTTGCAGAGTATAACGATATGCTGGTCAGAAAGCTGATAGAGTGCATAAAGGTCAACAGTAAGACCAAAATAACGATAATCTTCAAAGGTGGGATAGAAGTAATAGCACCTGTTGAGAAGTGAATGAAAATAATAGTAATGCCGAGGCAAACACCTCGGCATTACTATTTTATACATATTATTATATAACCTTATGGAATTTAAACATCTGAGACATTGTTGAATTATTTAAGAAAATCCACAGAGGCAGGTTATCAACCGCCGCACCATTAGGTACATCCACGGCTGCAAAGCGACTTATGAGCCTGTTTGTTGAAACGGGAACGATCAAGAAGGCGTCTACATCATCCACTTTTACCAAGCGCCATCTGCACCTGTTATTCAAGTCTTCCTCAACAACAATTCTGCTGTTAGATGTTATACCAAGAAATTGAAGATATTTTTCACCTTGCATTATGTAATATGTATTTCCACGAACCTTTTTTACCTTAAATAGCGCTTCCCTTTCATTCATGCTGCAATCATTTAAAGTAACTAAAACATTTCTCGGAATACAAGACCTGTCCACAGTATGATTGACTGAATCCGTATAATTCCTGATAGCAAGATGAGTATCTGAGTTTATGTATGGTTTAATTATATATTCTGCATCGTCTTCAAATTTGGTAGACGGTTGAGCTTCATAATTGAGCCTATTGAATTTATCATTTAAGTAAAAAGTATCTGAATTGAGGAATGAAAAGAGAATCAGCATTGCTGTAGCATATTCATATTTTTCTTCCTGAATATATCTCTTTAAACAATCGGAAAAAGAGGTAATTGCCTGTTTTAAGGCAGCGTTTGTTTTAACATCGTTAGCCCATTCTATAAACTTATCATATACACATTTCCCTTTATCCTTGTTTATAGCAAGATAGTATTTATCAGGGACAAACTTTTTGAATTCATCATCAGTTTTGAATCTCTGCCTGCATTTAAGAACAAGTTCGCCGAAAAAAGAACTGTTTGAGTCGTAAGAATAAAGGAGATACTTTGAAAAGTTCGGATTAGCAAAAGAGGACTGTCCGCCTCTGATATTGCCATTATAAAACTCAGAATTATGACTTTTGGACGTGTGTTCAGCTTCCTCACGGAGAGATGTTGTATTCTGCTTATCAAAAAGCAGTTCATTCATCAGGTCTGGAAGGTGATCAAAATTATAGCTTTTCCAAATTGATGAACATAAGTGTGCAAAGCCAAAAATATTTCTTCTATTCATAGCAGCCTCCTTAAATGTTTATATAATAATTATAAAATATAAGAATCTCTATGTCAACAGTTATAAATGTTTCATATCCAAGTAGGAAATAGTAATATCCTACTTGGGAAACATTAACTGATAATTATTGACTGGTTTTGCAATGGATAATATAATTGAATTAAAGAAATGTATTTACCTTACAGAATCGACAAATTCTCTAACAATAGTCATTAAGTTGGTTCTGTATTGCTTCGGGCATTGATTGACGAGTGACTCAATTGCTTTAATTTCAGCGGAAGTCAGGTTGCTCTCTCCGAAAAGAATATAATCTGTGCTAAGGCATAGGATCTCAGAAATTTTAGATAATGTATTCAAAGACATTCCTTTCACCCCTAATTCAATATCAGAACAGAACTTTGAAGATACATCAAGTTTTTTTGCCAGTTCGTCTCGTGTATACCCTAATAGTTCTCTTTGTTTTCGTAATCTCATACCCATGGCTTTAAGGTCAAGCTCATTCATATAGCCAAATTCTCCTTGATATTCAGTAATATTACTATAATTGTACCTTAAATTTCGTGTAATATAAATAAACTCTAAGTGTTGACATAATATAACTTATAGTGTATAATGATTGTATAAATCCAACAAAAAACAATGATACGAACAATATAATCTGACGGATTTGTTAAACAGCAGACGTCTATTACAAATTGTATATTTGGAAGGTGGTAAATATGAATAATTACCTGCTATGTGTGCTTTTTCGTAAGTGAAAACATTTTAATGTGAAATCGTATTAATAACTAATTCCATTTTCCGACATGAGGAGGTAATTATATGTTTAAAAAAGTAATTGGACTAATATTGGCATCTACTTTGGGATTATCTTGTTTGAGTACATATCCAACGAACAGTGATGTTACAGCAACTGTATATGCGATAACAAGTGCAGGCGGAAGACATGAAGGTCCGACTTCGATTAATTATAACGGACATAGTTATTATGTTTATAATGGAGTTACAAATTCATGGAAAGATGCAAAGAAATACTGTGAAGAACGAGATGGTTATCTCGCAGTAATCAATAGTAAAGAAGAAAATCAATTCCTATATAATCTTATGACATCATTTAACTATGATAGTGCATATTTTGGATATGCACATGAAAGCGTCTATTCGGAGAGCAATATCGGAGATAGCTGGTTATGGGTTAATAATAGCGTGGTATCATCGTTTGAAAATTGGGCTCCGGGTGAACCAAGTTCTGATTATGAGAATTATGCAATGTTTTATTCTGCATACCCTGATGGAACATGGAACGATGGAGGGGATTTCGATGTTGAAACAGCATTTATTTGTGAGTGGGATCACGAAAATGCAGAGGTTGTTCCAGGAATCCAAACGTTCTATGGTCATTCTTACTATTTATACTCAGACGTGTGCAACACATGGGAAGAAGCAAAGAAGTTCTGCGAAGATAAAGGCGGATATTTGGCGGTAATTAACAATAATAATGAAAATACAGCTTTATTCAACATGGTAAAATCTTTCGGATACAAAAATGTTTACTTTGGATATACAGATAAAAAGACTGAAGGAAATTATAGCTGGGTGGAAAATGATAGCTCAACTTATGAGAACTGGGGATATGGTGAACCTAATGGAGATGACTTGGAAAACTATGCAATGTTTTATCAGGATCAACCTACAGGTCAATGGAATGACGGCGATTTTTGCGAAAATGGGTTTACGGTAAATAGTGGACGAGCTTTTATTTGCGAATGGGATAGCGCAGATCCTCCGATACAGTATGAAGATGGAAGCTATGAACTTCGTTACACACCATATAGTTCCAAAATACAACAAAAAATACATATATCAAGCAATTACAATTTGGATTTAATGTCTGAATGCTACAACTCAACATTTTACTATCCAAATTTATCATATTTGTTATCCATAATAGCAGCAAGTGCATATACAATAAATGATTTGGATTATAATTTACGTTCATTAGAATTTGAAGATTACTCATTTTATAATTACTATACTTCACCAATAGATGAGCACTATGAAAAAGATAACTGTGCATATTCAATTGCAAAGAAACAAACAACTAATGGTGATACTATAGTGCTAGTAGCTATAAGAGGATCGTATGGTGGATTTGAAGACGGCAATTTATTCAATGAACATTCTGATTGGAATAGTAATGTAAATGTGTATTTAGGTTCTTCTTTCGGAAAAATAACTCATTCAGGATTTAACGAGGCAATGGAAAAAATATACACAAATCTACTTAAAGAAATTGGTGGTAATAGCAGCTCGAAAAACATAAAGTTTTTTATTACTGGACATAGTAGAGGTGCAGGAGTAGGTAATCTCCTTGCAAAGAAATTATGTGATTCAGGAGTTCCTAATTCGAGTGTTTTCGATTATAATTTTGCATGCCCAGATGTTGCAAGAGATAAGTCTTCTAATTGGAATAAAAATGGAATATATGATAATATTTATAACATTAACGCAGCATGTGATCCGGTATGTTTAATACCAGGTACAATTGGAGATGCATTAGCTGATGCAAATACAGGCCCAATGGGAATAATTAACCCGAGGTACTGGGGAAAATACGGTAATAGTTTTTGGTTTTCTAAAGATTGGTCTGAAGACAACGGAGGATATATTTTTTTAAGGCACGCATATGAAAACTATGTAGAGATAATGTCAATGGAACAATCATTATCAAAAGCTCATGATAGAAAACATTCAAATAAGAAAGATTCAAAGAAAGATGTAATACAAACTTCTATCAAAACCAATTCCAATATATCTGAGATAGGCGATTTAGTAGCAAGAATAACCGATCTTGATGGAAAATTGCTTGCAGTTGTAAGTGGTTCTGATATTGAATATTATACCAATGATGATGTTACCGTAAATTCATGGATATATGATAACGAAGAGAATATCATAGTTGAAGGAAAAAAAGATATCAATATAGAGTTTTCTGGTACAAATGATAGCGATGTAGATATAGTAGTCGTTTCATCGATCGATAATTCTACAAAAACAGATTCAGTTGCTTATTATGAAGCTGTTACTGCTAATGATAATGATATTAAACTTGTCGTAAATAACAGCAGTAAAAAAGATAATATAAGTATAATTAATACAGTAAATGGTGTATCGGAAAGTATTGCCCCAGACTACATCAAGCCATCTTATAAGTATGGAGATATTAATACTGATGAGTCAATTAATATAGCTGATGCGGTATGTCTTCAGAAATATTTGCTTGGTAACGGAAGCCTTAATAATTGGGAAACCGCAGATTTATGTTCAGATTGTAGAATAGATGTTTTCGATATGGTACTTATGCGTAGAATGATAATTGAGCAATTATCATGAAATAATCCTATTATTTTTACCAAGAGTATAAAGTGATAAATACCGTCAAGGACTTAGGGACTAGTATTAGAACGCATTTCACATCATAATGCTGCATGATAAGTACGGCTATAACTGGTCGCTCATTTAGACGAAAAAATTAGAATATTCATACTATTAAATATTTGTATCAAGTGTTGTTAATATCTATAAAAATGGACAAGACCATGGATCAAATCAAATTATTCACGATAAATCGAAACAAGAACAGTATATAGATAATCTGGTTTTGTAAATCGCAAATTAGATACAGCCGTATCAAATAATGATACGGCTGTAATTCCATTATAACAAGTAATTCTTTACATAGACTCTTTAATTATTATATAATAATTAAAAACTAAGGAGCTGATTGTTATGAATAATGAAAAGAAAAAGATGAATAAAATAGCTATAATAGCAATAATCGTAGTTTTAATAGGTGCTGTTATTGTCGGTGTTATTATTGGTGTTGTTATTTTTAACAAGAAAAAAGCGAAAAACACATCTATTGATTCAACAATTCCCGTTACTGATTTTCAGAAAGCACTGGATGATGTTTTAATAACGGATGACTATTCACAAATGCCTTTATTTTTGTCAAGTCTCAAACAAGCATCTTCTTGTGAAGTAATCTCAGTATCCCCTGGTGAAGACAGTGATACATATACTGCATTAGTTAGCGTTAAGTATGCTGACATTGCCAGCGATTTGGTTAACTATCTTGAAAAAAATACAAGTACTACATTTGATGAAGAAAAGCTTAATAAAGATATTGCAGACTTAGTATCTAATTCAGAGCAGGCGACCAGTGAATGCGAGATATACTTTGTTAAAAATGAAGATAGTTATTCTCCTATCTTCACAGAAGAAATAATAGACAAGATGTATGGCGGTATTTATAGTGCCTATTACAATAAGCTTGATGAGGTTGCCTCAGAACTGAATTGGAGGAATCAGGAATGAAAGTTCGCAAAACAGTATCGCTATTTCTCTCAGCATTTCTTTTGGCATCAAACCTTAATTCATTTAATCTTAATGCTTTTGCTGAGGGAGAGAGCGATTTTGATGTTGTTTACGTCTCGACAGTAGTCAATGGAAAAAGTCAGAATTTGCCTGCGATAAAGAATAAAGATGGTGAAGTTTTCCTCTCAGGAAAGACACTATCTGATATCACAGTATATCAGAATACTACATCACCAACTTTATTCCAGCATGATAAAGCTAATGATGGTAATAAGTATCGTGAGATCCTTATTGATAAAAGCAGTAAAAATGCTCAGATAGTATCATTCTGGTCTGGTAAACCCATTATAAAGAAAACTATAAATTTGCCGGATATTATTGAGAATGAAGGAGAGTTATACTTCCCTGTCGCTGAAATGCTGCCATTATTAAATTCAAATGCTTCTGTTGAAGAAGGAAAGCTATATATAGAAGATGTTGAATACTCCATGTCAAATATTATGCCTGAGTTCAATATTTCTGACTATATGTTCAATATGTACGATGATAATGACTTTCTCGGATTATCTGATACTCAGATACTTGCAGGATACAGCTATTTATTCAATGGCCTTGTAGACTTTGAATTAAAGAAATTTGATCCGATAATAGGAGCTCGTGTTCATAAAACTGAGTCCTATGAAGAAATATTTACATCATATCTCGCAGAAGATGATGCATACTTTGCAGCAATTGGAGATGAGGAACATTACGACCTTCCCATGATAAACTATCTGTTAGACGACGATTCTGAAAGGATCAATACTGTTATCGAGGGAATGGAAGCAGCAAACGATATAGTCAAGGATTATTCTGGCTATGATATTAATTCAGAAGACTTAAAAATGATCAAATCATCTGCTGCATTGGGAAAGCAGCTTGATTACGCTATAAAGCTTTACTCTTTTGCCGCTATATATACTGACCATGTAACCGATCATTACGAAATGCTTGATGCGATATATGGTTTAGATTTTAGTAAGATAGAGAATAATAGAATTGGCATAACAGAAGAATCTTACTCTGCTGCTAAGAAAGTATATGAAATGTACTCTGATGATCAGAAACAAGCAATCGCTAATTACATAGGAAAGCAAATCGAAAATAAAGTCAAAGATATGATAGAAGATGGTATAAAAGACGGAATATCCGAAGAATTAGCATTAGGTCATGCTTTCGCATGGTCCAAACTTGCAGCTTCTGTTATGAAAGCATACTTCATTGCCACAGATTTTCCTGTATATAACGTATCACGGAAATGCGAAAATCTTAGGTACTACAATAAGCTAATGGAACGAGGAGTTAACCAGTTCTGGGCTTATAATAATGCATACGATAACATATCGAAGGACAATATAGAAAAAGCAAGACTTTCTGCTATATTTGCATTGCTTTCAAGTCGTTCAATGTATCAGGCTCTTCTTGATTCAGAAAAAGCATATGGTCATACAGGTGCTGTATATCAGAGAAAGATTGACTCTATCAATGATGCACTGAAAATAATGTATCTTGCCAAGAATTGTTGTCTTACGGACTCTGAAGAGTATATAGATGTAAATATAGACAATTTGAAAAAAAGTATTTCCAAACTTGAAGTCGACAATTACGAATCAGGTACAAGCGATTTGAACAATTCAGATTGTTTTGAAATGTACAAAACATTTTTCTTTGATAACTATACAATGCAAGATAAAGTTTGTCTGGCGGATGTAACACATGATAGTATTGATGAAATGATAGTAGTAACAGAAAAAGATGAGGGAGTTAAAGTATATCACGGTATTGTTTATTCCATTCTAGACGGTAATGTTACTAAAATCTATGAAAAAAGTGGAGGTTCTGATCATGCTAGTGGTTTCTTCAATTGGTATTTGACCTGCAATGATGGTGTTTGGAATTTGGCTGAAGAATACTTTGGAATGTGGCAAGGACACGGAGAAACAGGCTTTAAAGAGTATTACTTAAATTCTAACGGCGATACAACAGAAAAAAAGCTTATTTTTACTCCACAATCAACTGATGATATTGATAATGATGGAGTAGTATTACAAAGTGTATTTGATGACTATGTTAGTCAGCTAACAACAATAATAAATAATTCTTATAGAATTGTTTATTGCCATAGTGAAGCATGGGAAGCAGAGGCACAAAAAATCGAAACAAATCCAGGAATTGTTTTTGGAGTCGAAAAGAATAAACAGGTTTCAATTGATGAAATTAGTTCTCTTAGCAAAATCCAACTCAATATCCCAGCGTATGTAATTGGAAATGGTGGATTGAATTTAAGAACAGGTCCAAGCGAAAGCAATCAGATAATTACTCTAATTCCTAAAAAGACTAAATTGAATGTGATTTCTGTAATCGATAATTATCAGGATTTATTAAACGGTTTTTGGGTTTATGTAGATTATAATGGACAAAAAGGTTATGTAAACTCTGGATATTTGTCCTTTGAAACACAGTTGGATATGGATAATCTATCCTCTGAGCAAATATTTGTTATAGGAATGATTTTATATCATAGGTATTTAAGCGACACTCACGTTTTATCACTTCCTTCAGTATTGAAGCTTAATTATGATATTGAAGTTTTGGTTGATGATACATATGAAAATAATAATACATGGTACAGAAAAATATTGCCGCAAGGACTCCATATTTCTGATATTGAATCTGCATACATAGAGGAATTCAGTAAAAAATATCATACACCGTCTTATTCGCAGTATTTCATTGAACATGACGGATATGTATGGGAACCATTTGGATTTGGAGGAGATGTAGAATTTGATTATTCAGAATTAGTAAAACTTTATAAAATAACTGAAACAGAAATAGAATACATAATTAAGGAACATAGAAGAAACGCTTATGGAACACAAATGGAAGTCGAAGTAGAGTTTACCATTGTCAAAGAAGACGGCATATGGAAATGTGGAAAGATTACAAAACATGCATAAACAACAGCAAAAAGTTTGATTTGTAAATAGAAAAGCTCCCTGTGTGTATGAACAGGGAGCAAATAACAATTCTTTTCTAAAAAATGTCTTGACAAAACAACAAAAATAAGTTATAATAAGTTATGGTTACAAATGATTAGATCTTTGATTATATGATTAGAGAATGGTATAAGTGCGATAAATAGTGATTTATCGTATGTCATCTATTCTGTCGACTACACACAGAATTAAAAGCCTGTATTTCGAGGAAAACACCGAAATACAGGCTTTTCTCATGCCTGTAGAAAACAGTTTTAAATGAAAATTTGCAGCCCCGTGTGCACAAAAAACAGGTGTAATGCACACGAAATGCACACGGAATGCACACGACTGAAAGGCAGTATAACGATAATAAAAGAAGCCAGCTCCCGTGAGGGAGCTGTTGTTCTTAAAGAAAATAAAATACATATTTTTTACATACCGTCTTCTTGAAGTTACGGTTTACGTTCGGCAAAATTATTAACAGCGATAAAAAGCTCTATTTGCTGTATAAATAATACGAGTATTCTTTAAGCAGTAACAATGCTGTCTGCCGTATGGAGCTTGAGCTTTTCAACTGCCTGCTCTCTCATCTTGTACTTGAGTATCTTTCCTGCGGCATTCATGGGGAACCCGTCTACGAAATCAATGTATCTCGGGCACTTGTGCTTTGCCATTCTTGCAAGGCAGAAGTCCTTTATCTCCTGCTCGGTAGCTGTCTCACCATCCTGCAGTACGATACAAGCCATTATCTCTTCGCCGTAATCCTCATCAGGAACTCCTATTACCTGTACGTCCTTTACCTTAGGATATGTGTAGAGGAAGTCCTCGATCTCCTTGGGGTAGATATTCTCGCCGCCGCGGATTATCATATCCTTGATACGACCTGTTATCTTGAAATATCCGTCAGAAGAGCGGCGTCTTGCAAGGTCTCCTGTGTGGAGCCAGCCCTCCGAGTCGATAGCGGCAGCAGTCGCCTCAGGCATTTTATAGTAACCCTTCATGATATTGTAGCCTCTTGCTACGAACTCACCGTCTACGTCATCAGGTACTTCCTGATTTGTCTCAGGGTCAACTATACGGCACTCTACGCCGAAAATAGGTCCGCCGACTGTATTGACACGCTGCTCCAATGAGTCAGTTGTCTTGCTCATGGTAGTTGCGGGAGAAGCTTCGGTCTGACCGTAGGTTATGCAGATCTCGCTCATGTGCATCTTCTCAACGACCTCTTCCATTGTCTTGATAGGACAAGGAGAGCCTGCCATGATACCTGTTCTCATGTAAGAGAAATCTGTCTTCGGGAAGTCCTCATGTCCAAGCATAGCGATGAACATTGTAGGAACTCCGTGGAAACAGGTTATCTTCTCCTTGTTGATGCAAGCAAGTCCCTTTCTCGGTGAGAAACGTGTTATAGGAGACATAGTTGTACCATGAGTCATGGAAGCTGTCATAGCCAGAACCATGCCGAAGCAGTGGAACATAGGCCCC
>ODAI012268064.1_pt1 | contig 11324 bp, 13 predicted proteins | sample 1539321 | NCBI WGS metagenome assembly ODAI01 (sample SAMN02144231, study PRJEB22623) | gut metagenome | biome: sheep rumen | host: Ovis aries | place: New Zealand
AATGGATGCAATGATGTATAAAATAGAAGGAGAAGACCTATATTTAATTGGAACAAGTGAACCTTCAATGATTGGCAAGTTCAAAGGAAAATTGTTAGATAGTGATAAACTTCCATATACAATGACATCATATTCACCATGCTTTAGAAAAGAAAAAGGAGCACACGGAATAGAAGAAAGAGGAGTATACAGAATTCATCAATTTGAAAAGCAAGAAATGATAGTAGTATGTGAACCAGAAGACAGCTATAAATGGTATGACAAAATGTGGTCATACACAGTTGAATTATTTAGAAGTCTTGATATACCAGTTCGTACACTTGAATGTTGCTCAGGAGATTTAGCAGATTTAAAAGCAAAGAGCGTTGACGTAGAAGCATGGAGCCCAAGACAACAAAAATACTTTGAAGTAGGAAGCTGTTCAAACTTAACAGATGCACAAAGCAGAAGACTAGGAATAAGAGCAAAGAAAAAAGGAGAAAAACAAAGCTACTATCCACATACATTAAATAATACAGTTATAGCTCCGCCAAGAATGCTTATTGCTTTCTTAGAGAACAACTACAACGAAGATGGAAGTGTAGATATACCTGAAGTTTTAAGACCATATATGGGTGGAACAGAGAAATTAATACCAAATAAATAGGAATGAGTATAAAATTTCCGTCGAACTCTATCGGAGTTGGACCTTTTCTTCTTTCAAGTATTCAGAAGAAAAGTCGGGGCTCCTTCGCACGGCTAATTATACTACAAAAATAATCTTTAGCTAAAAGAGAGGAGTACAATGATAGTAAAAAATCCAAAGTTTGAAGTTTCAGCAGTAAGTCCAAAGCAATATCCAACTAAAGGTTTGCCTGAAGTTGTTCTTGCTGGTAAGTCTAATGTGCGGTAAATCTTCGTTTATAAATACTTTGATAAATAGAAAAGCGCTTGCTAGAACTAGTAGTGAGCCAGGAAAAACAAGACAAATAAATTTCTACAATATCGATGAGAAGTTTTATTTTGTTGACCTTCCAGGATATGGATATAGCAAAATGTCAAAACAAGAACAAGAAAAAGTTCGGAAAGTTTATAGAGGAATATTTATTTTCAAGAGAGAATATTAGCATGATAGTATTGCTTTTAGATATAAGACACAAGCCAACAGAAAACGATAAGCTTATGTATGATTATATAAGAAACACTGGAAGACCTTATTTGATTGTTGCAAATAAAGCGGATAAGATTGCTGTTACAAAAGTAAATGATACGGTAGTAGAAATACGAAATGACCTTGGAATGGGTGAAGAAGAAATAATACTTCCATTTTCTTCAGAAAGAAAAATTTATATAGAAGATATATGGAATAATATTGGAGTTGAGATTTAAGTGAAATTAGGCGCTGATAATGAAACATTAGCAGAAAACAAAGTGTTAATTTTATATTTATTATCAATAATTGATAGACCAATTAACAATGATGAATTATATAGACTGGTTTTATCTATCCAAGATATAAACTATTTCTATTTTCAACAATTTCTACTGGACCTAGAAGAAAACAAATACATCGTAAACTACAAAAAAGATAATGATATTGTATATGAAATTACTGAAAATGGAAAGAGCACACTTGATTTAACTCTTGATATGCTTCCGGGAATAATAAAGGTAAAAGTAGATGAAACAGTTAAGGGAGAACTAAGAGAAATCAAAAATGAATCAGCAGTCAGGGCTGAGTTTATACCACTAAGTGAAACAGAGTTTATTGTTAAATGTAAGATTATTGAAAATAATGTTATGATATTTGAAATACAAAGTTTTGCAACATCAAGAGAACAGGCAGTAAACATCGTAAAAAATTGGGAACAAAATGCAGGGACAATTTATCCGAGCGTCTTGCAGATGCTAAATAAAGAAGTAAAAGATGAATGTACTGTGAACGAAAAAAACGAAAATAATAATCAAATTATTATGTAGTTGGTAAAAAAATGTACATTTGTGTATGGAGTATAGAGAGCTTCATATAAACAAAGTTACGTAAAGTAATATTCAAGTTAGGAAAGGATGAAAAACTATGGGAAAGAACGAAGATTTCGTTAAAGAAATAACAAATATAGATGAAGACTTTGCACAGTGGTTTACAGATATCGTAATCAAAGCAGAACTTGCAGACTATACAGAAGTTAAAGGGTTTATTGCATATAGACCATATGGATTTGCAATATGGGAAAATATCAGAGATTATGAAGATAGAGAGTTTAAGAAAAGAGGAGTACAAAATATTGCACTTCCAATGCTTATGCCAGAGCATTATTTAACAACTGAAAAGGAACATGTCGAAGGATTCGCGCCAGAAGTTGCTTGGGTAACTCAAGGTGGCGGAAAAGACTTAGAAGAAAAGTTATATATTAGACCTACATCAGAACCACTATTTTGTAGAATGTATGCAAAATGGCTTAAATCTTGGAGAGATTTGCCAATGAAGTATAATCAGTGGTGTAATGTTTTAAGATGGGAAAAGGAAACAAGACCAATCCTAAGAAGCAGAGAATTCTATTGGCAAGAAGGACATACAATTCATGAGACTGAAGAAGAAGCAAGAGCATTAACAATGGAAATGCTTGATGTATATGCTGATACAATAGAAAATTTACTTGCAATTCCTGTATTAAAAGGAAAGAAAACAGAGTCAGAAAAATTTGCTGGAGCTGTTGATACATACACAGTAGAAACTTTGATTCTTGATGGTCGTGCAATTCAAGCAGGAACATCACATTATTTAGGACAAAACTTTACAAAACCTTTTGGAGTTAAATTCCAAGACAAGAATGGAAAAGAACAATTTGCATATCACACATCTTGGGGAACATCTACAAGATTAATAGGAGCAATGATAATGGCTCATGGAGATAATAGAGGATTAAAACTTCCACCAAAAGTTGCACCAATTCAAGTTGTGATTGTTCCAATTGCATCTAATAAAGAAGGCGTAAAAGAAAAAGCTACAGAACTTGCAGATAGTCTTAGAGAATATAGAAAAAATGAACCAATCAGAGTGGAACTAGATTTAAGAGATCAATATTCACCAGGATATAAATTTAATTATTGGGAAATGAAAGGAGTACCAGTAAGAATTGAAATAGGACCTCGTGACATTGAAAATGGCGAATGCATAATTGTAAGGCGTGATACACTTGAAAAGACTACTGTAAAACTTGATAATTTGAACGAAACAGTTATCAATTTACTTGAAGAAATTCAAACAAACATGTATAATATGGCTATGGAAGTTAGAAACAGAAGAACAAACGAAGCACATAATATGGATGAATTCAAACAAAAACTTGATGAAAATCAAGGATACATCAAGGCAATGTGGTGTGGAAATGCAGAATGCGAAGATAAGATAAAAGAACTTACAGGAGCAAAGTCAAGATGTATTCCTTTTGAAGAAGAGCATATAGATGATAAATGCGTATGCTGTGGAAGACCTTCAAAGCATCTTGTTTATTGGGGACGCCAATACTAGAATTTCGAAAATAAACTTCGTATTACGTCGTTAATTTAAAGATGAAAAATGCTCAACGTACCAATGTACGCTTCCGCTTTTTCACTTTAAATTGCCTAGTACTACTCGTTTCTTTTCAAAATTTATTAGTTAGAATAATATGTGAAAGGTATTGATATATGCAAATTATAGATGGAAAGGCTCTTGCAAAAAGAGTTAGAGAAAATCTAAAAGCAGATGTAGATGAATTAAGAAGTAAAGGAATTATTCCAAAACTTGCTGTAATACTTGTAGGAAACGACGCAGCTTCTCATATATATGTGAGAAATAAGAGTAAAGCGTGCAATGAGGTTGGAGTTGAATTCGAAGAGATTTTACTTGACGATAATATTCAAATGCAAGAACTTTTAGATGTAATCGATAATTTAAATGCAAGAAAAGATATAACAGGAATATTACTTCAAAGCCCAATTCCAAAACATCTAGATATAAATGAAGCATTCAGAAGAATATCACCAGACAAAGATGTGGATGGATTTAATCCAATAAGTGTTGGAAAGCTTTGCTTAAATCAAGATACTTTTGTATCTTGTACACCATATGGAATCATGAAAATGCTTGATGCATATGGAGTTGACCCAAGGGGAAAACATGCAGTTATTATTGGAAGAAGTAATATAGTTGGAAAACCAATGTCACTATGTCTTTTAAATAAAGATGCTACAGTTACAATTTGTCATTCAAAGACACAAAATTTAAAGGAAATAACAAAACAAGCTGATATATTAGTTGCGGCTATAGGAAAGAAGCATTTTGTTACAGCTGATATGGTAAAAGATGGAGCAGTTGTAATTGATGTAGGAATAAATAGAACAGAGGATGGACTATTTGGTGACGTAGACTTTGAAAATGTGAAAGAAAAAGCATCGTTTATAACTCCAGTACCGGGGGGCGTTGGACCTATGACGATTGCTATGCTACTAAATAATGTTGTAAAAGCTAGCAAAGCTTAAATAACCGCCAAAACTCCTGCGTTTGGCTACTTTATAGCTTTGTTTTATGTTGGATATTTAAACTTTATTTTTGGAGGGTATTTTTGTGATACTCTCTTTTTTGAGGTGCAAAAGAGATTGTGAGGTATCTGTTGTATGTACTTTAGAGAGTGTTAAATGATTTATATAAAGGAGACTAACTATGAAAATTATTAAGATAAAAGACAAGGAATATCCACAAAATTTGCTAAATATCTATGATCCGCCAAAACAGCTTTATGTACTAGGAAATGAAAAAATATTAAATGAATTTGGAATAGCAATAGTAGGAAGTAGAAATTGCACCAAATATGGAGAACAGACAGCAAAGTCACTTGCATATAACCTTTCTAAATACAATGTAAATGTTATAAGCGGTATGGCAAAGGGAATTGATTCTGCAGCACATATTGGCTCCATAATGGGAAATGGAAAGACAATAGCAGTACTTGGAAGTGGATTTAATCACATTTATCCTAAAGAAAATATGCATCTATTTAATAAAATAATAGAAAGTGGAGGAGCAGTGATAACAGAATTTGAACCAAATACTATACCGGATGGAAAAAACTTTCCTAGAAGAAATAGGATAATAAGTGGATTAAGTCAGGGCGTAGTCGTTGTTGAAGCTGCAGAAAAAAGCGGAAGTTTAATTACAGCAGAATTATCATTAAATGAGGGGAAAGAAGTATTTGCAGTTCCAGGAAATATAACATCTTTATTATCTAAAGGTACAAATGAACTTATAAAAGACGGAGCAAAACTTGTGACAAACGTATTTGATATATTAGAAGAATATACTATAGCTTAAATATTATTATAGAATAGTTGAAGATACAGTAATATTAATAATGCACTCCATTTTGAAATTGTTCAACAATGTATAAATACTAATCTTTTTAGCAATTTCAGACACTCCTCTAACGTTCACTAGCGCTCCCGAGAGGCTTCTAAATTGCTAAAAAGAAAGTATTTCATACATTGTTTCACTGCAATTCAAAATTTCGTTTATTATTAATATTACTGTATCTTCATTATGAGATTAAATAGTAGCAAGATTTTCATTTATTTTTATAAAACTATTGAAAAATAATTATGGTTTGTTGTATAATTATATACAAGGAGAAAAGTATGAATCAGATATTAGTTCATGAAAAAGTAATAGTAACGCCTGAATTTAGAAGAAAAAAGAAGATATACAAATTCAACTTCTTTTTATCTGTTTTTTTGTTATGCATTTTATTCTCATGTTACATATATGCTGAATATGATAGAGATAAAAGCGAGCAAGTATCTCAAGAAATCCTTGTTGGACTTTCAAAAATCGATGATACTCAAAGAGAAAATACACAGGCTGATAATACAACAATTTCCGTAGCAGATGGAGTATTGTATGTTACATTACTCTCAAATACACCTGAAGAAACAAGTGAAGTAGATGTCTCACAACTTATAATGAGTCAAATAGAAGAGCAAACTCAAAATACAAAACAAGATAATGAACCTAAAATAATAGAGTCTGTTGCAGAAGATGGTACAAGGTATTATTCTGAAGCAATACTTAAAATCGAAAGCTTAGGAATAGAATATCCTGTACTTTCTGATTCCTCAGAAGAACTTTTAAAAATATCACTAAACAAAATTTGGGGCCCAAATCCTAATGAAGTCGGTAACTACTGTATAGCTGGACATAACTACAAGAGTGGAAAAATGTTTGGAAAGCTTAAACAAATAGATGTGGGTGACACATTCACATTAGAAGATTTATCAGGAAAAGTGTTTACATATGAAGTATATGACAAATATATAGTTGAACCAGATGATGTATCATGTACAACTCAACATACAGATGGAAGAAGAGAAGTTACATTAATAACTTGTCAAAATTCTGGAAGGCAAAGGTTGGTTGTAAGAGCTAAAGAAGTAAATTAGAAAAAAATAGAGAGACAATGGGACAGAAATTTTGTCTGTGGTTTTTTGAGTTTTAATAAGAATAAATTCTTAAAACCCTATAGACAAAATTTCCGTCCCATTGTCTCTAATTAACTAAAAAAATTAGAGAGAATCTTAGGTTTATTGTAAAAAAAGAAGAAGTTTTCTTGAACTTCTCCATCATTACTATATGTAACTTAAGCCTTTGCAGCATTAAGCTTTTTAGCTAAATTTGATTTCTTTCTAGCAGCTGTATTTTTTACTATAACACCTTTTGTGCAAGCTTGGTCAATTTTCTTTGTTGCTTCTACAAAAAGAGTTTCAGCAGAAGCTATATCTCCAGCTTCGATAGCTGTTTCAAATTTCTTAATAGCTGTTTTATAAGCTGATTTAACCATATTATTTTGTAATGTTTTCTTTTCAATAATTCCAGTTCTCTTTATAGCTGATTTAATATTTGGCATAACTAAAATGCACCTCCTTTTATTAATTACTAAATCATATCGCTTAATATGATACCATAAAATAAGAAGAATTGCAATAGAAAACGCAAAAAAAGTCAAAAATAAAAATTTAAATTTTAATTGACAAGTTCAGTTAAATAATTTATAATCAAATCATAAAAACTAAGGAGGAAAAGCAGTGAGAAAATATAAAATATTAAAAAATCAATTATTTAAAAACAAAACCAGAGAACAAGGAATAACTGTGATATCTCTTATAATATCAATAGTTATTATTGCTATAATTTCAGCGGTAATTATAAAAAGTTCTCTTAATGATGAAAAAACGATAGATCATACATTGGATGTGGCTGAAGAATATGCAGTTGCAAATTATAAAGAACAGGTATCAGAACTAATAGAAACAATAATAAAAAAAAATGAAATTGCTGGTGATGAAACAGGTCTACAGCAAATTGCAAGTGAAATAAATAATGAAACTTGGATTAAGTCAGCCGTTGCAGGACAAGACATAATAATTACAACTGAAAATGGATATGTATTTGAAGCATATTATAGTGAAGAATATGGGAAAAGATTTGTTGAATATATTGGAAAAGAAACTTCAGGAATAATACCAAATATAACGGCTACATATGATAATCAAACTCAAAATATTGCAGTTACATCAAATGATACAAAAACTCTAGAACTTTCATATAATGGGGAAAAAGTAAAAACATCAAATAGTACAAGCTTATCATATTTGGCTAAAAAAAAGGGATGGTACACTGCAAGAGCTATATCAAATAGTGGAAATGCAAGATATGCATGGATTAAAGTAGCCGGCAATGACCTAAGTATTAATTTAGAAGTAACATCAGTTGGAATATTAGAAAATGGTTGGTATGGACAAGATAATGTACCTGTAGAAGTAAAGATAAGTACAAATGGAAACAAGATATATTACAAACTTGGAACAGCTGAAGAATATACAGAAATTGATGAAAACACTACAACAGTGGAAATAAATACAGTAGGAAAAACTACAATATATGCTTATGCGGCTGATGGAAGTGGAAACGAATCTGATGTATCAAAAATAAAAATAAGATATGATAATACAAAACCAATAATAGGAGAAATATCTATTAATGGAACTCAAGGATTTAAAGATTGGTACACATCGGATATTACAATTTCACTTCCAAATATTACAGATGAAGAATCAGGAATCGATGGATACTACTATTGGGAAGTAAATAACCAAGAAAGTGTAAATGGATTTTTAAAAGGAAGTAGCAAAACAATAACAGTATCAAGTATAGGAACAAAAAAACTAGCCTTTCAAGCAAAAGATAAGGCAGGAAATCTTTCGGAAATACAAACGATTACTGTAAAAAAAATAAAAGTATTACAACCTGGAGAAATGGCAGAAGATGAGAATGCATTATATAAAAATATAATTATACCTGCAGGATTTACAGTGTCAAATATTCCAGGAGAATATGAAAATGTTGATAATGGTGTAGTAGTTTATGATATTCCAAAAAGTGATTTAACAAATGCTACCAGCACTTTTTGGACAGATAAAGGGGATAATGACTATTTAAATGTACAAGAAAACTATAATCAATTTGTTTGGGTGCCTGTTGAAAAAGCATATATAGAAGCAAATGAAAATATTACAACATATACAGGAGCTACAACACCAGTATATCCTATGGCTGTTAAATTAAGTGATGGAAACTACAGAGGAATATTATATGATTTTGGAAAATCTGGCGACAATGTGTCAATAACATCTAAAGAATATAATTCAAATGCGAGTGGAAGTTACGACTATAATGTATCTGGATATAACCAATATTATAGAGAACCTGGAATGCTAAAACCTGATTATAACAATGGAACACCTAAATATAGCATATCACAGACAAGCCTTCAAACTGAATATAATGAAATGGTTAAGAGTGTGGAAGAATATGGTGGATTTTTTGTGGCAAGGTATGAGTTAAGCTACAATAATAAAGGAGAAAGTAAGAGAAACAAGATAGTAACAACAGCATCAGATGATAATACTCCAATGTGGTACGGACTTTATGATACATGTAAAGCAATGTATAATAATTCAAACTCGTACAATGTACAAAGTATGATGATAACAGGAGCTCAATATGACCATATTCTAACTTGGATGAAAGATGTGCCAAACGGCTCAAAAAAATACGTATTAGACAGTTCTGATATGGGAAATAATGGTACATTTGCATCTGTAAGAAATTCAGGCTATAGTGATAATTATAGTGTAAAAGGAATATTTGATTTAGCCGGAAACTTGGAAGAATGGACAAGTGAAGCGTATGATGAATTAGCATACAATGCAAGAGTTGCTAGAGGTGGAAGAAAAGGAAGAAGCGGCTCTACATATCCTGTAAGTGATCGCGTGAAATCTTCAAATCCTACATTCAAAACTGTTGATGACTATCGATCAAGTCGTTCTACATTATATATTAAAGTTGAAGAATAAAATTTTTGAAAGAATTTAGGGACACGTTGGGCTGCGGAATTTTTTGCCACAGTGTCCCTTTTCTATATATTTCAAATTAATGAAATATGTCTTTTTGTGCCTTACATTGTTTCATTTCCAGGTATAAAATAATCTACTACACCATAGATAAGCGCACCAATTATTGCAGCAACCCAAGAAATTGTATATCCTGCAACAAAATATTGTATTACGTATAGTGTAACTGCTGCTAAAGCAAATCCAACTAGTCCTTTACCGAAAGGACTTGCATTTAAACCAGTAAATCTTGATATCAAATAGTCAACAATAGTTAAAACTATTGCTGCTATTGCTAAAGTCCATATACTATCTATAGAAAATCCGGGTGTGAAGAATGCTGTGATTCCAAGCACTATTGCTGATACAACAAGTCTACCAATTATTTGCCAAGCAGTGTTTCCAGCATTATTAGATCTGGATCTTACTTCATTATTTTCCATTTCAAAAACCCTCCTATTTTTCATTTCGAAATTTCAAAAGAAAAATCTTTTATTTTTATTATTTACAAAAAATATTTTTTTATTCAGAAACAGAATATTTTGAGTTAAAATGTTAAAAATATTAAATAATAAAGAAAAAGGATGAATTTTTATGCTTGTTACATTTGTACGCTCAATCGTGCTTTATATAATAATTTTAATAGTTATGAGATTAATGGGGAAAAGAGAAATAGGTCAACTTCAGCCATTTGAACTTGTGGTTGCAATACTTATCGCAGACCTTGCATCAATTCCAATGGCAGATACAGGAATTCCTATACAGAATGGTATAATCCCAATACTGGGCCTTTTAGTAATGGACTTAATAATTTCAATGCTAAATATGAAAAGCATTCGTGCAAGGGAAATTATTTCAGGAAAACCTACGATACTTATATATCGTGGAAAGATAGATGAAAAAGCATTAAGAAAAGAAAGATTTACAGTTAATGAATTAGAAGAGAGACTTAGAGGAAATAACATTGCATCTATTGGCGACGTTGAATATGCAATTCTTGAAACAAATGGAAGTCTTAGCGTTATACCAAAACCTAACAAAAGAAATACTATACCAGAAGACTTCAATATAGAACCAGAATATGAAGGGATTCCTTATGATTTAGTAATAGATGGAGTAGTGATGTATGAGAATTTAAGAGTACTTGAAAAGGATTACACATGGCTTGTGAATGAAGTTGCAAAATTCGGTATTGTGCCTGAGCAAGCCTTGGTTGTGACATATGATGGAAAGGGACAGATTTTTTGCCAGGCTAAAAATAAATTTGAAAGATAAACTTCGTCTTGCGTTGTTGCTGCTCAGCCGATTTCCAGAGAGCGTGCACTAGCACGCCTCATGGAATATCTCCTTCACGCGCCTAGCAATACTCGTTTCTTTTCCAAATTTTTAATTTTATGAAAGAAAGATGTTATTATGAAAAAAGAAATTATAATTTGCTTTATTGTAGTTGCACTTGTTATTACACTTAATGTGATTTCAGAAGCACATACTGATTTTATTATGGATAATACGGAAAACAGCTTAGGAACTCTACGAAATGATTTATTTATGGAAAATACTGAAAACATAGAGAATAATATTAAAGAAATACTTGATAAATGGGACGAAGATAAAGAACTTCTTTCGATATACATTGAACATGATGAGTTAGAGAAAATAGAAACATGTTTAAGGGAAATTAATAGTAATATTGAGACAGAAGAGTATAACATTGCAATACAGTCGCTTGACACATGTGTATTTTTAATGAATCATATAAAAGATAAATATAAATTATCTGTGAAGAATATATTTTAGATAATACTAAAAAAGGATTGAATAAACAAAGAAAATATGATATATTATATAGCATGAAAGGAGTG
>ODAI010366917.1_pt1 | contig 11323 bp, 11 predicted proteins | sample 1539321 | NCBI WGS metagenome assembly ODAI01 (sample SAMN02144231, study PRJEB22623) | gut metagenome | biome: sheep rumen | host: Ovis aries | place: New Zealand
AAATGAAGTCCAGATCAAATTGATCATATGACAACTCACACTTTACATATTTACGCCACTCAGAAAACAAAAAATTCCCAACAATCTGTCTATCTGCATGTTCCAGTAAATATAATAGATTCCGCCTTTCCTCTCTCTTTGAATGAGATGGTTTTAGCTTTAGGTTGCTCCGTTTACGATACAGTTCAAAACTATGATAATAGTCGAGTTCAAAGCCTAGTCCCCACATTATCCCGGGAAACTTGTCCCACCGATCAAGAATCAGTATTCACATATCCTTGATGAAAGCAGGATTGAAAATGCTCATCTCCTGCAGAATGCGTTTTATTCGGATCCGGTAGATCAGAAAAAGCCAGATTCTGAGATCAAGGATAAATCTAAAGATGATGACGATATCAATTCGGAAAAGATTGCAAAGCTGATGAAGAATCCGGAAGTTCTGGAGCTTTTGCTTAAGCTTTCAAAGGCATACGGAGATGAATGATGATCTATTTCATAGCGCACGCCTAAAGAGTGTGCGCTCTATGCATGTTCATCTGACGGCCCTTTGTTTGAGCAAAACGCTTTATACGGCTTTGAATAAAGCCTGGTTTCTAAGAAAAAGACAGGATTTCTAACACTCTTCGGAAACTTTGAGCATCGCTTGCACTCAGGTGGAAATCCGGATAAAATAATCGGGTTCATTTTCCCAAAGAAAGGACGATTTACTGATGAATCAAAGAGACCTGGCGGGAATCAAACGGCGGCTGAATCCAGACAAGCGGAATCCATCCCTGATCTGCGGATGTTATGTGGACTATCTGGGCAATCTAATTACAAGTTTTGAGCTTCCGGTGGCAACGTTGTATGAGCAGGAAAACGAGAAATATATGTCCATTTTCAAAAAGGTACTTTCCGGGCAGATTGGTCAGGCGCTCACACCGATTGCTTACCCTGTAGAGGATGATGACCTGCTCCTGCGAGTACGTGATTCCGCTCTGAATGATGCAGATTCCGTACAGGAGCTTTTCACCAAGTTGATTGCCGGCATCCGGGCCGAGCATCCGGATATGCAGTCCGTGGAAGACGCCCAGACTGCAGACAACTGGCTGATCCTACTGCTCCATGATGATCTGGATGTTCGTAAGCGGGACGCCAATGGAGAGATCGATTATGAAAACTCTGACCGTGCCTTCAGCTATATCCTTTGCGCCATCTGCCCTGTAAAGCAGGAAAAGACAGCACTGCGATACGATCCCACTGACAGCATTTTTCATCAACGCGCTCCGGAATGGCTGGCCAGTGCTCCTGTACTGGGCTTCCTGTTCCCGCTGTATGAGGGAGGCGCTGCTGATGTGAATACGATTCTTTTCTTCAGCAAAGACAGCAATGATGCCCATGAAGCTTTCCTGAAAGCGGCCTTCAATCTGGAAGCGATGATGCCGGCAGCGGAACAAACAGAAACCTTCCAGACGCTACTTGCCCAGAGTCTAGGTACAGAATGCTCCCTGGATGTAGTACAGGAGATGCATGAAGTAGTCTCCGGGTTAATCGAGGAGCAGGACAAGGACGCGGAGCCTTTAATGCTCTCCAAGCAGGATGTAGCCCGGGTGCTGACCGACGGAGGTGTGTCCGCTGATCGGGTGGAAGCGTTTCAGAATGGTTTTGACGCGACTTTCGGCGCTGGAGCAGTATTGCCGGCTGTGAACCTGGTGACACCGAAGCAGTTTAAGGTAGATCTTCCCAGCGTATCCATCAAAGTGGATCCGAAACAGGCAGATCTGCTGGAGACCCGGGTGATTGACGGACGCAGCTACCTGCTGATTCCGATCGATGGGGATATCTCTGTTAACGGACAGCCCGTATTTACGAAATAGTAACATCATGAGAAATTAACTGGCGAATTCTCAAGCAGCCTACCTCAAAAAGGTGGACTGTTTTTTTACGCAATCCTAACGAGTAATGGCTGTCGATTGCCATTAACAAAAGTCGACACAATATATGAGACGAAAATGGTACATCGCTTCTGTTTTATTAAGTGGCACGGTGGAACAGTATATATAGAAGATGATTTTCCAAACCTTTTATTCGCCAGAGATGGTGAGATCTTCGATTTGGAAGAACACAAGGCGATTGTTCTTGGCGGAGCTTATTCTGTAGATAAGTATTATCGTTTGTCTAAAGGGATGAATTGGTTCCCAGAAGAACAGCCTTCAGATGAAATCAAACAGTATGCCGAAAAGAGACTTGATGACTGTGGCTGGAAGATAGATATGGTTCTCTCACATACCTGCCCGCAGAAATATGTGCCGATTGAAGCTTTCATGCCGGGCCTTGATCAGAAACTTGTTGATCATAGTACCGAAGAGTGGCTGGATAAGATTGAGAATAAACTTGATTATAATGCTTGGTACTGTGGCCACTGGCATATCGATAAGCGAATTGATAAGATGCACTTCCTGATGCACAGCGTAGAAGCTTTGTAACAGTCATTATCGCCGCAGGGACACCTGCGGCTTTCTTCTACCTTTTTTCATGCAGAAATGGTATACTTCTTGATGAGCCAGAAAGACTGGCCTTGTCATTTTATTTTTTGAGATTGTCGGCTAAGACATTCTTGATGTGTGGGGATGCAGAGATGAAAAAATATGCGATGCCGGTCATTATGCTGGCTGTATTTGAGACAGTCGCAATCACATTATGGCTGACTAAGGGCAATGTGTTCTATCTGTTCAATTTCAGCTATATCGGCATTTCCATTTCATTGGGTGTGTTCCTGTTCATCAAAAAATACAAGCATGCCAGGCGCGTTGTTCAACTGCTTGTCGGTCTGTACATGCTGGTTTATCTGGGATTGATCTGCAATGAAAACATGCAGATTGAGGGATTCTGGTACTATCTCTTCACAGGTGTGTTTGAGGCGGCAACCATTCATTATGCAGTGGCAAAGATATTCGGACCGCTGATATTTGGACGCGGATGGTGCGGATATGCCTGCTGGACGGCAATGATACTGGATTTCCTGCCTTACAAAGTGCCAAAGCATCCGCGAAGGAAACTTGGATGGATAAGGTATATCACCTTTGCTGCCGCACTCATCTTTGTCGCCGCTTTGTTCCTTGCGCATGCCGGGAACATGGAGCGGATCATGTTCTGGGCGTTTGTCATCGGCAATATTCTGTATTATGCAACAGGAATCATTCTTGCATTTGTATTCCAGGACAACCGGGCATTTTGCAAATATATCTGTCCGATTACGGTGTTCCTGAAGCCGATGAGTTATTATGCCCTGTTCCGCGTGAAATGTGACAAGGAGAAGTGCATATCATGCGGAAAGTGCAAACGCGTATGCCCGATGAATGTCGACGTGACGGATAATTCAAGGAAACGTGAGAACGGGACGGAATGTATTCTGTGCATGGAGTGTGTAAGGAACTGTCCGAAAGACGCTTTATGACGGCTTTCATTTATTTCGGGATATCTGTTGGTAAGAAATGTCGGAAAATATATTTTGATTGCGCTTCAGGATATCTTTTTCAGATTATTTCATGACAAAACAAAAAATCACCTTACGTCAGGTATTGCTTGTGACGTTACGTCATATAGTAGGATGGTCGCTGAAAGGAGGTTCGGAGCTATGTCACAGTACACGACCGGAGAGCTGGCGAAGCTGTGCGGTATCACCGTCCGGACAGTCCAGTTTTATGATCAGCGGGGCATCCTGATTCCCAGCGCGCTGACGGAGGGCGGCAGGCGGCTGTATTCCGAAGAAGACCTGAAGCGGATGAAGATCATCTGCTTCCTGCGGGACACGGGGCTGTCGCTGGACACCATCAGCCAGCTGCTGAAGGAAGAAGATCCCGGCAGCGTGATCGCTGTGCTGCTGGAGCAGCAGGAACAGGTGCTCCGGGAGGAAATCGGCGAGCGCAGGGAGAAGCTGGACCGGCTGGCTGAACTGAAAAGCGGACTGAAAACCGTTCCGTCATTCTCCATCGAATCCATTGGCGACATAGCAACGGTTATGGAAAGCAAGAAGAAACTGAATACAATGTACAGGAATGTGTTCCTGAGCGGGGTTCCCCTGGGCATCCTGCAGATCACATCCATTCTGCTGTGGATTTTCAAGGGAATCTGGTGGCCCTTCGTCCTGTGGGTTGTGATCGCAATCCCCTTCAGCATTTTCTGGACGCGCTATTACTACCGCCATACAGCCTACATCTGCCCGCAATGCCACGAGATTTTCAGGCCTGCCTTTAAAGAGGCTTTTTTCGCCAGGCACACGATGAAGACCCGCAAGCTGACCTGTGTGAAGTGTGGACATCACGGTTTCTGCGTGGAAACCTGGGGAGGTGACAAAGCATGACGGAGTTTGAGAGCATCGTCATCGGCAAAAGTGCTGTCCCCTCCCTGGCAGTCACTGTCATCCTGATGATCGTGATTCCTGTTGTCTTCTTCCTTTATTGGCGCAGGAGACATAAGGAACAGACAAAGATCAGCTGGCTCATTGCAGGCGCTGTCGGTTTTATGGTTTCTTCCCGTCTCCTAGAGCTCGGCGTTCATTATCTCTGCGTTGTCACTGATAATCCCGTGTCCCGGTTCATCAACGGCAGCACCGTGACTTACGTGCTTTACGGAATCATCATGGCCGGCGTTTTCGAGGAATGCGGAAGGCACATCGTGATGAAATACATCATGAAAAAGAACCGTACCCGCGAAAACGCAGTGCTGTACGGCATTGGCCACGGCGGGATTGAGATCCTGGCTGTTGTCCTGCCAACAATCATCATTTATCTTGCCTCCGCGGTCCTGTTCTCCCAAGGAACCGCAGAAGAGGCGATGAAAGCACTGAAAATTACGGAGAAAACTGCCGCAGCCGCTCTGCCTTCTGTTCAGGCTGCCGCGGTGTTTGATTTCGGCGCGATGGCCCTGAATGTCATTGAGCGGCTGTTTGCGATGCTGCTGCATATCGGACTGACGGTTATTGTATTCTACAGCGTAATCAACGCACAGAAGGGCTACCTGCCGCTGGCCATCCTGCTTCATATGCTGATGGATATATTTCCCGCGCTGTATCAGAGAGGCGCTGCGCCGCTGTGGTCGGTTGAGGTCTGGGCGGCTTTATGTACCGCGGTTGTTGTTTTCATAGCGGTCAGATTATATAGAAAATTGGCATAGCAAAGAATATCGGAAGATAAAGCCACAAGCCGGTCACTTTGGCCGACTTTTCATATGTAATTTTTGTATAAAGAACTTGGTGTTCTATTCATGATCTTAATGCCGACTTTATGCCGCTTTGACTAACGTTACTCATAAATGCGAGCACTACACACCAACGTTAATGACGAGTGGATTATTATAAACGCGTTCCGGGTAATGTCGTGATGATTAAACATGATTCTTCTCCATCTATGTGCTCACAATATGCAGATCAAGGAATCATCTTGCTGAGGGGACGGGAAGATAACCGTTCCTTCTCTGCCTCAATCTCTGCTTTTAGTTGAATCATATCATTGTCAGCAGTTTTTTCGTCATAGCAGCGGGAAATCAATTCACTTTGTTTGCTGATGATCGTATTCTTGATCATTCCTGAAGGTTCAAGGGTATCAATCACCTTTTTTTCGGCTTCCTGGCGCAGGCGCTCCGCCTCTGCCTTTACAGCGGCAATTCTGGCATTAATGCGGTTTGTTGTATAGATCACTTCAGGATAAGCTTCCGCAAACCGCCTGTGGAAAACAGACCGGTCTGACAGAAGCAGCCGGATCTCCCGGTTGATGTCCTCCGTATTGTCCGCTTCACTTTTCTCCACACCAATCCTGACCAGCTTCAGGATAAAATGGGTCATTACGTAATCCACGGCAAAAATCCCAAGCAAAACAATAGAGAGAATTCCCTTTGCAGTTATTGATATTTTGCTGATCATGAAATACAGGAACGGATTGATCAGGTGGATAATGGCAACTCCGCCGATTCCGAAAAGTATCAGGTTTCCGATCCAGACCCGTCCGTGCAGGTTCATCGGCTTCGTACTGTAATCCCACCACCTGGCATGAAACCGTTTTTCCATGAACCAGCTTGTAAAATACTCGATCAGTCCGCACAGTAGAAAAGAAATCAAAAATGTAGTTCCGTATGCAGATTCATAAGGGGTCAGGATTTCAACCGTGATGGTGATCAGCACCGCTCCCGAGCCATAAATCGGGCAGATCGGCCCGGTAAAGAAGCCGCGGTTAATAAACCGGTGGTATTGAATGAACTTGAGGATGACCTCAATACACCAGCCGGCAAAGGAATAAGCGAAAAACAGAAGCACAAGCTGAATCAGATATTCCACAGGTGAGCTCCTCCGGTCATTCGGTTCCTTGATCAGTCCATCAGCAAACGCAGCGCAAGCTGCAGTGAGGCGGATTCAAGCGCGTAATCCAGGGCAGGAATGTTTCCTTTTGCGATGATCTCATTTTTAACCCGCCGTTGTGTGGCCACAAAGGAACTGTACATCTCCTTTGTTTCTGTTCCGCTTTCCGGATGCAGGATCTTATTCATCACATCAAGCGGCGTGGATACCTTCATCAGGCTGATCATCAACAGCTGGGCCAGCGCTTCCCGGCTGTATTTTTTCCCGGTTGGCTTGTCAATCAGGCCGGCTTTGACGTAGTTGTTGATCATGCTGGACGTCAGATCGAGCCTTCCGCTGATACCGGGGAAAGTCCTCGCCACATAGGTTACCAGCTGATCCATATACAGGCCGAAATCCGGAAGATCATCCCACTCCGGAAGGCGGCAGCCTTCCAGCCGTTTCAGAATTTCATCATGCGTCATGGAATAGTTCCTCCGTCTGTTTTCTCCAAGATATCACAAACGAACAAGCAAATCAATAATACTGCTTGACAAATTAATATAAACGGTTTAATCTGGTTTTGATAACCAGATAAAACGATATTGGAGAAAAGAACCAATGAACGAAATCTATCTTTTCGGTGATTCCGCGGCACAGGGGATTGTCCTGGATGAATCAGAAAACTACAGGGTTTCCAGGGCAGGATGCGTCCGGCTGATGAAACGCAGCGGATATCCCATTCGCAATTACGCGGTTCACGGATATACAGTCAGTCAGGGACTGGAATGCTTCCGCAATACGAAAACGGACCCCGGAAACCCATGCGTCATCGAATTCGGCGGGAATGACTGTGATCTGGACTGGGATGCGGTTTCACAGGATCCGGATCATTTCCATGACGGTAAAACTCCGCTGGCTGAGTTCAGGAATCTTCTGAAGCAGTTTGTCCAGGAAGCAAGGGATCGGAATCTTGATCCGATACTTGTCACACCGCTGCCGCTCATGTCAGGCCGGTATTACCGCTGGGTATCAAAAGGACGGGATGCCGGTCGGATTCTGAGGTATCTTCAGGACGATCCGGAAAGCATTTCCAGATGGCAGGAACGATATGCGATTGCCGTACGAAATACTGCGGCAGAATGCGGCTGCCATCTGGCAGACGTCAGAGCCTGGATGCTGGAAGAACTGGACTATCCGTCCCTGATCTGTGAAGACGGGATTCATCCCAATGAAGCGGGTCATGCGATCATTGCCCGGAAAGCGATGGAACACTTTCCTCGTAAAGGATAATGCACCGCAAAACATCAGAAACCGCTCACCGGCAGGCTTTCATAAGCTTGTCTTTTTATGTGCTGCAACCGTTTCAAGAATCATATTTTCCATTTCTGTCATACAGTGTTCCTGTTCAAACTGCCGGGTATATCCCAGGTATTTTTCACTGTATTCAGCCTTTTCCTCTGGATGAACGATCCAGTAGTCAATCTTGCTGGCCAGATCTTCCGGATGATTGAAATGGAAAAGGTTTTTGTCATCCAGCGCAAAGAACCGGGTTGCGCTTCTTGGTGAATCCGCAATCACGGGAACCAGTCCGCAGGAGATTGCCTCCAGACAGGAAATTGCCTCGATTTCGACTTCCGCGGGATGCACATACAGATCAGCACTGTTGATCACCAGAAGCATCTCGTCCCGGGAAAAGAATTCCATAACAGGATGATTGGTCAGCTTTTTTGCATAGGCGGCAAGATCATCGTGCAGCGGACCCTCTCCGGCAAAAACCAGCTGTATCTCTTTTTCATACGCTGATTCCTTTACGGCGTCAATCAGAACCTTATGTGATTTCTCGTATCCGTAGCGCCCTGTGAACAGGATGACGAACTTGTCCTTCCATGCTTCAGGACGCCCGGTTTCCATCTTTCTGAAACGGCTGTTCACACCGTTGGAGATTACATAGCCGTTCGTTTTTCCGACTTCTTTCTCAAAAATATCCCGGATAAACTGAGTCGGGTAATGGATAGCGTCCACATACTGGTAGACAAGCTGATACATGGCTTTGTATGTCAGATCATTGATCAGCTGGCTGTTCATCAGGTGCAGATGGCTGGTGATGTTTTCAGCCTGGCAATGAAAGCCTGCCGTTACCGGTATATCCTCATCCCTGGCATAATCCAGGGCAGCTTTGCCGAGGAAGAACGGCGTCATGATATGAACGACATCCGCGTCCCGGATGGCCTGCTCCAGGACATAGTTGTCGGAGACAGCGATTGAAACACCGACTTTCCGGACATACGCGTTCAACGGGCCGACATTCAGCTGCGGGACAACAAAGAAATCTTTCTCTCCCCGGCGATCCTCATCCGGACAGATTACCCGAACCTCATGTCCTCGCTTTTTCAGAAAGCGGATCAGGTTCATCGCGGCAATTGTGGTTCCGTTATTCTCTTCTCCGAGGACATCACAGGCAATTACGATCTTCATGCAAGGGTTCCTTCCTGTTGTTCGGTAATCAGGTAAAGCTTTCCGATATTCTGCACGATCATCATCCTTCGTGGAGGGTTTCATATGGTCGAGAATCTCAAATAGTGTTTCTTCAAAAAAGGAGGCCGTTAAGCCTCCTCGGTCAGTTCATGAATCCGAACTCCGAAGAATCTCGCGATATCTTCCATGAGTTCTTCTTCTGGTTCTGAGAAGCCGTTCTCCCAGTTGCTGCATGTTCCGCGCATCAGGCCGAAGATTTCGTCTGCTGCAGCGGGTGATATTCCTCGTTTTTCACGCAGCTCTCGGAATTTGTCTCTGAATCCCAAGGGTATCACTCGCTTTCTATTCAGTTCGGTCTATAACGTTCCATCCTACTGTTTACAGTCTATCATACAGAATCATTTGAAACAAGGAAAAAAGGAAGTAAAGATTATTTGTTGAAAGCGGGTGGGACCGGCTTTGTATTTTTTTCAAGGCTCTTTTTTCGTCTGTTAGCAACTTCTGCCGGTATTGCCTGAATATCTCCGGCTTTAGTCAATGCTATCTTCGTCAGGCTCGGACCGATCAGCTCGTACACCAGTACAGCAAATAAAACAATATTCCGGATCAATGTACCTTCCGTACCGCCAAGCATACGATAGGCTGTAGCACACATTCCCAAAGCCACTCCGGCCTGGGGGAGCAGGGTAATTCCCAGATATTTACGTACCGGTTCTGGACTGTGAACAAGTCCGGAAGACCATCTGGCTCCCAGATATTTGCCCAGGGAGCGAGTAAGAATAAATATCAGGCCAATCACAATCACAGAAACATCCCCAAACACACTGAACTCCAGCGCGGAGCCGCTCAGGACAAAGAATAATGTGATGATTGGCCCGGACCAACGATCCGCCTGCAGCATCAGATCTTCACTTAGCGGACAGAAGTTGCAGAATACAGTCCCCAGCATCATACAGACCAACAAAGAGGAAAAACCAAACGTGAATGGGCCGACTGAAATGATATATTGGCTGACTGCCACAGTCAGAATAATACTGCCGACAATCAGCGCGTTACGGTTGCGATGGGAGTGAAAGAACCGTTCCAGCCACGTCAGCAACATTCCGACAAGACCGCCGAAAACCAGGGAAAGGATTACCTCCATCAATGGCTCAATGATCAGCGCGGCGACATTTGTTGTTCCCTCTCTGATTGACTGAGCGATACCGAATGATATTGCAAATATCACCAGGCCTACCGCGTCATCAAGAGCAACCACCGGCAACAGTACATCCGTTACCGGCCCTTTTGCTTTATATTGGCGAACAACCATCAGGGTAGCAGCCGGGGCGGTTGCCGCAGCAATAGCGCCCAGCGTAATCGCCACCGGCAATGACACCAGATCCGGCATGAGAAAATGCAGGGAAACGAGGGCAATATCCACAAAAAGTGTAGCAATGACTGCCTGTAGTATACCGATAACGGTTGCTTGACGCCCCGTCTGTTTCAGGGCAGAAAGCCGGAACTCATGGCCAATGGCAAAAGCGATGAAACCCAACGCTACATCAGAAATCATCGACAGGGAATCAACCTGATCAAATGTATTGAATCCAAGGCAAGGAACACCCAACCGTCCTAAAACACAAGGGCCTATGAGCACACCTGTGACCAGGTAGGCAGTAACATCCGGCAGATGAAACCTGTCAAAAAGCCGGGTCATCAGTAACCCGGCGAACAAAGCGAATGCAATCAACAGCAAAGTTTGCATAAGGGATTTTGCGCTTCCTTTCATGTGCGTTTTCGCACTTTGCTGATTATAGTACCAATCATCTGAAATCTCAAGCTGAATCCTTGAAAACACCTTCACACTTTGATTACAGAATTACTGTCATATAATAAGGCTATGAATGGAAAACATAAGAAGCCTGATCTGCGGGGTGAACGTTGGTGCTATGGTCCGGGCGAAGAATCGTATGCCTGCATCGAATTTGAAGTTCCGGATGACCAGGTATTACTATCCGATTTTGATGTTTGGCATATAGTCCTTTGCTATAGCCTGATTTCTGAATCGGAAGAGGAGTCCAATCGGCAGGAGTCATATTATGACTCACTTTCGCCTGAAGCGCAAAAGGTATACAAAGAAAAGAACTGGGAACGGGTCTTTGAAACAACACCGCTGGACAACCATTGGATCAAGCGTGGAAGTTGGGTTCAGGCAACCGTCTGGGAATTACGGAAAGACATGATCTGTGATGTACGGTTTTTTACCACGGGAAAGTATAAGCATGAACCATAGCGGTAGTTCTGCCGATGCTTCTTCACAGGAAGGGGCATCGACTTTTTTGCCGAATAATGTAAGGGGATCATGAAGTAATCCTGGAGTTTTATCTTTTGATTTATCGCCGGATACACTCCCGGAGACTTTCCTTATGGCATCACCTGGGCGGAACAGGCGGAAATTGATCGACGGGAGCGGGAAAGCAAATTACCTGTGGAAAATGAAGAGGTAGAAGAGGATTCCCCTCGGGAAGAGGCCGGAGACCATACGTGAGCAAG
>ODAI010593258.1_pt1 | contig 11322 bp, 7 predicted proteins | sample 1539321 | NCBI WGS metagenome assembly ODAI01 (sample SAMN02144231, study PRJEB22623) | gut metagenome | biome: sheep rumen | host: Ovis aries | place: New Zealand
AGCTGGCGATAGAGGGCGCGCTGGTTGACATAAATCCACACGCCGATGCCCTGAGAACGGGCATACTGGCAGACCTCGGGCATGGTGAAGTCGCGCGTCGGGATGACCTGGCGTGCGTCGCTTGCGACCTTGCCTTCGGGGCCGTACCAACCGGCATCCAGTTCCACGTAGTCGAAGCCCATGGCCTTGCAGAAGTCGATGCTGCGGAAGATGCCGGCCCGGTCGAGGCGTGTGCTGCGGAAAGCCTTGCCGGGCTTTATCCACCCTGTGTCCCGAATTTGGCATTCGGTGTTCAGGTTCAGTATGAGTTGCTTGTGATTGATGAGGTCTACGGCCCGCTGGCCCGCCATGACGACGCGCCAAGGTGTGTCGTAGGGGGAGATGATGTCGGCACAGCCGTAGAGGGAAACCTGCAGTTCGTTGTCGCGCAGCAGGCGGAACTTGCCGCGGGCATAGTCCTTCATGGCGGCCTCGAGCAGGGCCACATAGGTGCCGCCCGGGGTTTGCATCAGCAGGGGCCGTTCCGACTCGTACCATTCGCCGCTCAGGGGGCGCTTCTCGAAGGGGCCTTGTGCCCACTCTTCGTACCATGCGAGTGTGCCCAGGGGCATGCGGAACGTGGTGCGTTCGCCTGTGATGTGCAGGAAGAGACCATTGGACGTTTCGGGGAAATGGTAGCGGAAGGCGATGCCCTCGTCGTAGGCCCGGACGATGATGTCCATGGCATAGTACTTGCGTTTGTCGTAGCCCTGCGACACGGTGCCCTGTCCGTTGCTGCCCTTCTCGTAGTGAAGGACGAGTTGGTTGTAGTGGTCGCGTATGCGGGCGTTCTCGCCATAGTGGGGTGTCCAGGTGGTGTCGGCCGTTGTCTGTACCTGGCCTCGCAACTCCAGGTCGCCGCACCAGTTGCGATATTCGCCGCGCGGTACGCCCAGAGCCGACTCGAACAGTCGGTTGTCGATGTCTACTCCCATCTGGCTTTCCAGAATGATGGGTTGCCCGTCGTAGGAGATGGAGTATGACATTCCGTCAATGGAGATGGTATACTTGCCGTCGGGCGACGACAACTGCTGTGCCATGCACACCGAAGAGGGGTAAAAGGCAGCCGCGAGGTGGAGCATGACGGCTGCGAGTCCAAACCTTGTTGGCCGGTATATTTTCAGTTTCATTTTATTTATATGGGGTGTGATTTATTTATATGGGGGTGTGATTCTTTTGTCATTTGCTAATCCTTATCCAGTCCACATCAAGCCAACCGCGGCTGGACTTGCGGCCGGAGCATTCTGCGAGGAAGCCCAGCTTGGCACCGATCCATTTGCCTTCCTTCATGGTGAAGGCTTCGCCGGCATCGTGGTAGCGTTTGCCATCGAGGCTGTAGCTGTAGCGGCACTTTCCGTCCTTGACGTTCATGCGCAGGTACATATCCATGTATATGGCCGGGGAATAGGGGATAGTGTCCCTATCGCTGGGCTGCAGGGTGGCCAGTGTGTGGCGCGTCTCAGGCTGGCCGTTGTCGGCTCCGATGCAGGTGTGGCGCTGCAGGAGGAACGCATCGCCCTGGCGTAGCAAGACCAGTGCCGAATAGTCGCGCCCCATCATGACCAGGCCCCCGTATTGTCCGTCCTCCTTGGATGCAAATCGCACCTTGGCGGTTGCCGTGAAGCGCGGAGCCGGGGTCTTCTGGAGCAAGAGGTTGGGTGCTTCCCACAGGCTTACGAAGTCGGGACTGAGGTCGTGGGTGTAGAGCCGCATGTATCCGTCGGCCGTGGGCATTCCGTAGAACTGTTGATAGTTGGCATGCCACTGCCACTGAAGTCCGATCTGTCCGTTGTCGAACTCGTCGGACGACTGCGGGCAGGTGGGGCGCTGGGCCTGTTTGCCCGTCTGGGGCTTGCGCCAGGTGGTCACGGGTTCGCCGTTGCGTCCCATCATCGGCCATCCGTCCGACCAGTCGACGGGTTGCAGGTAGACCACGCGGCCGTATGCGCCCTTGTCATTGAAGTGCAGGAACCAGTCTTCTCCCTTCTCCCCCTCCTTTCCTATGTGTACCCAGGCGCCTTGGTGGGGACCGTTGATGTCGGTGCTGCCCTGCCACATCACGCGGCGCCATTCGTAGGGGCCATAGGGCGAGCGGCTGCGCATGGCCAGTTGCCACCCCATCTCCACGCCGCCGGCCGGACACATAATCCAGTACCAACCGTCGCGTTTGTAGAACTTGGGACCCTCGGAGGTGTGATTCACCTGTCCGCCGTCGAATGCGATGCGTGGCAGACCGATGGCCCGTGTGCCGTCGGGAGACAGTTCGCGAACGGTGAGCACGGAGTTGAAACCGGCTCGCGAATTGGCCCATCCGTTGACCAGATAGCAGCGTCCGTCGTCGTCCCACAGGGGGCAGGGGTCAATCATTCCCTTTCCGGGTATGACGCAGACGGGCTGCTCCCAGTCCCCGGCGGGGTCTTTCGTCTTGACCATCATGATGCCATGGTCGGGGTCGCCCCAATAGATGTAGAATTCGCCCTTGTGGTGACGTATGGCCGGGGCCCAAACGCCCTTGCCATGCTGGGGCTGGTCGAAGAGTTCCCGGGGTTCCAATGCCTTCAGGGCATGACCGACAATCTGCCAGTTCACCAGGTCGGTGGAATGTAGGATGGGCAGTCCGGGTATGCAGTTGAAGGAGGAAGCCGTCAGATAGAAGTCGTTGCCCACGGCGCAGACGTCGGGGTCGCTGTAGTCGGCATAGAGCACGGGGTTGGTGTAGGTGCCGTTGCCGTTGTCGGGGCACCAGACGCCCTGGGCCATGGCAGGTGCGATGGCAGACGGGCACAGAAGAGTCAGGAAGGAGAGGCGGGCAAGGGTCTTTTTCATTATTTCAGAAATTTAAGGTTTTCCACATGCGAACCCACGAAGATGGGCACATAGTCGGCCGTCTGGTACCATCTGGGTTTGCCAGGCATGTCGTCGAAGATTTTGCGTCCGTTGATTTTCAGGCCCTCGAAGGTGATGTTCTTCACCTTGCGGTCCTCGTTGTAGCCCGTGATGACGGACATGTTGGGCTGCTGGCCGTAGTAGCGTATGCTGCGGAAGGTGACGCCGTCCACACCCATTCCGGGAGCGGAGCAATACTTCTGGTTCCAGCCGACCTTCACCTGCAGGAGGCTGCCCTGATGGATTTGTTCGATGCGGATGTTGTCGAAGAGGATGTTGCGCACCAGGTTGTTGTCGCCACAGTTGATGGCCATGCATCCCTGGTAGTCGATTTGCGGTTCGCTCTGGCAGATGATGTCGAGGTTGTCGTATCGCAGGTTTTCCACCGTGTCGCGCAGTTCGGGATTGGGGCCCGCGGCCGCACCGTGCAGTCCGATGAAGATGGGGTGAGCCACATCGGCCCAGAGCGTGGAGTTGGTCATGCGCACGTTGCGCACCGAGCCGGAGAATCCCTTGCGGGTGGCATAGGCCGTCGTGCAGTCGTCGGAGTTGCGGCAGAAGACGCGGTCGTAGAGCACGTTGCTGGAGGCAAAAACGTTCAGTCCGTCGCCCCAGCCGGGATGTGAGATGGAGCGCACGTCGTGGAGTGTCACTCCGTCGGAGCCGCCGACGGGGCAGGTGTTCAGAATCAGGCCGTCGATGCTGACGCGCTTCGAGCGATATACGTGGCAACCCTCGTAGCCACGGGCCGGACGGGCGATGCCGCGTCCCAGGATGTTGACGTCGTGGGCATCCTCGATGGCAAAGGTGCCTGTGAAATAGCTGCCCCCGGCCAGATAGACGGTGGTGTTGGAGGGAATGCGTATGGTGTCCTCCTGGTCGTAGTAGCCCGGAGCGTAGTACACGAAGTTGCGTCCCTGGGCCTTGGCTTCCCGTTCGGCCACCTCCTTGCTCACCGTGGGCTTGGAGGTGAAGAAGAGCAGATTGTCGGTGATGTTGCCGTCGAACTCGACGCTGACATTCTCGGGCTGGAACAGCAGGAACTGCACCACCGAGTCGTTCTGCACATTGGCAATCGTACCCCGGTAGTCGGGCCTGATGCGGCAGGTCTTGAACTTCTTGTTCTTGCAGATGACGCGCACGAAGACGTCGCCTGTGAAGTCGATGAAGGCATAGGAAATCTCCGACACGCGGTGCTCGCTGTTGCCTGTCGGGGCATTCACCTTGGCCATGTAGGTGTCTATCTTTGTCCATTCCTTTACGCCGCGCGGCTGAACGTAGACGTCGTAGTCATGCTTCAGCGGTGCGCCCTTCGGTGCGGGATAGGCGAAGACCTGGTGCAGCTTCTTGCCTTCCGTCACTCCCTTCACACGGAACTCATTGCTTTCCAGACCATACTTCAGTTCACCTTGTTTCACGGCTTTCTTCTGCAGGTCGAGAATCTTCTTCGTGTAGGGCATCTTCAGTCCCTTGCGTCCAACGTAGTGGGCGTAGGCCAAATCGTAGACACTGCGTATGACGCCGCGCCCCATGGCTCCGGGCTCCGTCCAGTCGTTGTAGAGGCCGGTACAGTCCGTCCACGTCTTGAAGGGGACATCGTAGCCCAGGTTGTATCGGGCCGTGTACTCCATGCCCTTCATCAGGCGGTTGTCGAGTGCGCCCCACAGGTCGGTGCCCTGGCCCCATGCCATCTCGCACGTTTCGCACAGGGCCCCCAGTCCCAGCTGGGCATGTCCCTGGTCGCGTCCCGTCTCCTGGCACTGTCCCGTCTCAGAGACATAGCGGGGCAGGGCGCCATTGTCGTTGGCCCCCAGGAAGTAGTCGACGGCCTCCTGATACAGCGTCTTGTCGTCGAGGAATATGGCACAGGCCATGCGGCAGCGGTTGACGATGGCCCCCCAGTTGCCGTTGGCATAGGGACTGTCGGCTTCGAACTTCTCCATTGTCGGCAGGAAGGCCCTCCTGACCATCGCCTTCCAGGCCTGCATGTCGACCTCGGGGCGTTTGTCCTTGACCACGTTCATGGCACTGACCAGCCAGTAGGCCTGTATCAGGCACAGCGGTGCGTCGTGCCCTTCCAGTCGCTGCAGTTTGTTGGCATAGGCATCGATGATGGCCACGGCCTGGTCCGTTTGTCCGGCTTTCGCCAGGTCCCAGGCCGTATGCATGTCGCGTTCGCTGCCATTCTTACTTGCGCGGAACTCTCCGTCGCGTGCTACTACCTCGTAGGGGCCCGCCATCTTGTAGTCCGCCTGTTGTGCCAGGGCGGTGGCGGCATGGGCGGTGAACAGGGTCACGGCCAAAATCAGAATCTTCATTCTCATTCTAATTTACTATTTTATATCAATACGTCCCAAGGGGGCAATTTACTTATCTGCCATGCAAATTTAGTAAAATCAGATAAGTTTTACGTAATATCTTCCACATATTCGTAATATGATTAAAAAACAGACAGACCGAAACAATATGAGACGCATTCTTCTGACACTCTCCCTCGTTGCCTGCCATGTGGGCTTCGGCACCGCACAGACAATCGATGTGGACAAGGAACTGGACTACTGCCACCTTCAGCTGACCCGGGCGCTGAAGGCTCTGCAGCCCTACGACTTCACCATGATGCCCCGCAACATACTGACGGACGCCGGAAAGCAAACGACGACCTGGAACCTGCGCCCGGCCAAGGCCGAGGAGTGGTGCTCGGGCTTCTGGCCCGGCATCCTGTGGATGGACTATGGGAACCGGAAGTCGCGCCCCGAAGGTAAGGGCCGCAGCGCCGGACTGTCGGCCGATTCGCTCCGGAGCATAGCCGATGGCTACACCCAGGTGCTCAAGCCCCTGGCCTACCGTCCCATCTACGACCACGACTTGGGATTCATCATCATCAACTCCTTCCTGAAAGGCTACGAACAGACGCACAGCGAAGACTACCGCCGGACGGCCTTGGCAGCAGCCGACACGCTGGCCACACTCTTCAATCCCAAGGCCGGCACCCTGCTCTCGTGGCCCCGCCACGTCAAGGACTACAAGGGGCACAACACCATCATGGACAACATGATTAACCTGGAACTCCTCCTTTGGGCCTCTGCCAACGGAGGCAGCCCCCTGCTCAGGGACATTGCCGTCTGCCACGCCACCACCACCATGCGCCACCACTTCCGCCCCGACGGATCGTGCTACCATGTGGCCGTCTACGACACCCTCACTGGTGAGTTCCTGCGCGGACTCACCCATCAGGGCTACGCCGACTGGTCGATGTGGAGCCGCGGACAGTCGTGGGCCATCTATGGATATACCATGGTCTACCGCTACACCCGCGACCCTCTCTTCCTCGGTTTTGCCCAGAAGGTGACCGACGTCTACCTGCGCCGTCTCCGCGAGACCAGCGACGACTGGGTGCCCCTGTGGGACATGGACGCCACGGGCTCGAAGGATGCCTCCGCCGCATGCGTCGTGGCCTCCGCCCTGCTCGAACTGTCGCAGTATGTCGACGGGGAGAAGCAGAGCCTCTACCGCTCCGCTGCCGTCAATATGCTATCCGACCTCAGTTCTGAAAAGTACCAAAGCCGTCGGCACAACGTGTCCTTCCTCATGCACTCCACAGGCCACCGGCCCGCTGGCTCCGAGATTGATGCCAGCATCGTCTATGCCGACTATTACTACATCGAGGCGCTTCAGAGGCTGAAGGCTATGCAGTAGGGGATTTTTTTATCCGCGTTTCTTCATCACGGCATTCACGACGCGAATGCTGGAGACGAGTTTGTCGGTGCTGGTGAAGACATCGACGTTCCACACATGACTGGAGCGCCCCAGATGTACCGGGGTGCAGACGGCCCGCACGGTGTCGCCCTCGTGGGCACTGGAGACGTGGTTGCCGCTGACCTGCATGCCCACGACGGCCTCGTCCGGCTGGCAGGCTATCATCGAGCCCAGTCCGGCCACCGTCTCGGCCAGTGCCAGTGTGGCTCCGCCGTGCAGGATGCCGAAGGGCTGTCGCGTGCGGTGGTCAACGGGCATGGTGGCCTCCACGCGCTCGGCACTGGCAAATGTGTACTGTATGCCCAGGTTGCCCATCAGCGTGGAACCGCTTTGGGCATTCATGGCATCTATGGGGATGTCGGCCACGCGTGCCTCCTGCATGATGGCCTTCTCTATGGCCATGGCGGCACCGTCCTGGTCGTTGGACAGGGTGGTGAAGTCGGCACAGCGGCGCACGGCAGCCGTGGCATTGGCCATGGCCACGCCCGTACCGGCCATCTGCAGCATGTTGATGTCGGCCTCGCCGTCGCCTATGGCCAGCACTTCGGCCATCTGTATGCCCATCTTCTGCACCAGGGCGCTCATGGCGTAGCTCTTGCCCACCTGGTAGCCCACGATTTCCAGATAGTAGGGGTTGGAGTGGATGGTGTCCATGACACCGGCCAGGTGGCGCTGCATGTGCTCCTCGAGGCTGGTCAGAGCCTGTTCGTCGTCGCTGACGAGCATCACCTCGGCTGGCCAGTCGTCCATGGAGAGGGAGAGGACGTCGTCCTGGCGCAGCGTCATGCCGTTCATCTGGGCCTCGTCTATGATGTGCGGGTTGGCGATGTCGGTGCTCACCACCTCGTTGCCGTCGTAGTAGGCCATGGTCAGCCCCATCTTCTGAGCCTTCTTCTCCAGGTAGGGCACCATCTGGGGGTCGATGCGGCGTTCGAAGACGATCTGCCCCGTCCGGGCCTCCATCACCTGGGCACCGTTGTACGAGATGATGTATCCGTCGTACACGCCCAGGTCTATGGCCTGAGCCAGGGGCAGTATGCCGTAGGTGGGTCGGCCAGAGGCCAGTGCCAGCCGGATGCCCATTTGTTGCACCTTGCGCAGGGTCTGCACCGTGCGCTTACTGATCTCGCGGTTGCTGTTCAGCAGGGTTCCGTCCACGTCCAGGACGATAAGTTTGTATTTCATATCTCTCCTTTTAACATTTTAACCTTTTAACATTTTAACCTTTTAACATTTTAACCTTTTAACCTTTTAACCTCACTCACCGCACAGCGCAGCACACACCTTGTCCTGCCAGTTGCGGCCCTGCGAGGCCTTCTGCACACCCTGGTTGATGATGCTGAAGACCAGCACGTGGCCCTCCGGCGAATAGGCATAGCCCGAGAGGCTGCTGATGCCGTCCACGGTGCCCGTCTTGGCCATCACGCGGCCCTCGGCAGGCGTCCGGCGCATGCGCTTCTCCAGTGTGCCGTCCACCCCGGCTATGGGCAGCGAGGGCAGCAGACACTGGCGTATCTGTTCGTTTTGCCAGGCATAGCAGAGCAGCCGCACGAGCAGTTCGGGCGAGACGTAGTTGTAGAGCGACAGGCCGCTGCCGTCAGCTATCTGGTAGTTGGAGGGGTCCATGCCCAGGTGGCGTATGAGCACATCCACGAAGGAGGCACACTCGCGTCGGCCGGCATACCGCTTGCCGCTCAGGCGGCCCAGCTGGTAGAAGAGGCATTCGGCAAAGAAGTTGTCCGACCGCTTCATCATGCGCTCCAGCACCTGTTCGATGCTATGCCGGGCCTCGCACAGCGGACGGGCATTCTGCGGCGCCGTGCTCTGCACGAAGCGGTCCACCGTCACGCCGCGCACTCCGGCGGCCTGGAGGCTGTTCATAAACTCCTGGACGAAGCGGTCGTGACGGTCCACGGTCAGCGGCGTCAGGGGCACCACGTCGTCGTCCCAGCACCATCCCCAGCCCAGCAGGTCCTGCGTCTTCATCGTCAGGTCCAGGCGCACCACGCCGGCCACGCTGTCCACGCCCGACTCCTGCAGCAGGCGTGCCATCTGGGCCACGTCGCCCTGCGACAGCAGCGGGTCCATGCTGCCCACGATGCACACGTCGCCCCACAGCACCCTGTCGCGCACCTCTCCGCTCAAGAGCATCGAGGTCTTCAGCTCGTAGCGTCCGCCCAGGTGGTGCAGGGCAGCAATGGCCGTCACCACCTTCTCGCAACTGGCCGGGCGCATGCGCTGCCGGTGGTTCAGTCGGTAGAGGTCGGTGGCCGCCGTCAGGTCGTAGACGTACAGCCCCACCTGCGAAGTCTCGAACATGGGCAACCGTGTGAGCGAGTCCAGCTTCGCCTGCACCCGGCCGGCCCACGAGAGCGTATCCGTCTGGGCCATCAGCCCCGTCGGCACGAGTGCTATATATAATAATAGGTATAGAATTATCCTTCTCATGTCGTCGCGTGTCATAAACATTCCGCAAGCAAAGATACAAATAAAATCCTTATCCTCCGCACATCTGTAACAATATTTAGCAAAAAAAATCCATCCCCCAGCGGCCGTCGCCGGGGCACCCTGATATGCCACGCATTTGTCCCATGCATGGGACGGCCTCCATCGACGCGTCGCCTGAGCTCAGACAATAGTAAGGTTGGAGCTCAATCGACGTATCGATGAAATGGCACACAAAATATCCCTTTTTGTTTGGTCGCTGCGAATTATTTCGTAACTTTGCCCCAAATAAACAATCAGCATGGACGAAGACGTAAAAAACAAGGCAGAGTATTTCATCGCATTCATCAATGAGTTTGGTAAGGCCAACCATTTGACCGACGTCCAGGCCTATCGATACCTGAAGCGTTACAAGGGGGTGGAAATGATAGACCGCTTCTACGGTGTGGCCCATACGCAACGCTTCGAAGACATGGTGTCCGATGTCAAAGCCTATTGCCGACGTCAGGGGGGAGGACTGTAATTATGATTCTCTATCACGGTTCCACGGTAGACATTCAGGATATTGACCTCCGTTGCTCTAAGCCCAACAAGGACTTCGGTCGCGGATTCTATCTATATGTCTATCTTCGGGACAAGGAGTGGATGAAGGCAATGTAGCTATGTAGTAGAGGGTTTGCCCGATGCTTGCCACATAAAACAAGCATCGGGAAGCTCACTACCCGTTTCGATTATCATCGAACGCAGAGATGACCACATAAATCTGCAAACAGAGGTCACGGTATCTGGCACAGAAGTGTCGCCCACATGGTCAGACAAGAATAGATGGTGGTGACACCTGAGGATTTTATCCAGTCAGTCTAATCGGCTTGCCGATGCCACTTTTTCAAAGTCAGGGGAAGCCTAATACCCCAACCCTCTATCGACGCTTGGGAGACTGACCAGATAAAATAGCAAGCTATGACGGTTATAATGACTTTGAAAGTTCTCCGAAAGGCTGTCACCAATATAACTGACAACTGGAAAAACTTATGCACAAAAGAGGCTTGCCTCTGTCCACTCAATTGTAGGGAGGGGCAGCCTAATATCCCATCACCACTTTGCGTGATTGGAGTCTGCCACTTAAAGACAAGCCTTTTATGGTCTTTCTAAAGCTAATCCCATAGACTTGTGTAAGAGCATGAGTGTCGAAAATATCAGATGAAGATCATGCTTCTTGCAGCTGGTGGTAGTGGTGGCATCATCTTCATTGAATTGACACTTGATGTCCTTCATCTACTCGAATTGATAGACTAAAACACCGCTAATTGTCACATCTTCTATAAAATACGGGGCGAATCATGTTAAAGTCTGTATTTTCTGGCTAATGATTGAAAGAAATGTTGTAACTTTGCATCGCAAAGTTTGTGAATCAGACGTTAAGACATGGCAAAGATAACTGTACAGAATACACAGATAACCGTCGTAAGTATCGATGAGCGCGACTACATTTCGCTCACAGACATGGTGCGTAATATAGAAAACGGGCTGGCACTTATTGAGAAGTGGCTCCGTAACAAGAACACCATCGAGTTCCTCGGAATCTGGGAGTCCATGTATAATCCGAATTTTAATTCCCCCGAATTCGAGGGAATTAAAAATGCAGCGGGTTTGAATCGCTTCATCCTCTCTGTAAAGCAATGGGTGGAGAAGACCAACTCGCGTGGAATCATCGCCAAGGCAGGCCGTTACGGTGGTACGTATGCCCATAAGGACATTGCTTTTGAGTTTGCCACATGGGTGTCACCTCAGTTCAAACTCTATTTGATTCAGGAGTTCGAACGCATGAAGACAGACGAGCAGAAGCAGCTCGGATGGACAGCAAAGCGTGAACTGTCAAAAATCAACTACCGTATTCATACGGATGCCATCAAACAGAACCTGATTCCTGAAGAGGTGACCCCAGCACAGGCCAGCATCATTTATGCAGAGGAGGCGGACGTACTCAATGTGGCCATGTTCGGACAAACAGCCAAGCAATGGCGTGAAGCTCATCCTGAATTAAAAGGAAACATCCGTGACTATGCCTCCATCAATGAGCTGATTTGCCTTGCCAATATGGAGAACATCAATGCTGTGCTTATAGATGAAGGTGTTCCGCAGAGGGAAAGACTGATACGTCTCAACCAGATTGCCATCAATCAGATGCGTGTTCTG
>ODAI011768077.1_pt1 | contig 11322 bp, 14 predicted proteins | sample 1539321 | NCBI WGS metagenome assembly ODAI01 (sample SAMN02144231, study PRJEB22623) | gut metagenome | biome: sheep rumen | host: Ovis aries | place: New Zealand
ACCGAATTCATTTGTAGAGAGTACACTTGCTGTAATGTATCGTGAAAATGATGGTAAATACTATCAAGGTGGTCCATCATTTTATATAAAAAAAGGCTTAGGATTATCTCGCCTTGCAATAATTTATTCAATAATAATATGTTTATGTTATTTAGGTGGATTTTTAGCAATACAATCGAATACTATTGCATCAAGTATGAATGAATTTTTAAACATATCAAAGTTTACTACAGGTATTGTTGTTGCAGTTATATCTTATATCATTATTTCACATGGATTAGGTAGAATAGCTAATTTTACTTCATTTTTAGTTCCTATAATGGGAATTATATATATGATTACATCTTTGGTAATAATCATTATTAATATTAATAGTATTCCAGATATTTTACTTTCAATAGTAAAAGAAGCCTTTAATATTAAAGCATTAGGTTGGGGTATAATAAGCAGTATTATTATAGGAACACAAAGAGGAATATTCTCAAGCGAAGCAGGTATAGGAACAGGTGCTGTAGCAAGTGGTACTAGTGATACTAAGTATCCTACTAAACAAGGTTATATCCAAATGCTTGGCGTTTACTTTACAACATTTATTGTTTGTACTGGGACTGCTTTTATAATATTAACAAGTAATATTGATATTAATTCATTTGCTGATCCAAATGGAATAGAGATAACTCTAAATGCCTTAAATAATCATTTAGGTAGTTTTGGGACTATAATTTTATTAATCTCCTTAATAGCTTTTGCATTTTCAACTATTATTTCTGGTTACTATTATGGAGAAAGTAATTTAAAGTTTTTATTTAAAAAATTTGATAAGATAAAAGTAACTTTTGTTAATTTATTCGTTATTTTTATACTAATTTATGGTGCGGTTGCTCGTCCAAGTATCTTATGGAATTTAGTTGACATTGGTGTTGCACTTCTTGCAATAATTAATACTATTGCAATGTTCTTATTAAGAAATGAAGTATATAGTGAATTTAGAAAAGAGAAGGTTTATTATGATAGGTAATGATTGGGATGAAATATTAAAAGATGAATTAAGAAAAGATTATTTTGTTAAGTTAATGAATAATGTAAGAAAAGAATATCAAGAAAAAACTATTTTTCCAAGAAAAGATCAAGTATTTAATGCATTTCGCTATACACCATACAAAAATGTAAAAGTAGTTATATTAGGACAAGATCCATATCATGGTACTGGTGAGGCTGAAGGCCTTTCTTTTTCAGTACCATTAGATATTAAAAAACCCCCAAGTCTTGTTAATATATTTAAAGAACTGCATGATGATTTGGGTTATTCAATACCTAATCATGGTAGTCTTCATTCATGGGCTAAGGAAGGTGTTCTTCTTTTGAATGCTGTTTTAACGGTAGTTAAAGACCATGCAGCCTCTCATCAGGGAATGGGTTGGGAGATATTTACTGATAATGTTATTAAACTTATAAATGAAAAAAAAGAACCTGTTGTCTTTATTCTATGGGGAAGATATGCAAAAAGTAAAAAGAGATTAATTACTAATCCAATACATTATGTAATTGAATCTGCACATCCGAGTCCACTATCTGCATACAATGGTTTTTTTGGAAGTAGACCTTTTTCTAAAACTAATAATTATTTAATTAGTAAAGGTATTGAACCAATTAACTGGGAAATAAAGTAAAAATATACCGCGCGGTATATTTTTTAATCCTTAAAATCATAGAAAAGTAAGTATATATTAATAAGACCTGCTATTCCAACTAAAGAATAAATTATTCTAGATAATGTGGTTCCATCACCAAATATAGTAGCCACAAGATTAAAATCAAATATTCCAATTAATCCCCAAACAATAGCACCTATTATTGTTAATAATAAACATATTTTCTGTAATGTTTGCATTTTCCCTCCTTTTATTATTATATTAGCCAAAAAAAATAAAAATATTCATGAATAAATAAAACTATTATAAATATAATTAAGTGAAAAGTGAGGTTATATGAAAAAATATTTATTTTTATTTTTATTAGTTTTAAGTTTATTTATGGTTGGATGTGGAAAAAATAGTAGTAAAAGTATAAAAGATGATCTAATTAGTAAAATCAATGATTTAAAAGCATATCAGATAGAAGGAAAACTTGAAGTAGTTAATAATGACGATGTCTTTAATTATGATGTTGAAGTAAATTACAAAGATAAGGATTATTACAGAGTATCTCTTAAAAATATTGCAAATAATCATGAGCAAATAATTTTAAGAAATGATGATGGGGTTTATGTTGTTACACCTTCTTTAAATAAAAGTTTTAAATTTCAAAGTGATTGGCCGTATAATAATTCACAGGCATATTTATTAAAAAGTATTATAAGAGATATTGAAAGTGATAAAGAAGTAGTAGAGAAAACTAGTGGAGAAGATTATGTTATTACTAGTAAAGTTAATTTCCCTAATAATCCTAAATTAGTTAAACAAAATGTTACAGTAAGTAAGGATTTAATGATTAAGAAAGTAGAAATACTAAATAATGAGGATATTAGCTTGATGACATTTACAATTAATAAGACAAATTATAAGCCAATATTTGATGAAAGTTTCTTTGAAATTAATAGTATTATTAATACTAGTGAAAGTGAAGAACCAGCTGAGGATACTAGTGAGAAAACATCGACGATTGATGATATAATATATCCTTTATATATTCCAACAGGGACAGTACTTACTGGTGAAGAAAAAGTTAGCAAAACTGATGGAGAGCGTGTAATATTAACGTTTGGTGGAGAAAAGCCATTCACTTTAGTAGAAGAAACAACAGCACCATTACAGGAGTTTACGGTTGTACCAACTTATGGTGATCCATTTCTACTAATTGATACAGTAGCAGCACTTTCTAATAATTCAATTAACTGGATAAGTAATGGAATAGAGTATTATATTGTAAGTGACGTAATGAATCAAAACGAATTAATAGAAGTAGCCAAATCTGTTAATAAAGTGACTGTTTTAAAATAAAAATATTCCCTTAAGGGAGTATTTTAATTATTTGAAATCCTTGAAAAATATAGGGAAATGTGATATATTACAAATATATAAAGGAGGAGTTATGATAATTGGAATTATTATTATTGTAGTATGTATTTTACTTTCATCTATTCGCCAAATTAATGAGTATGAGCGTGGTATTAAATTTACACGTGGTAAGTTTTCATCAGTGATGAATCCAGGATGGAATTTTGTTATACCAATTTTTCAAACATATAAGAAAGTTGATATTCGTACTAAGGCTGTCGATGTTCCTGAGCAAGATGCAATTACAAAAGATAACGTATCAGTTCGTATTAATGCTGTAATTTACTATAAGATATTTGATGCTGGTAAATCAATACTTGCGGTAGAAAATTTCTATTACGCAGTTTCTCAACTTGCTCAAACAACAATGCGTAATGCGGTTGGTGAAGTAGATTTAGATGAACTATTATCAGAGCGTGAGACAATATCAAATAAGATTTGTGAAATCATTGATAAAGCAACAGATCCATGGGGTATCAAAGTTGAAAATGTTGAACTTAAGGATGTGGCTTTACCAGAAGAGATGAAACGTGTTATAGCACGAGTTGCTGAAGCTGAGAGAGAGAAAAGAGCAGTTATTACTAAAGCTGAAGGTGAGGTAGAAGCCTCAAATAATTTAGCTAAAGCTGCTGATACAATGGCTAAAAATCCAATATCTGTTCATTTAAGAACATTAGAGACCATTAATGACTTATCAAGTGATCAATCTAATACAGTTATTTTTGCATTACCACTTGATATACTAAAATCTTTTGATACATATAATAAAAAAAATAGTGATTAATTCACTGTTTTTTTAGTATAATTCTTTACAAACATTAGGATCAGGTTCATAGAAACAATGACTCTTGTATCTGCCAGCATTTCTTTGTTCATACCAAAGTGGGGTACAATTTTCATTTTTCTTTGGGGCATAAAACCATAGTGCATTAGTTGCCGGGTAATAATATTCCCCTTTTAAAACTCTTAGAGCTAATTCTTTTTCTTTAACTGTTGGATTACTATAATATAAATTACTTCTTATTCCAGCAAAACCACCAGGAGTTTGATTAATAGTAGCTGTAATTGTATTAGTTTTTACAAAAGTATAACAGTTAGTAATAGTTCGATTAACAACAACATTTCCTACCATTAGCATACCAAGTTCACCATCTCCAACTGCTTCAGCACGCATTAATCTTGCTAAATTATTTAATTCTATATCTGTATATTTAACTATTGCCATAACTCACCCTAATAAAACATCAAGTATCATCATTATTGTAAAACCAAATAAAGAACACATTGATATAAAACCTTTATTTTTATTTGTCTCGCATTCTGGTATTAATTCAGCCACTACAACATATATCATAGCCCCAGCAGCAAATGCTAATAGAAATGGTAAAATGGTTCGAACTCTTAAAACTAATATGGCCCCAATTACTCCGGAGATTGGTTCAACGATTGCACTTAATTGTCCATAGAAAAATGATTTTTTTGGACTTAAACCTTCTCGTCTTAATGGCATACTAACTGCCATTCCCTCAGGAAAGTTTTGTATACCGATGCCAATTGCTAAGGCAATAGCATTGGAAATAGTTGCACCATCTAAATTATACATAATACTACCAAAGGCTACACCAACAGCTAATCCTTCTGGAATATTATGTAAGGTAATAGATGATATTAACATTATACATCTTTTTCTTTTGTTAGAATATTTCTTTGAAAAGAACTTATCCATTAGTGTTATTAAAAGACCACCACATATAAAACCAATTGATGTCATTAGAATTTTGTTCATTCCTAGTTTTTCACTCATTTCAATAGCTGGAGATATTAAAGAAAAGAAACTAGCTGCAATCATTACTCCAGCAGCAATACTTAACATGGAATCTAATAGGTCTTTGTTAACTTTTTTAAAAAAATAAACAATACCTGCTCCTAGGAGAGTTATAAACCATGTAAAAATAGTAGCAATTAAAGCCATTAAAATAGGAGATAGATTATTCATAAAATCACCATAATAGTGTATGAATAATTAATCTCCTTGTTTGGGCATTAATATTAAACCAGTTGCATAAGAATAATTACCTACTAATTTATCAATATCAATATCCTTATTATCAAAGATATATTTATATAATTCATTAATTATAAAAGCAGATTCATCAATAACAATTTGATATAAATCAAAAAAACTTTGATGTGATTTATCACTTGGATTATCAATGTTATACCATTCTTTATGATAAGTATTTAAATATTTTTCATCGTCATCTAAATCAAAATGATAGGATAAGTATTTAACTCTAGGAATGCTTTTAAATGGATTTAAATCAATTAATCGATAAATAGATTTTTTAATTCCAAATGGGTCATATCTTGCATAATTAAAGACAAACTTCATTTCAGCTAAAGCCCGATAGTATTTCTTACCCATATTAGGATAATTGTATAAATTTTTAAATAATTTAGTTATTTCATCTTCAATAATCTTTTCTTTAGTATATTTAAAGATAAATTTAGTATTATTATATTTTTTATGGTTAATTTGCATTCTTTTATTTATAAAATAATTATCTAAATATGTTTCTATTATAAAATGATTATTAAATCGATGTGTTTCAAAACTATTGTATGAATAATAGTTAATAAATGGATGAATAATTGAATCAGCTTTATAATGAGTTATTAATCCACTTATAAAACTAAATAATTCAATATCTTTATTTTCTTTATTGTCATTAATTAATATTTTAAAGAAGTCTAGAACTCTTTCTTTATGGATTGTATGACCTAATTTTTGAACTTTATTATTGTGTAAAAGTAAAATATGGTAGAAATATAAAACATCCATATTCTGACAATATATTTTATAATTATCAATATGTTTTTCAATAATACTTTTAGGTTTTGGATTTAGCTTATCTAATGTATCTAAACCTATATATGCATGAACAACCGAACTGGGCATTTTATCACCTCGTTATAATTTTATCATATTTTATAGTTTTTAATACTTATTTAATAAAAATATCATACATTATTATAGAAGTTGTGATATACTTATATGGTAGGTGAGATGATGAAAGCTACTAAGGAGTTTAAGAAGTTAGATGAACAAATAGAAATACTACGTAATAAGGGTTTAACTATTAATGATAACAATTTCGCTGCTGATGTTTTATTTCGAGAGAATTATTTCTTTTTAAATGGTTATCGTCATTTATTTATGAAAAGTGCTACTAATAAAACGTATATTGAAGGTACAACTTTTGAAGAATTATATAGTTTATTTTTATTTGATAGAGTATTTAGAAATATTTTGTTTAAAAATATTCTTAATGTTGAGAATAATATTAAATCAATTATGAGTTATTATTTATCATTACACTATGGATATCATGAAAAAGATTATCTTGATCATCATAATTTTACTACTAATCCTGAAAAATCAAGGCAAGTATCAGATATTATTAAGAAAATGAAAAGACAGATTAAATCTAATGCTTCATCACATTCAGCTACTATGCACTATGTTAATAGTTATGGATATATACCATTGTGGGTGTTAGTTAAAGTATTATCATTTGGTATAATAGGTGAACTATATTTAATTTTAAAGAAAGAAGATCAAATTAACATCGCTGATGTTTATGATTTAGATTCAGAGACTTTATCTAATTATTTAGTATTACTTTCTAATTATCGAAATTTATGTGCTCATGAGGATATTGTATTCGATAATAGGACTCAAAGATCTATTGCAGATACTAAGTTTCATAGGTTACTTAAAATACCAATTACTAATGATGAGTATATTTATGGAAAGAATGATTCTTTTGCTTTAGTTATTATAATGAAACAAATGTTAAAAGCTGATGAATTTAAAAATATGGCGTTGGAGATTAAACATGCGTTTAATAATTTAGATGCAAATATTTCAAGTATTCCGCTTACTAAGGTATATGATAAAATGGGGTTTCCTGTAAATTGGGAAGAAATAATTGACATTTATGTTGAAGAAAAGAAGGTGTATTATGAAAAATAAAATTTCTTTTGGTATTATTGTTTTGTTTGCTTTTTTATTAGGTGGATTAGCAATGTATTATTTTAGTCTACAGAATCGAGTTGTTGTAAGTGAGACTGGGGAAAAGGTTGAGCAAGTTGTGAATACTTGTAAAAGTTGTAATAGTACAGTTATTGTTGAAAATGGAAGTTTATCAGCGGCAGTTGAAAAAGCCTATAATTCTTCAGTAATGATTAAAACAATGGCAGGTACTAGGTCTAAAGGATCAGGCTCAGGGTTTATCTATAAAATTGAAGGTGATAGTGCATATGTTATTACAAATCATCATGTAGTTAGTGGTGGTGATAAATGGAAAGTTATAACAAGTACTGATGATGAATTAGATGGTAAAGTTCTTGGTAGTGATGAATATCTTGATTTAGCAATTATTAAAATAAATAAGAAAAGTTATATGGAAGCAGCAAGTATAGTAACAAGTGAAAACAATCCAAAATTAGGGGATGTTGTTTTTACAATTGGAGCTCCTGTTGGATATGAATATCGTGGAACAGTTACCAATGGAATTATTTCAGGATTGAATCGCCTTGTTGAAGTATCAGTAAAAAATAGTTTACAAGAAGATTATGTAATGGAAGTAATACAAACTAATGCTGCAGTTAATCCAGGTAATTCAGGTGGTCCACTTTTGAATGCTAGTGGGGAAGTAATTGGAGTGATTTCAATGAAACTAGTGGAAAATTCTATTGAAGGTATGGGTTTTGCAATACCAATTGATTATGCTATGAGTCATATATCAAAACTTGAAAAAGGTGAGAAAATAGATCGACCATTATTAGGTGTTTCAATGCTAAATACTACTGATACTTATGCATTATTTCAAAATAGGATTGTGTTACCAGAGAATGTTACAGAAGGTGTTGTTGTAATAGAGATTTCTAATAATAGTGGAGCTAGTAAATCAGATTTGAAATCAGGAGATGTTATTACTAAACTAAATGGGGCAGCAGTTAAAAATTCAGCATATTTAAAATATTTGTTATATAAATATAATCCTGGTGATACAGTGACAATTACTTATAATCGTAATGGTAAAGAATATACTACAAAAATAACATTAACTAAAAACGAAGAATAGTTATAAAATATTAAAAAAATAAAGAAGGTTAATTAACTTTAATCTTCTTTATTTAATTTTTAGTAATTGGCCAACAATAATATCATCACTATTTAAATCATTTTCTTGCATTAATTCATTAATTGATATATTAAACTTACGAGCAATGCTTTCAAGAGTATCACCTTTTTCAACTGAATATAGTATTTCTTGGGCATTACCTGGTACAATTAATTGTTTTCCAACGGTAATAAATGAGTCATTCATATTATTCATTTTCATTAAATCTTGCCATAGTATTTGATATTTTTTAGCAATATTATATAAAGTATCACCGGCTTTTACAATATATAAATCAATATTTTTCATATTCACCTCAATATATTGTATGATGATTGTCTTTTTATTTCACTATTATTTTGTTCCTGTTGAACCAAATCCACCAGTACCACGAATTGTTTCAGATAATTCATCAACAGTTTCAAAATGTGCTTTAACATATGGTATAAAAGTAATTTGGGCTATTCTTTCATTTGCCTCAATAGTTTGTTCAATATCAGTATGATTATGTAGTGCTACCATTACTTCACCACGATAATCTGCATCAATTACACCAACTTTATTAGCAGGTGCAAGACCTCGTTTAGAAGCTAGTCCACTTCTTGCAAATATAAGACCAACTAACCCTTTAGGAATAGCTATCGCAAGACCTGTTTTAATTAATTTAGTCTCATGTGGCATAAAGGAAATAACTTCATTTGTACATGCATAAAGGTCAGCTCCAGCAGCATCAATACTTCCATATGTTGGAATAGTAGCATTATTATCAAGTTTTTTTATTTCAATTATATCTTCTTTCATCGTATCACCTTCCATTTCATTGTATCAAAAATATGTTGCTTATGCAATCTCTGTTATGTATAATAAAGGTGAAATTGTGGTGGTAATTATGCAAGAGTTATCAATCTTTGAAGGTATGAATATAGACGAAATAAATGATGTATTAAAAAAATTAGGAGCTAGAAAAATATCTTTTAAAAAAGATCATATTATTTTATCAAGTTTATTCGAAAATGATTTAATTGGTATTATTATTGCTGGAACAGCGGCAATACTTAAATATGATTATTTAGGTAATCGAGAAATATTAGATAATTTAGAGTATAATTCGATGTTTGGAAGACCATTTTTATTTATTGATAAAGATGCAACTATAGTTGCAATAACTGACTGTGAAGTATTATTTCTTGATTATGAATATTTGATTGATAATAGTTATCAATATGAAAAAATAAATAGTAATATTAATAAAATAATTACTTTAAAGATATCTGAATTATATGAAAGAATAGAGATATTATCTAAAAGAACTATTAAAGATAAGTTACTGAGTTATTTTAATATGCTAATGAAAAAGAAAAAAACGAAATCATTTGTTTTACCAGTAACTTATATTGAATTAGCCGATTACTTATCCGTTGATCGTAGTGCTATGATGCGAGAGTTAAAAAAATTAAAAGATACTAAGGTAATATCTACAAAAGGTAAGAAAATTACGATAAATTAAAAGGACTTTGTGTCCTTAGATTCTTTGAATAAATTCTGTAACTACTTTTTTAAAATTCTGTTCGGCTTTTTGGGCTGTTTCTTTGACATCATCATGTGATAATACTTCATTTTTAATACCAGCAGCCATATTAGTAATACAAGTTATTCCTGCACATTTTATACCAGAATGATGGGCTATAACAGCTTCTGGTACTGTACTCATTCCAACAGCATCAGCTCCAAGAGTCCTTAAAGCTCTTATTTCAGCAGGGGTTTCATAACTAGGTCCTTTCATATAAGCATATACGCCTTCTCGATAATATCCACATATATTGGTCATAATTTCTTTTAGGATTGTTATATATTCTTTATCATAAGTTGTGCTCATGTCAATAAATCTTTCTCCAAATTCATTCATGTTAGGCCCACGCAAGGCACTTTCAGCAAAGAAAGATAACTGATCATTTATAATCATTAAGTCACCCTTATTGAAATTTTCATTTATACCCCCAGCTGCATTAGTTAATATAAGAGTTTCTACTCCTAATAATTTAAATATTCTAATAGGATATGTAGTTTCAAATAAACTATATCCTTCATAATAATGAAATCTACCATTCATGGCAATAACTGGAGTATTTTTAAGTTTACCAAAAATTAACTCACCCTTATGACCAGGTACTGTTGATATTGGAAAACTAGGAATATCTTTATATTGGATTATTGTTTTATCAGTAATATCATCAGCAAGACTACCAAGCCCACTTCCTAATATAATTGCTATTTTAGGAATATTAGCAACTTTTTCTTTTATGTAATTAACTGTTTCGTTCATTTTATTCATATATTCATTCATGTTAACCTCCAATTAAAGTATAACAAAAACAAATACTTTAATCAATAATGAAACATTTTTATATATAGTATTTTAATCTAATATAAAATCATTTATAATAGAATTATAGAGAGAGGATTTATGAAAAAAAGTTATATTATTATTGGAATTATAGTTATTGTTATAACAGTGTTATTAGTATTATTTATTAGAAAAAAAAAGGAAAATGTGAATAAAGTCGATATTAATAATATTATATCTTTTCATTTAAGTTATTCAAATGGATATATGATGAATGCTAATATTATTTATGATTATTATTATGATAAAAAGTTAGATAAGTATATGGTATCTGTTAAACCACATTTAGTGGCAGATGAGGATAAGGTTTTAGTAGAAGCATCTAGTGACTTTGGTGATAAGATAAAAGATATCTTAATTAAATATAATGTTAGTACTTGGAATGGATTTAGTGAAGCAGATAAAAATGTTTTAGATGGTGATGATTTTAGTCTAAGTATTAGAATGGAAGACGAACAAAATATTTCAGCTAATGGTTATATGAGATGGCCTAATAATTATCGTAATGTTCGTGATGAATTTGATAATTTATTTATGAAAATATATAATGATGAGAAAATGTAGTTAATTATTTTTGTTATATAATTGTTTATTGAAAATTACATCTTTTTATGTTTTAATAATTATGTAAGGTAGTGATAATGTGATAAAGAATAGAAAACAAATGTTTATA
>ODAI010452300.1_pt1 | contig 11320 bp, 11 predicted proteins | sample 1539321 | NCBI WGS metagenome assembly ODAI01 (sample SAMN02144231, study PRJEB22623) | gut metagenome | biome: sheep rumen | host: Ovis aries | place: New Zealand
ATCTTAATCACCTTGCTAAAATTACGACCTTCACCAGTTTGAAGGGTTGCAACTGTCTTTTTTGCCATGACTCAAAAATATTATTTAATTTCTTTGTGAATAGTATACTTCTTCAAGTAGGGGTTGTACTTCTTCAACTCCATACGCTCGGTTGTGTTCTTGCGGTTCTTTGTAGTGATGTAACGTGACATGCCAGGAACGCCGCTGCCCTTTTGCTCGGTACACTCAAGAATCACTTGAATGCGATCGCCTTTTGCTTTTTTTGCCATAACTTAATCCTCGATTTAATAGATTGTTTTAATTTCGGTTAAATGTCCCTCCTGAGCGGCTTTCTTCAAAGCGGCATCAAGGCCAATGCGGTTGATAAGACGAAGACCGCTTGCGCTAACTGTCAAGCGAATCCATTGATCCTGCTCTACCCAATAGAACTTGCGGTTGAACACGTTCACATTGAATTTGCGTTTTGTTCTTCTTTTAGAGTGCGACACATTGCAACCTGTCTGTGCCTTCTTTCCTGTAATTTGACAAACTTTAGACATTTCTATCTACTTTTTACTTGTGATTTACACTTACTTATTCCAAACAGGGTGCAAAGGTACACATTTTAATTGATATTCAAATCATTGCACCAAGCGAAAAACAAAGAATTAATATTTTTTAACCCTCATAGACGGGTCTTGGCTCGTTTTCCTCCTTCAGGAAGTTCCAAAACAGCTCCATCGCCTTGTTGGTTGCAATGGCCAGATTGATGTCGCGCCCGTGGTCCTCCTCCACCTTGAGCGTCACTACCTTGTTGGGAGTGCCGCAGGCCAGCCAGATGGTGCCCACGGGTATCTCCTTCGTGCCGCCCGAGGGACCAGCCACGCCAGTAGCCGAGATGGCATAGTCGGTGCCAAGGGCCTTGCAGGCACCTTTCACCATAGCCACAGCAACTTCCTCGCATACAGCAGTTTTCTCTTCGAGCAACTGATGATCCACGCCGAGCAGCCTCTCCTTCACCTCGTTGACATAGGAGATGATACCACCCTTGAAATACTTTGAAGCACCAGGCACAGCAATAATCGCCTCTGCTATACGTCCGCCTGTGCAGCTCTCTGCCGTACTCACGGTCTTTTCCGTCTCCCAGAGAATTTCACTCACTTCCCTGCTGATGACCTTACTTTCAAAATCCATATCTGATTATTTAACAGTTACTTTTGAGAATGCCGGGGCGTCGATCGAGCAGAACTCCCCGTCAAGATATTTGTAATAGCCCACGATGCCGATCATCGCCGCATTATCCGTCGTATAGCTGAACTTCGGTATGTAGATCGTCCAGCCGTAGCGCTTCTCGGCATCGTAGAAAGCATTGCGCAGACCATTGTTGGCACTCACGCCCCCAGCCACAGCCACGTGCTTGATACCAGTCTGCTTCACAGCCCGCTTCAGCTTCTTCATCAGGATGTCGACGATGGTCCACTCCAGCGAAGCTGCGATGTCCTCCTTGTGCTTCTCCACGAAGTCGGGATCCTCCTTCACCCACTTCTGCAGCGAGTAGAGGAATGAGGTCTTCAGCCCTGAGAAGCTGTAGTCGAGTCCCGGTATGCTCGGTTCAGCAAAAGTGAAAGCCTTCGGGTTGCCCTGACGTGCCAGCCGGTCGATAATCGGCCCGCCTGGATAGCCCAGGCCCATCACCTTCGAGCACTTGTCGATGGCCTCTCCAGCAGCGTCGTCGATGGTCTGTCCCAGCACCTCCATGTCGTTATAGGCATTCACCTTTACGATCTGTGAGTTGCCGCCCGACACGAGCAGGCAGAGGAACGGATATGGAGGAATTGCTTGGGGAGCATTCTCACTCCTCACTCCACACTCCTCACTCCTCGAAACAATAAAATGCGCCATCACGTGTCCCTGCAGGTGGTTCACATCAATCATGGGAATGCCCAGCGAACGGGCAAACCCCTTGGCGAAGCTCACACCTACGAGTAGCGACCCCATCAGCCCAGGCCCACGTGTGAAGGCGACAGCCGAAAGCTGTTCCTTCGTGATGCCAGCCTGCTTGATGGCCTGATCTACCACTGGCACCACGTTCTGCTGGTGGGCACGCGATGCCAGTTCGGGCACCACGCCGCCGTAAGCCTCGTGCACAGCCTGCGAAGCCGTCACGTTCGACAGCAGCTCGCCGTTCCTGAGCACAGCTGCCGATGTATCGTCGCAGCTCGACTCTATACCTAATATATATATATCACCATTCATCAGTACGTCAGTATTTCCACACCATGTTCCGTCATCAGCAGCGTGTGCTCCCACTGGGCGCTGGGCTTCTCGTCCCCGGTGATAACCTCCCAGCCATAGGGATCGTCGGCGTCGATAAACACCTTCCAGGTGCCCATGTTGATCATCGGTTCGATGGTGAACACCATGCCCGGCACGAGCAGCATGCCTGTGCCCCGATGGCCGTAGTGATTCACGTCGGGTTCTTCGTGGAACTGCAGCCCCACCCCGTGTCCAGCCAGATCGCGCACCACGCCATAGCCGTATTTCTTGCAATGCTTCTCGATGGCATGGCCGATGTCGCCCACAAACGAGTAAGGCTTTGCGGCCTCCATGCCAATCTCTAAGCACTCCTTGGCCACGCGCACCAGCTGCTCCTTCTCAGGCGACGTCTTGCCGATGATGAACATGCGGCTCGCGTCGGCAAAGTAGCCGTCGAGGATAGTCGTGAAGTCCACGTTGATGATGTCACCCTCCTCGAGCACATCCTCCTCCTTTGGGATGCCATGACACACCACCTCGTTGATGCTCGTGCAGACCGACATCGGGAATCCCTCGTAGTCCAGGCAGGCAGGTATTGCCCCGTGATCCTCACAGTATTGGCGGCATATCCTGTCAATCTCCAGCGTGTTCATGCCTGCATGGATCTGCTTGGCCACCTCGTCGAGCACGCCCGTGTTCACGACTCCCGCCTTGCGGATGCCCTCTATCTGCTCTGGCGTCTTGATCAGCTCGCGCGTAGGCACCAGCTTACCCTTGTTCTCCCAGAACATGATGGTCTTATCCATTTCCGTTGGCTCCTGTCCACTCAGACAGTGCCATCTTCTTTTCTTACCAAATGCATTCATTACCTTATTATATATACTAAAGCAGCGGACTTCTCTCGAAATCCGCTGCAAAGGTACTAAGAACTGAATAAAAAACCAAATTTATTCGCATTTTATTCTATTTTCCCCTGACAAATCTCCTCGGCTTGCTCGCGCTCTCAGTGCTTTCGCTGCCCTCGCCGCGCGTCCATCCGTAGTAGTAGTCCCAACTGTCATACCCCCAGCGATAGCTGCTGTAGTTCGGACGGCTCACGTTATAGAGTTCAAAATCCACGTCAGTACCATGATCGTTGATGTAGCCCACGAAGCTGTTGCGGTTCAGACTGTAGTCGCGGATCACCAACGAGTTTCCGTCCTCTACAAAGTAGATGTGGATATTGCGGTTGTTGACCTCCCACTCGATGTGGTTGGCCACGTAGTCCCAAGGAGCTCCGCTGTAGTAGTCCACCCAGTAGCCTGTACCGCTGGAGTACCTGTACGGATCCTTCGAGAACGTAATCTCGGTTGCCGTCGACTCATAATATCTGCCGTTCCACTCAGTCGAGATATACATATTGCCTCTCCAAGTGCCCTCGAGTGTATGGGCGATCTGCTCATCCTCGCACGAAGTCAGCGATACGGCCATCACGCCCATCATCGCCATCATCAACAGTGTATACAGCTTCTTCATAACTTTACCCTTTCCTAATTTTATAATTGGTTCAACTTCTGTTTTCTGCCGCAAAGGTAAGAAGATTATTCCACTCCCACAAGAGGAAAACCCATAAACCGATATAGGGTTTTCCCTAAATCGCTTTACTCTGGGGCCAGGCCCCAGCACTTAGTTTTGGGGCCTGGCCCCAGAGAGCATGGAGGGCATCGGTGATTTCTTTCATCGTAGAGCCTATTTTTTACTTCTACCTCTACTAAATAAGGACAATCGCCAGCTTAAATTACTGAATTTAAGTAACTTTTGCAAATATACACTCGTATTTTTACCTCTACTAATCCTCTACCTATCCTCTACTAACCCTCTACTAATCCTCTACTATCCTTCTTCTTAATCTTCAATCACATCTCAACTATCTGCAATAAGCATCCCTTATCCTGCAATAAGCGCCCCTTATTCCGCAAAGGAGGCACCTTATTGATCAATAACCACCTCTTACCCACCAAGCCTAAGGCTCAGCATTTATTCCCAAGGTGGGAATGTTATGTTCCCAACGTGGGAACGCCATGTTCCCAGCATGGGAACAATTCTTCTCCTTCATAGAAACGATGCCTCGCCCATTTGATAACGAATGAAGAACAGTAGAGGTTTAGTAGAGGTTTAGTAGAAGATAAATAGATGTAAAAAAGCACATAAACAATTTATAATCAGCAATCTACCATCTATTTAGTAGAGGTAAATAGCAATTTATGAAGTGACGGCATATTCTCACCATGATGCACATCAGTTGCTGGAGCCAGCGCGACTCATGGCGGAGTGGCCCCAGAGTCAAAAATCATTCTGTTTTTATGATGATTCTGCGATAGGCGGGCAAGTTGTGCTTGCTGATGTCGTGCACTTCGCAGATGATGTGAATCTCGTCGTTAGCAGAGTCTGCTGGTATTTTTACTTTGACAGACGAAGATGCTGCATGGCTGATGGTTGCCGTTGTCTGTCCGATGCCACTCTGCTGCCACCATTTGAAAGTAAGTGCATCACCATCGGGGTCGAACGATGCTGTAGCATCGAGGGTGATAGTCTGACTGGCTTTTGACATGATGACGACAGCGTCAGTACCCTTCTCACCATTAATGATCGCTACAGGATTGTGATTGCCCCGCCCAGTCTCAGCCCATTCGATACGGGCGATAAAGTCGTTAAGCTGGTCGGGATAGAACTGGCGGTAATAGGTTTCAGAGATTGTCTTCACAGGCTCCTGCCAACTGGTCCATGCGTAGGTCGTAGAGTCCTTAGTCAGCGCCCATGTGTGATAACCGCCCCACCCTACCTGCATCGGTTCCTCTGGATTGTGAAGGCCATTTGGTATGACGTTGAGGAACGAAGGCGTATCACCCTCTACACCATATTTATAATCAGGATACTGCTTACCCAGCGCAGCGTGTCCCTGGATTTGCTGCTTAATCTGCTGCCAAAAGTCCTGTCCGAGAGTGCATTGCAACTGCCAGGTGCCTTCATCCCACACAAACAGGAGGTCGTCAGCAAACTCTCGACGCATCCATTGATGAGAGCTGTAAGCCAGGTCCATACGCATGCCGTAGACCATATCCTGATCTGTGATGGTGTACAGACGGAGTTTATGCAGGAATGCCTTCAGCTGTTCGGGCGTACGTGTCTGCTTCACCTTCCAAATGGCTTGCGCCAATGTGTTGGCACCGCCCCAGGCACATACCCAGATGGGGCGTTCATCATTTTCGTCGGCCAGGCGGATAATGAGTTCGCTGCCTTCGCTGTCGTTATCTTTGCCAATCACCTTGATGCCTGCTCGCTGGCTGCCCATCACGCAACGGCTACGAATGTATTCCGCGCTTGGCCAATAGCCCATCTCCTGACTGCCATTTTCGTTGTCAATGCAGAGAAATGACTTTTGGCCAGAGCGCTTCATGAGGTTGTTCACATCAGCCTGGTAAGCCTCAACCACCGAATCGCGATAGGCGGCACTCTTCGTAGGATAAGGATCACAGTTCCAGCCTGTTGAAGTGATAATGCCTTCAATCTCCAATTGGTCGGCATAGCAAAGCAGATGCACGAGCGACTCAGTATCGTCAGGTTCGAGATCCGGTTGCCCAATGTCAGTCAGGATGACCACACGAGGCTTCTGTTGTGCTTGCGCTCCTATTGGCAGGAGGCAGAGCAGAAGAATAAGAAGAATAATCAACATTCGTTAAAAATTTCTGCAAATATAATCATATTTCTTCTAATTTCATTATTTTTGTCTCCAGTTTTAATTGTATTAACAGTCACTATACGAAGAAAAGGAAATAAATGCCTGAAAGTTCTCTGAAACATCAACTGAAAGTAATCACCATCCCTGTGTTTATCGAGATTGCACTGGTGATGCTACTCGGTGCGGTTGATACCGTGATGCTGAGCCGCTACAGCGACAATAGTGTGGCTGCAGTGGGACTCGACAATCAGTTGATGTCACTCGTATTCCTTGTCTATCAGTTCTTCTCGATGGGTGCAGCCATCCTTTGTGCGCAATACATCGGAGCAGGATACAAGAAGCGACTGGTACAGGTGGTGGGCATGGCACTGGTGGTGAACCTGATGCTCGGACTGACGGTCAGTGCCCTACTCTTCTTCTTTGCAGAAGACCTGCTCAGACTAATGGGGCTGCGCCCTGAACTGATGGGCGACGGAGTGGTCTACCTGCGGCTAACAGGAGCTCTCTCATTCTTCCAAGCCCTGTCGCTGACATTCTCTGCCTCACTACGCAGTGCCGACAAAGTGATATGGCCAATGGTAGTAACGGGCATCGTCAACGTGCTGAACATCCTGGGCAACTATGCCTTGATCTTCGGTCATTGGGGCTGTCCGCAACTGGGTGTTGAGGGTGCTGCCATTGCCACCGCGACAAGCCGTGCCGTCTCCATGGTGCTGCTGGCCATCGTCCACTTCCGTGTCCACATCCGTAAGTTCCCGCTGAGTTACTTCCGCCCGATGCCCTGGCAGGAGCTCAGATACCTGCTGAAGATAGGCATTCCGGCCATGAGCGAGAACATCAGCTACAGCCTCTCACAAGTGGTCATCACCTATTTCATCAATCAGATCAGCAACGAGGCGCTGGCCACGCGTACCTATTGTTATAATATGATTATGTTCGTCTATCTGTTCTGTGTCAGCATCACTCAGGGCGGCGACATACTTGTGGGGCATCTTGTAGGCCAATGGCGACACCAAGCAGCCTATGTCCTTGGTAATTACTTCTTCCGCTGGGCGATGATTATCACCATCACAGGCTCCATCATGCTCGCCGTAGCCGGACCTGGATTGCTGAGTGTCTTTACCGACAATGAGGAGATCATACGCATGGGAGTCTGGATACTGATAGTCGATGTGTTCCTTGAGATAGGTCGTACGTCGAACATTTTCGCCGGCAGCACACTACGGGCCACAGGCGACACCTTCTATCCTTTCCTGGTCGGCATCATCTTCCAGTGGAGCATCGCCGTTGGCCTCAGCTATGTCATCGGCATCCCCCTCGGCTATGGCCTTGTGGGCATGTGGATAGGCTTTGCTCTCGACGAGAACATCCGTGGTGTCATCCTTCTCCGTCGTTGGCATTCAGGCAAATGGCGAAGCAAGGGATTTGTCAGATAGGAACAACATGTCAAAACATATCAGCTGATGGCTTGGAAACTGAAATATCGCTGTAAGGACTGTGGCTATGAAGCCGACGTGTACGAGGGAAGAGGACTCTTTCGGCAGGAGATAACCGCCATGACCTGCCCCGACTGCAAGACTGTGCAGAACATCGTCGTGGGCGGCATCATTGCCGACGTAGCCCCCTCGTACAGGAGCGAGGTAGGTCGTCTGTGCTTGAACTGCGGGAGCGATCGCCTTCGCATTTGGGACAAGCATACCTGCCCCAAATGCGAAGGCGAAATGGAAGAAACGGGCGAGAAGGAGTTCTGGACCTAATCCTTTAAAACAGGCACTAGAACTTATTTCTTCTCTTTCTGAGGCACGAGGAACTTGTTGCCTGTCTGCTTGAGGATATCCTTGGCATAGCGCTCAGGGAATCCTGGACGCACGACACGGGCTCCGTGGCCATGAGGCGTGCGGAGGAAGGTACCTTTCTCATCAGTGGGCTTCACCACCATGTCGTTGTACTTCACGATGAGGAAGAAAGCAAGCTGCTGCCAGCGGCTGATCATCTCGTCGCCTTTCTGACAACTATAGTCGGTGAGCAACTTGATGCGCTCGTCGGCTGTAGGCAGGGCAAGGGCCTTAGCCTCAATCTCGGGCTGCAGACGGTCGTAAGAGGCATCGAGCGAGTCGCGTACGGCCTGAAGCGAGGGGAACATCATCGAGTAACGGGGATAGACCATATTGCTGACCCAGTTGCACACCCAAAATGCGTTGTCCATAGAGAAAGTGACATCATCGACTCCCTCGCCTGAGAAACATTTCGGACGGCTGGTCATGCACGAATACATCGGGGTATAGGCCACCATGTTACCATCGTCGTTACCGAACCAGAAACAGGCACCGACCTCACGTGGCAGCGAGGCGCGCATCTGCGAGATGTACGACCAAGCCGTCTGCTGAGTAGAGATGGGACGCTCATTGAAGTACTCCACACCGTCGACCTTGAAGGAAAGTGGTGAGGGACGGTAAGGCATCTGGAAGATACCACCGCCAATATCGCTGTCGAGGGCAAAGGGTGTGCCCTCATAGTGGTCACGCATGGCGTCGCGCAAATCCTGAATGGTGACCTTCTTGTTGGGGATGATCCACAGGGGCATCTCCTTGGCGCCATTCTCGATGCCAGCAGCATAGGGTACATACTCAGAGAAGTCGTCGGCAAAGCGGTTGAAGAAGCTCCACACACGGGCCTCACAATAACGGCGACCTGAGAAGTCGGGGGCTGCATAGGCGGCATTATAGGAGAACTCAGTTTCCTTGCCCTCGAACCAGCCCATCGCACGGGCATAGCTGACGACATTGTCGGAGCAGACCATCAGACTCTGGGCTTTAGACTTTTGAAGATTACGCTCAGCCTTGGCAATGGCTTTGGGGTTCAGCAGATCCTTCATCTTCACCTGCACATAGCGGCCATCGAGGAACTTAGTGATACGGCTCTGATTAGCATGAGCGGCTATGGCATCGTCGGGAATCCGGACTGCCACCCACACGGTGCGCTCCTTTGACTTCGTGCGATCAGGGCCGCACCCCATCATCTCAAGCATCCAAGCCTCGTCCTTATCGGCCACCGAGAATGTTTCACCCTCGGAATAGTAGCCATACTGCTCGACAAGCGACGTCATCACTTGAAGAGCCTCACGGGCCGTCTTTGAGCGCTGGAGGGCGATGTAGATGAGTGAGCCGTAGTCGATGACACCCGTTGAGTCGGCCATCTCCTCACGGCCCCCAAAGGTAGTCTCGCCGATGGTGACCTGCCACTCGTTGGAGTTGCCGATAACGTTCCACGTCTGTGGAGCCTCCGCAATCTCACCGAGATACTTATTGGTATCCCACTCGTAAATCTTACGCATCTCACCAGCCGCATGGGTAGCAGCTGGATAGTGATAGAGGGGCATAAAGGCACCATAGGAGTCGGCATTATAAGTAACGAAAACCGAACCGTCGGCAGAGGCTTTCTTACCCACGATGAAGTTGGTGCATGCCAATGAAGCCGACAGTGGTATGAGAACTGACAGAAGAACAAATATTACTTTTTTCATATTACCTATTATATATATATAATTATTAGACATAAGAACAAAAGGACAAATCATAGCGCTTGGTGATAGCGTAGCTTTCTTATGTATCTTATGTTCTTATGTCTGAAGATCAACAGGCCTTGAACGACATGTCGAGGCCCTTGACAGAGTGCGTGAGGGCTCCTACGGAAATGAAGTCAACCCCCTGTTCGGCATAGTCGCGAATGGTATCGAAGGTAATTCCCCCACTCGACTCGGTCTCGAAACGGCCAGCGATGATATCAACGGCCTTCTTCGTATCTGGCACAGAGAAGTTGTCGAGCATGATGCGGTCGACACCACCATGGTCGAGCACCTGCTGGAGTTCGTCGAACGAGCGCACCTCTATCTCGATCTTCAGGTTGAGACCTTTCTCTTCGAGATACTTGTGGCAGCGATCGATGGCATTCACTATGCCACCTGAGAAGTCGACGTGGTTATCCTTGAGCAGGATCATGTCAAAGAGTCCGATACGGTGATTACAACCGCCACCAATCTTCACGGCCTGCTTCTCGAGCATACGCATGCCAGGGGTGGTCTTGCGGGTGTCAAGCACACGGGTGTGGGTGCCCTTCAGTCGTTCCACATACTTATCAGTCATCGTGGCAATACCGCTCATGCGCTGCATGATGTTGAGCATGAGTCGCTCAGTCTGCAGCAACGAGCGCACACGTCCGCTGACAATCATGGCGATGTCGCCCTTCTTCACTCGGGTGCCGTCGGGCATGAGCACTTCGACCTGCATCTCTGGGTCGAAGCGACGGAACACCTCTTTGGCTATCTCCACACCAGCAAGAATACCATCCTCCTTGATAAGGAGATGACTCTTGCCCATGGCATCCTCAGGGATGCAGCACAACGTGGTGTGGTCGCCATCGCCAATATCTTCTGCAAAAGACAGATCGATAAGTCTGTCAACTAATTCTTCTACACTTAGCATATCTTATAAAATTTGATTTGTTAAAGTCAGAAATAGTAGGAAGCACCAATCCGTATTCCCAGTCCGCTATAGTCGCTGCACTTTGTGCTAAGCTCATAATAGAGCTCCGGCTCGATGGTGACATAGCGAGATACGAAGAAAGCGTAGCCCACATTCACCTCTGGCAGGAAATCATCAAGTCCGTGAGCATGGCGGAAGTCGAGACCGGCACCTACGTATATGCCATTCTGCTCAACGTAGTACCTCAGGTTGGCACCCAGTCCGAAGGAAGACTTTCCGTAGGTGGAGTTGTTGTAGGCCAGCTTGGCGAGGACCATCCAGTTGTCGATGAACAGATACCCAGCCTTTGCCTCAAGGTCGATGTTCCACTTCTCCCCCTTGTGCCAGCTGAGGTCGAGTCCTGATGCAGACATACCAACCATCCACTTGCCTTCATTAAATGGTGTTGACGACGTAGACTTGTGCTGTGCACTTATTCCCAATGCCATCATCATGGCAACCAAAGAAATCATTATTTTTTTCATATCATTATTTTTTAGTAGTTTCCTTACGATACCACAGACAGAACCATACGACCGATACGACACAAGTGACAGCAGCAATCATCCAAGACATAGAGAGGTCGAGGCTGAAGATCTGCTCGCTCAGCAGGAACGTCGTACATTCTAACGTCATAAATATTGCTGGGATGAGGGTGATGACATACTGCTTCTTCAGGCGTACCAGATATACCGTTATTGCCCACAGCATGAAGACAGACAGCGTCTGGTTGCTCCATCCGAACCAGCTCCAGAGCTTTCCGAAGCCCTCCTTGTCGGACATCTGCCAGATGAGCAATGCTATCACAGCAGAGAACATTGGGATACAGATGTACATACGACTGCGG
>ODAI010794631.1_pt1 | contig 11320 bp, 11 predicted proteins | sample 1539321 | NCBI WGS metagenome assembly ODAI01 (sample SAMN02144231, study PRJEB22623) | gut metagenome | biome: sheep rumen | host: Ovis aries | place: New Zealand
TCCAATTCGTCCCCAAACGCGGCAAACAATGGAGACCCACCCCCTGATTCCGCCCAACCCCCAGCTTATGAGAATCTGCATGAAAGAGTATCGTAGGAACCGTCACGCCGTTATACCTAACACTCCCCTTCGGATCAATCCCATACATCTTGCAGAGATAAACTGTCAGCTCACAAGCCTCTTTATAGACCTTCTCAAAATACTCCCTGTCATTCAGCCCATCCTCGCATATCTCGAACTGGATCCATCCAGTATTGCAGCTCCCCTTGCTCCCGGAACCACATCCCCAAGGTCTGAAATTCCAAGGCATCGTCTGAACTGCCGTAACATTTCCATCAGCCAGCTTACCTATCCAAGCATTAAGTCCTGCCTGCACTGACATATGATTCCAGTCATTCCCGTATGCATTCTTCCCGATCACCTTGATCATCAGATCCTTGTTTTCTGCATTGTCATCCGGCTGCACATACCTCTTCAAGGTCGGATTATTTGCCCCAGTGCTATGCCAGAGCACGCCCTTCACCTGCATTTTCTGTGTCCGTCTGTAACAGGTACTTTGCGTCATCATACAGACCATCGGTTTATTCTTCTCACTGTACTTCATCGTGATCACCGTCCTTTTCGCTATCCCTGTGTAACTGCTCCAAAACATCATGAAGTTTCTTAGGAATCGGGAGCCCCAGATACGCCGCATTCTCAACCAGACTCAATCCCTCATTGCTCAGGTAAAAGAAGATGATCGCCGTCCTTAAAACGCCGGTCTCACCGAAAATCTGAACATCAAGGATATGCCCGATCCCGACCATCACGAACACCAATGTCTTGCGGCACAAGCCCCTGAACCCGACAGATGAGCTCAATTTTTTATCCGCAACGGCACACATAACTCCCGTGATATAGTCCAGCACCACGAAAGCAAGCAGCGCATAAAGTAGCCCGTCACATCCTCCAAGGAAATATCCAAGCCACCCTCCAATCGCTGCAAAGATCATCTGAATCACATTCCAAAACTCTTTCATAACACCATGCCCTCCTTCAGCATTAAAACAGGCGGCTCCGTATCGGAAACCGCCCTAACAAAAAGTTCCATATTCACTTGTTATCATCACACGCCCGTACTCGGTTCCTGCTCCGTCAGCGTGTATGTGATCTTCATAGTCTTGTCAGCGTTCTTAACGATCGCCTGAGCAAGATTATTGATACTGGCCAGATACGGCATCAAAAGCCATGTTGTCTGATAATCGGACCCGTAGTTACCGCCAAACCCTGTCAGGAACTCTTTATACTGGAACAGCGGCGTTCCGATATAAGGGAACCTTGATGCACCTGCCAGCTGCACCACCGTATCATTCGCCGTAATGATGAAATCATATCCTATGATAAAATCATTGATCAGCGTCATATAAGTCTGGCTGGTCGAAGACCCCGAAAGCGTCCTGTTCGCCGATGTGAACCCGAACGGGATCAGCGTGATATCAGTGGTATTGGAAAGATTGATCTTGTACATCCCATCATTGTCATAACTCGGAATATACAGATACCCATTCCTGATCACGCCCCTGCTCGCCCTGTTCACATAGGAATCGATCTTGAAAGACCCGATAGCCTTCAGGTGTGCATTCGCCAGCGTCCAGGTGCCCTCGGTATAGGTCAGATCGCTCTTCTTGATCTTGATCCACTTCATCGTTGCATCACCGGAAGAGTTAGCCGTATTGGAAAATCCATACCAGTACCCGTCATGCCCGTCCAGGAAATCACCATAAGGCGTGTATCCCGTAGTAAAAGAGAACACGCTGCAATGAATCGTATCCTCTTCCAGCACCGTGACCGTCGTATCATCCAGCTTGTCATTCAGCCCCAGCGTAAACACCGGAAGCCTTAACTTCCTCACGATAACCGATGAATCCACAAACCTCAGCGAATACATCACGTTATTCTCAAAGTCCACCTCAACCACCGAATACAGCAGCGCAAGCTCATCATCCGTCTGGGTATCCAACTTCACTTCCCTGATCTTCAGATATCCGTTGGAAGAATTGACTGCATTCCCGAACACCGAATTGCCACCCTTTGCGGAAGTCAGAGCCACCGCCGCAATGGTACCGTTTCCCTGTGAAGGTGTGAACTCCCATACGAACTTATAGCCGTCATCCAGCGCTTTGCTCTCAACCAGATTCATGCTCCCTCTTGCCGTGTCCGCCGTAGCATTCACGTCATTGGACGCATACGCCACCGGCAGCACGGCAGATGAAGGATAGATATTGTTCGCATTCTCCGTTAAAGTTGAAGGATACAGCAAAATACCACCTATCATATTCGGGCATATAGGCAGAAGCGCATCATTCCAGATCAGCATATCGTCATACTGCCCGGAAGTCTTATAAAAAACTCCCATCGGATTCAATCCCAGCAGATGATTCACCGCATTTGTGATCATATTGGTCTCACGCACCGTCTCCACCGTGCCCGTATTTTCATCGGTCAGTTCTATGACCATCTCACCATGTAAAATCATGTCGCCCTCCTTATGAATTGCTTCCCGTCACATCAACCGGCATCGCAAAAGCACCCAGAGCCGTCCTTCCGATAACCACATCACTGTAGCTTCTCTGCACAAGCTCATCGATCTTAAATACCACGCTGTCCGCAACCGTCTTAAGCTGAATACCGCCGCTGATACCGACTCTCTCGATATAATCCTCAATCGTGATCGTGCCACCCCAAGCCGCATTCGCACCCATGCTCTGACCGGAAACAGATGCAACGCACCAGCCAGTATCCACATCTGCCGTACCGCCGCTCACCTTCATGTAAACATTGAAGGTATTGGTATAATTTGCAATCACATTTTCAATCGGATAATACAAAAGGATCGTGTGCTTCCCGGAATGCCAGGTCTCCACCGGCTGATGCACCGTGATCATTTCATCGTTGAACTCAAAGGTAAAAGTAACGACCGCCTGCCCGTCTTCCGTCCAGCTCACCGGCAACGATACTGAAACCGTCTGCTCTTCCGTATTACCAATAACGTCAGGATTATCAGGATCCAAAGGTTCCGGCTCATCCACCGCAACAGAAGGTATCACCACATTCCCTGCTGCCGTAGCACTCTTTGACACCGCCGTTGCATGAACATCCACGATCACCTGCCCGAAGAACTGAGCATGATTATCTTCAGATGTTGCAAACTCAATGGAGATGATTTTCGTATCCTGTGATCCAACCGTAAAAGCTGAAGCATTCGTAAAAGTATGGATACCTATCTTTCCTGCCTCGATCTGCGAAAGAAGCCCGGAGATATTCTTATCATTCTTACTCTTCGCCTGAGCCAGCCTCGGATTCTTTCCAACACCTTTAAGCTTCTGCTTTCCATACATGTTGATCTGCATAGAAGTGATCGCGCTGATCTTATCCCTGTCAGCCTGCCCGCCGATAAAGGTAAGCACATCACCAACATCAAGTGCCGGATTTCCGATAGTATCCGAATCAAACGGCACATAGTCTATAACTGCTATGTCATTCAGAATATTCGTGCATAACTGCCGCCTTGTCTCATCAAGCCCAAACTGCAAAAGCGGATTCACGCCCAGATTCATAGTCAGCCCGTTATCGGGATCCAGATGATAATACTCAGCGATCTCCGTCCGCATATTCGTGGAAGAAACCGCCGAATACCTTGTGATAAAGTCTGAAAAGCTGGAAGAAAACCTGTGTCTGCCAGCAATCTCCATCACCGGATCATCGCCGTACTTTCTCAGTTCCAGCACGCCTTCCCTGTTAATACAAAAGAAACCTCCCAGCACCTGCCCCACATAGTAGAGCACATCCCGGTAGGTCTCGATATCGTTATCCGTATAAATGGAAAGTTCTGTAGCACCGTTCGGCATTGCCTCCACTTCTTCCTGAGTCAACGCAAACTCCACATGACACGCCTCACAGCAAAGATGGATGAAATCGTAAGCCTTACCGACAGTCTCAAATCCGTTAAAATCCTTCTCGAAGCGAAGCATATAATCATAAGCCTTCAGTTCCAGGCACTTCACCGTCCTGTTCGCCTCCGATACCTCGAAAACGCCCATCGGGATCGTTTCATAAATGCCATCCGACTCAACCGCCTGATCATACTCAGGATCCAGATCCCCACTGCTCCGGCTCTTCGATATCCTCAGATGATAGAATACCTCAACCAAAGCATCTTCCTGCGTATACCGGTCAATATCCGAAAGCAGCGTCACGCCCATCTCAGCCGCATACACCGTACCCAGCTCAATCTCAGTGGATCCGCAGCACTGAGCCGAAATATATCCGCTCCCCTTAACGATATCCTCAGCCCCGAAGTCATACACCACGCCATTCTTCGTCGTGATCTTCCCCGTCCAATAATATTTTCTCGTATTCTCCTGCACCGCCTGCAGGAACGCATCGCTCACAGGATACAACCGCCTCACCTCCCTCCGGGTATAAAAAGAGAGCCGGTTTCCCGACCCTCTGAGTAGTTGAAAAAGATTTGATTATTCTGCCTTGCCACAATAGATTTGAATGGCGTTATCCACGAACTCTGCAGTTCCTTCACCGCCATACTCATCGATGTTCTTCGTAAAGTCACCGCCGCCTGAATACATCTTCCCCAATCCTCGCAAAATCTTATTTGAGCAGGTATACATGTTTTCGGTTATATAAGCCTGTATCCTTTTCACCAAATCCTGTGCCTCAGGTGATGCCGGATCCTTATCCCTCATCTCCCCGGCTTCTTTGAAAAGCAGCATAAATCTGTCTGCAAGGATCTTATCCTCTTCCTCGGTACGATTCTTCTGCTTTTCTTCCATCTCTTTGTACTCAGGCGTATTGCCATAAAGTTCCTTCGCCTGTCTGGAATACTCATCCAACTTACTTCTATCAAAAGCCTTAAAATCCATATGCTTCACTCCTAACAGTTTTATTCCAAGTGCAAAGTTCATCAGATTCTCAACATGTTCCTTCTTCAACCGAAGCAATTCAATCTGTTGCTCTAACGCCTTGCTTCTGTCAAAATCAGGACTGTTTATGATAGCCTTGATGTCCTTCAAAGGAAACTCCAACTCACGAAACAGTAAGATGTGCTGAAGGCGTTCCAGATCTGCATCGTCATACAGTCTGTAACCTGCATCGGTGTATCCCGTCGGATGCAAAAGACCGATCTTGTCATAGTATTGCAGAGTGCGTATACTCACTCCGGCAAGCTTGCTCACCTCATGTACTGTCATCATTGTTGTATCCTCCATTCGTTTGGTAATGTCAATATAAACTATTACGTTACGTAGGAGTCAACACTTTTTTCTAAAAAACTTTAAAATTCCTTCAGCGTAAAACTCACCGTCCACAACCCCTTATAACTCGTATCCTTTTCCAGCTTTGCCTTGAATCCCTCCACATACATCTGTGTCTGAACCTGTGTCACCATCTCAGGATCAAAATACAAAACTGTAATTCTTTCCTGATTCTTATATTCCGTCAGCTTTTTAAGCCAGACCTGCGTAACCGAAAAAGAAACGGATATCTCCACAACACCGGCTCGCACCACATCTCTCTGGATGGTACCTGCCTCTGTCTCGCCCCCTGAATCAGCTTCCTTATCTTCAAGGTTCACTTCATAGGAATCAGGCAGAGGAAGGTTCTCACCGTCAAATGTCAGATATTGAATAAATGCCATAACATCACCTTCCTCCACTTCTCAGATTCGCTCTCTGTTGAGCGTTCACGATCACTTCATCCAGCATAGTACCACCAAGGTAAACAGGGATCACGATATCGCCACCCTGTCCGGAAGCACTCACGCCACCGACTGCTTCTCTGATAGCAGGAACCAAACTGCTCAGATCAGCTCCCGAAACTCTGCCGCCACCGGCCATTGCCGCCTGCATTCCGTTCACCTGCGGATTAATAGTCATATCAGCCGATAAAGAATCCATCGCCTTTGTGACCATACCCTTGCTGTCTTCAATGCCCTTAGCCAAACCTTTCATAAAGTCCGGCATCCACTTCTCATAATCCGTCAGAGGACCCTCATCCGGCACTGAGAAATGCAGGAAGCTCTTGATCTTATCCGCAACAGAAGAAACCGCATCACCAACAGCAGAAATGCACGACTTAATGCCGTTCACGATACCCATGATCAGATCCTTACCCCAGTTAAATGCCTGCGATGCAAGCCCCGTGATATGATCCTTCACATTGGCAAAGCCACTCTTCACCGCATTGAACACATTGCTCATAGCGGTCTTCACAGCGGAAGTCACATTATTCCATAGATTTGTAACCGCCGTCTTTATCGCGGTTCCGACAGATGTGACAGTATTCTTGATGTTATTCCAAGCCGTAGTCACCACATTCTTAATGGCATTCACCACCGTAGTGATCACATTCTTGATGCCGTTCCAGATATTCGTAAAGAAGCTTGAAATCGCATTCCAGATCGTAGTCGCCGTGGTTTGGATTGCCGTCCATGCCGTAGTCAGGAACGTGCTTATCGCCGTAACTACCGTAGTCACCACAGTCTTAATAGCATTCCAGATCGTAGTAAACACGGTCTTTATCGCATTCAGCACCGTTGTGATAATTGTCTTATAGATATTGAAATATGTTGTGATGATCAGCTTTATCGCATCAACCACCGTCTGGAATATTGCCTTTATTCCATCCCACAATCCTGAGAAGAAATTCTTAATCCCGTTCCAGATAGTTTCAGCCGTACTCTTGATTGCTTCCCATGCAGCCGTGAAAAACTCCTTCAGTGCCTCCCATACTGCAACTGCAATCTCCTTGATCCCTTCCCACAGGTCAATCCAGAACTGCCTGAACTCTTCGCAGTTATTCCAGAGATAGATAAATGCTGCAACCAGAGCCACAATCGCTGCAATGATCAGCACATACGGATTCGCTGCACATACCGCATTGAATGCTGCAAACACTCCCTTCGCCGCATTGATAACCCCTGCCAGTTTCGGAATAATGGTCATGATCGTGCCGATAGCCGATATGATCTTACCCACAACGATCAGCACCGGACCCAGAGCTGCCGCCACAAGCGCAGCGGTAATGATTACCTTCCTTGTGCCCTCATCCATCGAATTGAGCCAATCCACCAGCTTCTGAATCCATCCGACAATAGTGCGGATTGCAGGCATCAGCATCTCACCGAAAGAGATAGCCAGTTCCTGAAGCTGTGACTTCAGGATTGTCAGCTGACCTTCAAGGTTGTTATTCATGGTCTCAGCCATTCCGGCTGCACACCCGTCACAGTTCTCAATAGCAGAAGAAAGCTTATTGATATCGCCTTCCCCGGCGTTCATCAATGCCAGGAATCCTGACATTGCATTCTTTCCCACAAGGGATTCAGCCGTAGCAGCCTTCTCCGACTCAGATAATCCCGAAAAAGCAGTCCGGCAGTCAGCCAGAATATCACTGAGGTCTCTCATGGATCCGTCCGCATTGGTCGTAGCCACGGTCACCTCACCAATAGAGGATCCGCAGATCTTCACATCCCCGGAAAGATTATTCATAATGGTTCTGAGTGCTGTACCTGCCTGAGATCCCTTGATGCCGGAATTAGCCATCAGACCGATAGCTTCAGCCGTATCCTCAGCTGAAAAACCCAAAGCACCTGCAATAGGAGCACAGTACTTGAAGGTCTCACCCATCATAGAAACATTCGTATTTGCATTACTCGAAGCCGCCGCCAAGATATCCGCAAAATGCCCCGAATCCTGAGCCGATAATCCGAACGCCGTAAGCGCATCCGTCACGATATCGGATGTAGTCGCAAGGTCTTCCCCGGAAGCCGCAGCAAGGTTCATGACACCTTCAATACCGGAAAGCATATCCTCTGTCTTCCAACCCGCCATCGCCATGTAGTTCATAGCTTCAGCCGCCTCAGAAGCAGAGAACTTAGTCTTGCTTCCCATCTCACGGGCTTTATCTCTGAGCCTGTCCAGATCATTGCCGGTAGCCCCGGACACCGCTGCAACCTGACTCATAGCAGAGTCAAAATCAGCGGCAGTTTTCACCGCCGCCGTGCCTAATGCCGTAACACCTGCTGTCACCGGAAGTAGCCGTGTACCGACATTACTAATATTGTCTCCGACCGTCTTAAGCTTTTCGCCCTTCGCCGCAATACTCTGAAGAGCCGTAGCAGACTCATTCGCCTGCTTTTCCAAAGCTTCAAGGTCTTTTTCCGTCTCGATGATCTCCCTCTGCAGGGCATCATACTGTTCCTTCGATATATCGCCATTGGCAAGAGCTGTGTTCGCCTGCTCAGCCGCCGTCTTTAATGTTTCCAGCTTCTCCTTTGTAGCTGCAACCGCCTCACCAAGGAGCCTGTGCTTCTGAGCCAAAAGCTCCGTGTTTCCCGGATCCAGCTTTATGAGCTTTTCCACATCCTTAAGCTGCTGCCGGGTGCTCTTGACCTGTGTATTCACGCCCTTCAAGGCAGTCTGCAATTTTGTGGTATCACCGCCGATCTCAATAGTGATACCCTTTATTCTGTTCGCCGCCATCAAGGCACCCCTTTCGTTGCAAAAGAAAAGAGCTGACATTTCATCAGCCCTTTAAAAATCCATTATGCTATTCCGCGCCAAATCTCACTAAAAATACAAGTTTTGGCGCATGATCAATCTACAGCCTTATCTTCCTTCCTCTATGATATCCAGCATTTCTCGCGGAGTAACCACATACGTTCTCATCGGGAAATGCTTTAAGTTTCCGGTCACAAGGTAGGCATCATCCTCTTTTCGTTTTTCCATGAGAACCGCATAGAAAACAACATCCTTGGGATCCGGAATCTCATCCTCGATAAGCCCGTAATCCGAATATACCGCACGCTTTTTCAGTTCATCCAAAAAAACCTTTACCGCCCTCTTGTCAAAACGGAACTTCGGGCGATTCAGCACATCCTCATACTCCGCAATGATATCATCGTTTAAAACGGGAATGATATCTCCGTTCAGCGCCTCTGCCGCAACCTGACCGGGTACCGAGCCGGTCTTCAGCATAGCAGACACAAGGACATTTGTGTCTAAGACTGCGTAATACTTCATTTACCGACAACCTGACGCTCTTTCCTGGATGCTTCAATCTCGGCATTGATCTCATCCAGCGACATATCCGAAACGCCATTTTTCTCTGAGGCATCTCCGATCTCCATCATAGCGCGATAGCCTCTATCTGCACTGTATGGTTCCTTCGGCAAAGTCATTCTGAACGGGATTCCGTTTTCCATGATCGCACGCTTTAAAAACATCCTTACCGCAGTAGATGTATCTATCCCTAATCTTTCAAAAACCTGTGCGGCTTCATCCTTTAATGTATCTTCAACCCTAACCTGTAATAATGAAGTAGCCATAGCAAAACCTCCCTTCTATTTGTAAGACAATTATATTACATTGTCATTCATTATTCAATGTTTTTTTTACATGGCCATTCAGCGAATAATCAGCGGATAATCAGCGGATGATCAGCGGATAATCAGCGAATACGTACCACAAAACAGAAATATTTCGTGATTTGTGGCACTTAAAAGACATCGAAATCCTGCTGCGAAGCCACTCTATGATAAGCCTTGTCCGCCACATCATCGTTCTGATTCTCAATAAACATCTCATTCACCATTCCGATAGTCAGCAGATCGAGATCCCGTATCGAAAGCCCGATCTGCACACATCTCAGCATAAAGAGCGCTGTTGTCATTTGGCGGTCAGTTGATTGAAGTTTTTTTTAGCTTCCACCTCCACCTTTACATTCAACCCCCATAGCTCAATGATCTTCGGAAGCACCTGATAGATACTGAAAGTATTGAACTCATCCAGCCATTCCTCAGGGCTGTCTGGGATAGACGGATCAGCATGTTTTGCCATGATATAGGCGATATTCTCGAACATCTCCAAAGAAAACATATCAAGGTTCGATACCTCTTCCGTGTTATCCCCAATCGCCTTCTCCAAAGCAGCCAGATCCTTGTAAATATCCCTTTGGAACTTCATTCTGTATATTCTCGGAATCGCCGCTGATGCTCTGAACGCAACCTCTTTCCCGTCAATCTCAATCTTCTTAACCATACTCATATGTCTACTCCTCCATAATCAAAATGCGCCGGTCAAAAAGAGCCCCGAAGCCATGCCCTGCATAACCCCGAAGCCCTTACAAACCTGTCAGCCTTATTCCTTTGTAACAGTAACTGTATAAGTCTTGCTGGAACCGCCGTTAGTCACTGTGATTGCAACCGTGTTAGTCCCCTCTTCCCATGTAGCACTCGACCCATTGGTAAGGGAATCTCCGTTCACGGTGATCGCCACACCTGCATTCTCATCCGCTACCGTAGCCGTGATAGCATTGGTGGCATTGGAAGTCTCAGCCGCGTACTCCGTAGTACCTGCCGCAAAAGTCGGATCCAGTGAAATGGAACCGATCGTCAATGCAGACAGATTCACGTTCGCACCCGAAACCTCAGCAGGCATATAAACCGACTGATACCAGTTCTGATAGATCGCAGAATTGGTATTATTCCCGGTCTTCGCTTTAACCACACCGCTTGCAAGAGGCGTAGCCTTGATGGTCAAGGTCTCCGTCTGCACCTCACGGCTCTCTTCATTGGTCTTGCCCTCGATCCCCGGTCTCGATGCAGAGCAGTTATACAGCACGTGTCTGATATGCTTCACATCGCCGTCAAACTCGAAAAGCAGAGCAAAGCTGTTAAGCTCCGTATTTGCATTCTCAATCAGAACATTGTTATCATCCAATGTCTCATTCAGCGCATCCACCCTGAAGCTCTCAGGGATCATCGCCAGTTCCAGATCACCGTCGTATCCCATGTTGTTATTGATGACATAGTAGGCAATCCCATCCGCATAGAAGTTTTCCGGCTCTCCATTCGCATCCAAGCTGATACTTACCGCACCGGGAATCGCAATCGGATTATCATACGATACCGTTCCATCCTGAGCGATATGCAGCATCGCATAATGCGCATTCTTAAGATTGTACTTAACCTTGTTGTTAGGCATCTCTTTACCCTCCTTAATCTTCACTCACATCCGGCACATCAAAGGAATACAGCACCTCATACAGCCGTTCCTCCGAAATCCAGACTTCACTCTTGTTATAAAAAATGCCCCGGTCATCCAGAGCATCCTCCACCTGCTTTTCCACGGACACATCTTTCTTATCCGTGTAAAGCTCAATCCGCACCTCATTTATCTTGAAATATACCCTGCCGTCCGCAGCGAAATTATCGCTCCCCGGCAACAGGTAACAGATAAACGGCGGCTCCGGGCTCTCCCCTTCTGCGAAA